>WBZQ01000307.1_pt1 | contig 42084 bp, 41 predicted proteins | sample 5204251 | NCBI WGS metagenome assembly WBZQ01 (sample SAMN12412402, study PRJNA552823) | activated sludge metagenome | isolation source: activated sludge from nitrification reactor of wastewater treatment plant... | place: USA: Virginia | collected 2017-09 | reverse complement strand
AACGCCCGACATCCAGACCCGGCGTTTCGGCGAGACTCGGCGGAGTGGACACGAGCGAAGCGAGTGGCCGCGGAGCCGAGGTGAAGCCGGGAACGCCCGCATCCAGACCCGGCGTTTCGGCGAGGGTGACGAGGTTCAGAGGCGGTCTTTGATGGCCGCGGAGAGCCGGGCGCCGTCGGCCTTCTCGCCGGCGATCTCCTTGGCGATCTTCATGACCTGGCCCATCTGCTTGATGCCGGGCCGGTGGCCGATCTCCTCGGCGATGTTGGCGATGGCGGTGTTGACGATGTTGGCGATCTCGTCCTCCGACAGCGGCGAGGGCAGGTACTCCTCGATGACCGACGCCTCGGCGCGCTCGTTGGCGGCGAGCTCGCCGCGGCCGTTGGTGATGAAGATCTGGGCGGCCTCTCCGCGCTTGCGCGCCTCGCGGGCCAGTACCCGCAGCACCTCGGCGTCGGTCAGCTCGACGGGTTCCTTGCCGGAGACCTCTTCGGTCTGAATGGCGGCCAGCAGCATCCGCAGCGTCGCAACCCGCAGCTTGTCCTGGGCCTTCATCGCCTCGGTCAGATCCGATCGCAGCCGCGCCTTGAGTTCAGCCATGACAGCACGGTACGCGGCGGTCCGCCGCAGCAAAGAGGCGCCGTGGCATTTTCGGTGGCCATGCCAGGATGGACACCATGACCGTCAACCCCGGAGGCGTGCGCGGATGAGCACGCCACCCCCGACGCCGGATGCCCCACTCCCCGGCGAGGCACCGGCGCAGGACGTTCTCCCCGGTGCACCCGGTGTGGCCGCAGAACCCGCGGCGGCACCGCCGGCCTACCTCGATCCCGCCCACGCCCAGCCGATTCCACCGGCCTACCCACCCCAGCCGTCCCAGCAGCACTATCCCGTCGGGTATCCGGCACCGCAGTACGCCGCCCCCGGCTATCCGCAACCCGGCTACCCACTCCAAGGGTTCGGACCACCCGGCTACCCGACACAAGCCGGCTACCAGCCCGGTTACCCGCCGCAGCCGAGCTACGTCGCGCCCATCCCCCAGCCCGGCTACGTCCCCGGGCCCATCCCGTCGGCGCCACTGGTGCCGATCGACCTCAAGCCCGGCATCATCGCGCTGCGGCCGCTGAGTATCAGCGACATCTACAACGGCGCCGTCGCCTACATCCGGTCCAATCCCCGGACCACGCTGGGCCTGACCACCATCGTCGTCGTGCTCACCCAGTTGCTGGCGCTGGGTTTGCAGATCGGCCCGCTGCTGGCCCTGGACCGGGTCAACATGCTCGGCGACGACTCCTCCGACGTGGGCGCCTCGGCGCTGTTGCAGCTGCCCGGCGCCCTGACGACCTGGCTGGCCACCATCCTGTTGGGCGGGATGCTGACCGTGGTGGTGGGCCGGGCGGTATTCGGCGAGACGATCACCATCGGTGAGGCCTGGGCCCGCATCCGCGGCCGGCTGCCGGCGCTGATCGGACTGGCCGCCCTGGAAGCGCTGGCGATGCTGCTGGTGCTCGGCGTCATCGTCGTGATCGTCGTCGGGCTGGCCCAGGCCAGCGTGGCCCTGGCGGTCATCGCCGGGCTGTTCCTACTGCTGCTGTTCGGCCTGGGCGCCTGCTACCTGTGGGTCCAGCTGGCTTTCGCGCCGACGGCCATCGTGCTGGAGCGGCTGTCCGTCATGGCCGCGATCCGACGATCGTTCGCCCTGGTCCGCGGCGACTTCTGGCGGCTGCTGGGCATCTTGGTGCTGACCGCGATCCTGGTCTCGATCATCGCCAGCGCGCTCGGCTTCCCGTTCCAGATTGCCGGCGCGATCATGACCTCGGGGGTCCGGGACAACGACGTACTGCTGATCGGCGCGACACTGACGGCGATCGGCGCCGCCATCGGCCGGATCATCACCACCCCGTTCTCCGCCGGTGTCACGGTGCTGCTCTACACCGACCGCCGGATGCGCGGTGAGGCCTTCGACATGGTGCTGCGCACCGGCGCCGACGCCGCGTTGCGCGCGGCGGCCGACCCGGCGGCCGGGCCGCACGTCCTCGATGAGACGGATCAGTTGTGGCTGACCCGACGGTAGACATCGACGGTGACGCCGCCCGTGAGCTGGCTCGTCACGAACTGTCCAAGCCGATCTATCCCCGGCGCTCGCTGTGGGACCACATCCTGAGCTGGATCAACGATCACCTGGACCGGTTGCTCGCGCACGGGTCGTCCATGCCGGGTGGCTGGCTGACCGTGCTGGTGCTGGCGGTCGTGGTGGTCGTCGCGGCGCTGTTGATCGTCCGGCTGGTCCGCCGGACCATTCGCACCCAGCCCGACGCGACCTACCAGTTGTTCGACGGCACCGAGCTCACCGCGGCCCAGCACCGCGCCGCCGCCGCTGACTTCGCCGCCCGCGGCGACTGGGCCGGCGCGATCCGGCACCGGCTCCGCGCCGTCGCCCGGCACCTGGAGGAGACCGGGGTGCTCACCGCCGTGCCCGGTCGCACCGCCACCGAGCTCACCCGCGCGGCGGCCGTCGCCTATCCGGCATTGTCCGGCGAATTCACTTCGGCGGCAACCGTTTTCAACGACGTCACCTACGGTGAACAACCCGGCACCGCCGAGGAATATCAGCAGATCGCCGATCTCGACGAGCATCTGTGCGCGCAACGCGGCACCCCGTCGGGCACCGTCGCGGCCGCCGAGGGCTGGACGGCCGTGCGATGACCACCACCACGACCCGCAAGACCCGCTCGAGGTGGTGGATCCTCATCGCGCTGGCCGCGATCGCGGCCGTCGCCGTCCTGGCCACCCAGCTGACCAGCCCGCGCGCGGGCGGCTTCCTCGATCCGGAATCCACCGCCACCAACGGTTCACACGCCCTGGCCACGCTGCTGCGCGAACACGGGGTGGAGGTGATCGAGGCCAACACCGTCGACGAGGCGGTGTCCGCCACCACCGGGAACTCGACCCTGCTGGTCGCCCCTACCTACTACCTGCCCGACCGCGACAAGCTGCAGCGGCTGTCGCGCGCCTCCGGCGACCTGTTGCTGATCGCCCCCAACTTCGTCGCGCAGGACGTCCTGGCCCCCGGCCTGCGGGCCGGCGCCAGCACCGTCACCCAGAAATCACCCGGTTGCGACCTGCGGGCGGCCCGGCGTGCCGGCACCGTCGACTTCGACACCGGGCGCGTCTACCGCGCCGCCTCCGATTCGGTGGACCTGACGTCCTGTTACGGCGGCGCACTGGTCCGCTACCGAAACGGCGCCGGGCAGACCGTCACCGTCGCCGCCAACACCGACTTCCTGACCAACGACGGTTTGCGCGACGGCGGCAACGCGGCCCTGGCGATGAATCTGGCCGGGGAACACCCACGGCTGGTCTGGTACGCGCCGCAGCAGCTGGAGGGTGAGAAGTCCAGCTCCGCATCCATCACCGACCTGATGCCGGACCGGGTCGGCTGGGTCATCTGGCAGCTGATCGTCGCGGTGGCACTGCTGGCGCTCTGGCAGGGCCGGCGCCTGGGCCCGCTGATCGCCGAACCGCTGCCGGTGGTGGTTCGCGCGTCGGAAACCGTGGAGGGGCGCGGCCGGCTGTACCAATCGCACCGGGCCCGGGACCGGGCCGCCGACGCGCTGCGCTCGGCCACCATCTCCCGGCTGGCCCCGCGGCTGGGATTGAGCGCAGCGGCCGGCCGGACCCAGATCGTCGATGCCATCGCCGCGCACAGCGGAACCGACCCGGCGCGGCTGACCCACCTGTTGTACGGCCCGGCCCCGGCCACCGACGACGATCTCATCAACCTCGCTCACGCTCTCGACGACATCGAAAGGCAGGTCGCGCACCCGTGACGCACTACTCCCCCGAGCCCCAGCCGCCCGGCGCTCCGTACAGCGGTCCCGCATCCGGTGGCTGGGCGCCCACGCCCCCGGCACCCGCGGCGCCCCCCGCGCAGGCACCGCTGCCGGTCCCGCCGCCGTCGGCCCCGCAGCACGCTCCCCAGCACCCCGTGCACGCGGCCCCGGATCCGGCCGGAGACGCCGCCCGCGCCGCGCTGCTGGCCTTGCGCGCGGAGATCGGCAAGGCCGTGGTCGGGCAGGACGCCGTGGTGAGCGGTCTGGTGGTGGCGCTGCTGTGCCGGGGACACGTGCTGCTGGAGGGCGTACCCGGCGTGGCCAAGACCCTGCTGGTGCGCACCCTGGCCGCCGCACTCGCTCTCGATTTCAAGCGGGTCCAGTTCACCCCCGACCTGATGCCCGGCGACGTCACCGGTTCGCTCATCTACGACGCCCGCACCGCGGAGTTCGAATTCCGGGCCGGACCGGTGTTCACCAACCTGCTGCTGGCCGACGAGATCAACCGCACCCCACCGAAAACCCAGGCCGCGCTGCTGGAGGCGATGGAGGAACGCCAGGTCAGTGTCGACGGGGAGCCGAAGGCGCTGCCCGACCCGTTCATCGTGGCGGCCACCCAGAACCCGATCGAGTACGAGGGCACCTACCAGCTGCCCGAGGCTCAGCTGGACCGGTTCCTGCTCAAGCTCACCGTGCCGCTGCCGGCCCGCGAGCAGGAGGTGGCCATTCTCGGCCGGCACGCCGGCGGTTTCGATCCGCGTGATCTGACCGACATCGAGACGGTCGCCGGACCCGACCAGCTGGCCGCCGGTCGCGCCGCGGTCGCCCGGGTGCTGGTGGCCGACGAGATCCTGCGCTACATCGTCGATATCGCGATCGCGACCCGCAATTCACCGTCGCTGCAGCTCGGCGTCTCACCGCGCGGAACGACCGCGCTGATGGGTACCGCCCGCGCCTGGGCGTGGCTGTCCGGGCGTTCCTACGTGACTCCCGACGACGTGAAGGCCATGGCCAAATCGACGCTGCGGCACCGGATTGCGCTGCGTCCCGAGGCCGAACTGGAAGGCGCCACCCCGGATGCCGTGCTCGACGGCATTCTGGCCTCGGTGCCGGTTCCGCGCTAGTGGTGCTCAGCGGCCGGGTCGGCCTGATCGCCCTGGCGGGGGTGCTGCCGATCCTGGTATCACCCTGGCCGGAGGCGACTTTCGCGGCGCTGCTGGCCGTGCTGCTGGTGGCCGTCGTCCTCGACATACTGCTGGCCGCCCAGCCGTCGGCCATCGGTGTCACCCGCACCGTCGCGGCGTCCAGCCGCCTCGGTGAACCCATCGACGTGAGCCTGTCGGTCCGCAACGACGGCAGCCGCCGCTTCCGCGGGCAGATCCGGGACGCGTGGGCGCCCAGCGCCTGTGCGACCCCGCGCGCGCACGACGTGACCCTGTCACCCGGCGAACACATCTCGCTGCTGACCCGGCTGGACCCCGTGCGTCGCGGCGATCAGCGGGCGGCCGGGATCACCGTCCGCGCCCTGGGCCCGCTGCGGCTGGCCGGGCGTCAGCGTTTCCGCCCGCTGCCTGACGAGCTGCGGGTGCTGCCGCCGTTCTTGTCCCGCAAGCATTTACCGTCGCGGCTGGCCCGGCTGCGGCAGATCGACGGGGCCATCCCGGTGCTCATCCGCGGCCAGGGCACCGAGTTCGATTCACTGCGCGAGTACGTCGATGGCTACGACGTGCGTTCGATCGACTGGCGGGCCAGCGCACGGCGCAACGACGTGGTGGTGCGGACCTGGCGTCCGGAACGCGACCGCCGGGTGGTGCTGGTGCTCGACACCGGCCGCACCTCGGCCGGGCGCGTGGGGGTGGATCCCATTGCCGCGCAGCGTCGGACCGCCGCGGCCGGATCCGGGCTGGAGGCCGGCGGCTGGCCGCGCCTGGACTGGTCGATGGACGCCGCCCTGCTGCTCGCGGCGCTCGCGGCCCGTGCGGGTGACCATGTCGACTTCCTCGCCCATGATCGGGAGACCCGGGCGGGAGTGTTCAACGCCGGGCGCACCGAGCTGTTGTCGCGGCTGGTCGACGCGATGGCGCCGTTGGAGCCGTCGTTGATCGAGAGTGACTCCGCGGCAATGGTTTCCGCGGTGCTGCGGCGCACCCGCGGCCGCGCGCTGGTGGTGCTGCTGACGGATCTGAATCAGTCGGCACTGGAAGAAGGCCTGCTGCCGGTGCTGCCGCAGCTGTGCGCGCGCCATCAGGTGATTGTCGCCGCGGTCGCCGACCCGCGGGTGGAGACCCTGGCGGCCGGACGCGGTGACGCGGCGCAGGTGTATGACGCCGCGGCCGCCGAACGCTCGCGTATTCAGCGCCGCGAGGTGGCGTCCCGGCTGCGCAGCATGGGTGTCGAGGTGGTCGACGCCCCACCGGAGGAGCTGGCTCCGGCGCTGGCCGACCGCTACCTGGCGATGAAGGCCACCGGGCGGCTGTAGCCGGGCGTCAGGGAAGCTCGACGTTGCTGGTCAGCCACCGGCCGTCGACCTTGGTCATGGTCATCTTCATCCGATTCCGGTCCAGCCGGGGGTCGGGCACCGTCGCGTTGGTCACCGCCTGGTCGACGAACAGCAGCACCACGACATCCTGGCCGTTGACCGATTCGACCGCCGAATCCAAGACATTGCCCTTGGCCGAGGCGTTGTTCGACTTCAAGATTTCCTTGAGCGCAGCGCTGCCGGACGCGTAGGTCTCCTTGAACTTCCCGGTCGCGCCGTCGATCACCTTCTGCATCTGCTCGTCGAGGTGAGCGGTGTCGATCGATGTCAACAGTTTGGCGTACTCGACGGCGGCCTTGCGGGCGTCCTCGGAATCGGTGCGCTGGGCTTCCGCCTCCGCGATGACCGCGTGCTGGGTGGTACGCACCTCCTGCAGGGTGGTCGCGCTCTCATGCCATTTCCAGCCCAGGAACCCCGATCCGGCCAGCGCCAGCACGGCGATCAGGGTCGGTACCCAGACCGCGGCGCGACCGGGCCGGGCCACCGACGGCGCACCGGGCGCGGGGGCTCCCGGCGCCGGCGGGTAAGGCGGTGGGGTCGCGGGATACGCCGGCGGCGCAGCGGGATATGCCGGCGGCGCAGCGGGATAGACCGGCGGCGCGGAGTAGACCGGGGGCGTGGGAAAGCTCGGGCCCGCGGGATACGCCGGGTCCACCGGTGGCGTGGGGGAACCCCCGGGCGCGAAACCGTCGGTCATCGGTGGTCCTCTCGATTCATGCGGTCGGCACCACGTCGGGTGCGTCCGCCAGGTCGCCGGCGTCGCCGACGGCATCGGCACGGCGGCCGAAGTAGATGATGTAGTACAGGAACGCGCCCTCGGCGATCACCCCGATGCCGATCCGGGCCCAGGTCGGCAACGGCGACGGCGTCACCAGCGCCTCGATCAGACCGGCGACCAGCAGCATCACCACCAGGCCGGCGGCCACGGCCACCACCGCGCGGCCCTGCTCGGCCAGCACCTGCCCGCGTGGCCGGTCACCCGGGGCGATCACCGACCAGCCCAGCCGCATCCCGACGCCGGCGGCCAGGAACACCGCGGTGAGCTCCAGCAATCCGTGCGGCATCAGCAGCCCGAGCATGAAGCCGCCCTTGCCGGCGCCGAACATCAGCCCGGCCATCACCCCGACGTTGGCGGCGTTGCTGTACAGCACGAACGGGATCGGCAGGCCCAGCACGATGGCGTAGGCGATGCACTGCACGGCGATCCAGGCGTTGTTCACCCAGACCTGCAGCGCGAACAGCCCCGCCGGGTGGTCGGAGTAGTAGCTCTCGAAGTCATGGTCGACGATCCGCCGAATGGACTCCGGTGTGCCGATGGCGGCCTGCACGTCCGGATTGTTGGCCACCCATACCGCGAACAGCGCGGCGATCAGCAGGAACACCAGGGCCGAGCCGAGCCACCAGCGCCAGGCTCGGTAGGCGACCACCGGGAAGGACACCGTCCAGAACCGGACGAACTCCCGCGACAGGGGCGCGTGTGCGCCGGTGACCGCGGCCCGGCCGCGCGCCACCAGCGTGGACAACCGCCCGATCAGCACCGAGTCGTTCGAGGACGACCGCACCATCGACAGGTGCGTCGATACCCGCTGGTAGAGGTCGACGAGTTCGTCGGCCTCGGCACCGCTGAGCCGCCGCCGGTGTTTGGTCAGGTACTCCAGCCGGTCCCAGGTGCCGCGGTGGGCGAGCACAAATGCGTCAACGTCCACCTCCGGGAGTTTAGTAGCGTGGATGACTATGTCCGCACACTCGAATGACGCCGTCGTCACCGGCGATGCCGTCGTCCTCGATGTGCAGATCGCGCAGCTGCCGGTCCGGGCGGTGGGTGCCCTGATCGACGTCACGGTGATGTTCATCGCGCTGTTCGTCGGCCTGTTCCTGACCGCACTGACCATCCGCCAGTTCGACACGGCGTTCACCGCCGCGGCGCTGATCCTGTTCACCGTGCTGGTGTTGATCGGGTATCCGGTGCTCATGGAGACCACCACGCGTGGCCGCACGCTGGGCAAGATGGCGATGGGTCTGCGGGTGGTGTCCGACGACGGCAGCCCGGAACGGTTCCGCCAGGCCCTGTTTCGGGCGCTGGCGTCGGTGGTCGAGATCTGGGGGCTGACCGGCAGCCCCGCCGTCATCTCCAGCCTGCTGTCGGCCAAGGGCAAGCGGCTCGGTGACCTGTTCGCCGGGACCGTGGTGATCAACGAGCGCGGACCGCGGCTGGCCCCGCCGCCGCCGATGCCGCCGATGCTGGCCGCCTGGGCCTCGACGTTGCAGCTGACCGGCCTGAGTGCCGATCAGGCCGAGCTGGCCCGGCAGTTCCTGTCCCGGGCCCCGGATCTGCACCCGCAGGTCCGCACCGACATGGCGAATCGGATCACCGCCGACATCGTCGCCCGGATCTCCCCCGCCCCGCCGACGGGAACGCCGCCGCAGTACATCCTGGCCGCGGTGCTCGCCGAGCGGCATCGCCGAGAACTGGCCCGCCTGCAGGCCGGACGGGCCCAGGCAGCGCCGATGGTTGCGCCCGTCCAGCCGGGCGCGCCGGCGTGGCCGTCGCCTCCGACCTTCGCTGCGCCGCCGTCGATGCCGCCGGCTGTGCCGTCGCCCGTTCCGGTGGCCCCGGCACCGGTCCAGCCGGCGTCGTCATCCGGCTTTGCCACTCCCGACTGAGCCGCCACCCGACGACGGCTCTCCCGACGGCGGCTTCTCACCGGTCGCGAGGACCGGGTTGCGCCTGCCCGCCGCGCGGGCGGCGATCGAGGTGACGACGACGGTCACCAGCGCGCCCAGGATCAGCGCCGACGGCTCACCGGGCGCCAGCAGCGCCGACTCAGTGCCCAGCGCCGCAGCCGCCACCGGCACACCCAACTGCGCCGAAGCCAGCGCAGCCATGGCCACCGGCTGGCGTAGCAGCGCACCCACCAGGTGTGCCAGCACCGCCGCCACGCCCAGCGCCAGGCCCAGGCCGATCAGCCGCGGGTCGGCGCCGAGCTCGCGTATCCGCAGCGAGGACCCCAGCCAGACGAAGAACAGCGGGCCGAAGAACCCCTCGGTGATGCCGAACAGTTGTCGCGCCAGCCGCCGGGGCTGACCGACGGCGGAGAGCACCAGCCCCAGCGCGAACCCGGCCAGCATGATCGAAACGTGGGTCGCCGTGGCCAGTGCCGCCAGCGCGAACAGCAGCAGCAGGCTGATGCGCAGTTCCAGCGCCAGCCGATTCCGCTCGGAGTACCCGTGCAGGCGTTTGCGCCGGCCGTTTGCCGCATAGTGCCGCAGCACCAGGAAGATCAGCACCGCGCAGCCGCCGATGGCCAGCGAGCCCAGCGCCGCCCGTCCGGCCCGGGGTGGGTCGATGACCAGTGGCAGCAGCACGATGGAGGCGGTGTCGGCGATGGCGATCTGCGCGGTCACCGACAGCACCGCCGGGCCGCCCAGTCCCAGGGCGTCCAGCATCGGCAGCGCCAAGGCCGCCGAGGACGACGCGATCAGCACGGCGAACAGCAGCGTGTGCCCGGTGCCGAAAGACTGGGCGATGATCACCGCGAACCCGACGGCGACCGCCCCGACCAGGACGGCGCGCAGCGCGGCCTTCGGCATCGAGGAGCGCAGCGTCACATCGCGGATCGGCACGTGCGAGCCGACGACGAACATCACCAGCGCGAAGCCGACATCGGCCAGCATGGAGAACGTCGGGTTGGTCGGGTCGAGCACCTTCAGACCGCTCTGGCCGAACAACAGCCCGACGCCGAGTTCCCCGACGACCACCGGGATGCGCAGCTGCTTCGGTGCGGCCAACAGCGGTCCGAGCAGGCCCACCGCGACGATCAGCGCCAAGGTGGCGAAGCCGAAGTTCGACGGCATCAGGCCACCGGTCGCAGATTGTGCATCGGATACAGATAGCACGCGCCGTCGGCATTCACTCGCAAATTAAACGTTGCATCACGATAGTTTTCGATATATCGTTAATGCATCGAGAGCGCACACCGCGCCTCCGGACGAAAAGAGACACACATGAACACCCCTTTCAACACCCCACCCGTTGGTGACCACCACCACGGCCACCCGGGTCACGGGCCCGCCCGTCGCGGCGGGTTCGGCTTCGGTCCGGGCTTCGGCGGCCCCGGCGGCGGATTCGGGCCCGGCTTCGGCCCCGGGGACGGCTTCGGCCGCGGGCGGGGCCGCGGCCACCGGCACGGACGCCGCGGTGCGGGCCGTCGCGGCGACGTCCGCGCAGCCATCCTGAGCCTGCTGGCCGAACAGCCCATGCACGGCTACGAAATGATCCAGGAGATCGCCGCGCGCAGCAACGGACTGTGGAAGCCCAGTCCCGGCTCGGTGTACCCCACCTTGTCCATGCTGGAGGACGAGGGCCTGATCGCCGCGGGCGAGTCGCACGGCAAGAAGAAGCTGTACACGCTGACCGACGAGGGACGCGAGGCCGCCGAGAAGATCGAGACCGCACCGTGGACCGAGATCACCGAGGGTGCCGACCCCGATCAGGTCAGTCTGCGCGACGCGCTCGGCCAGCTCTTCGGCGCGGTCGCCCAGTCCACCCACGCCGCCAGTCCCGAACAGCAGCAACGGATCCTGGACATAGTGAACACCGCCCGCCGCGAGGTGTACCAAATCCTCGCCGAGGACTAATCAGTCGATGTCGACCCAGTCCAGGGTTCGCTGAACGGCCTTGTGCCAGTTGGCGTATCCCTTGGCGCGCTGGTCGTCGGACCATTCCGGCGACCAGCGTTTGCCCTCCTGCCAGTTCTGCTGCAGCTCGGCCGGATCAGCCCAGAAACCGACGGCCAGCCCGGCGGCATAGGCGGCGCCGAGCGCCGTCGTCTCCGCGACAACAGGTTTGACCACCTGGACGCCGAGGACATCGGCCTGGATCTGCATGCACAGCTCGTTGGCCGTCACCCCGCCGTCGACCTTCAGCACCTCCAGGTGCACCCCGGAGTCGGCCTCCATCGCCTCGACGACGTCGCGGGTCTGATAGCAGATCGCCTCCAGCGCGGCGCGGGCCAGGTGCGCGTTGGTGTTGAACCGCGACATGCCGACGATCACACCGCGCGCATCGGCCCGCCAGTACGGCGCGAACAATCCGGAAAACGCGGGCACGAAATACATTCCGCCGTTGTCGGGGACCTGCCGGGCCAGCGCCTCGCTCTGCGCCGCGCCGGAGATGATGCCGAGCTGGTCGCGCAGCCACTGGATCGCCGAACCGGTGACCGCGATCGAACCCTCCAGTGCGTAAACCGGTTTCGCGCCGGCGAACTGGTAGCAGACCGTGGTCAGCAGCCCATTGGCTGACCGGACGATCTTCTCTCCGGTGTTCATCAGCAGGAAATTGCCGGTGCCGTAGGTGTTTTTTGCCTGGCCGGCGCTCAGGCACACCTGTCCGACCATGGCGGCCTGCTGGTCACCGAGCGCGGCGGTCACCGGTACCGCACCGCTCAGCGGTCCCGATTCGGTGGTGACACCGTAGTCCTGCGCGGATGACGACGGGACGATGCGCGGCAGCATGGCTCGCGGAATCCCGAAGAACGACAACAGCTCGTCGTCCCAGTCCAGAGTTTCCAGGTCCATCAGCATCGTCCGGCTGGCGTTGGTGACGTCGGTGCGGTGCACGCCGCCGTGGACCCCGCCGGTGAGGTTCCACAGCACCCAGGTGTCGGGGGTGCCGAACAGTGCGTCACCGCGCTCGGCGGCCTCCCGCACGCCGTCGACGTTGTCCAGGATCCAGGCCACCTTGCCGGCCGAGAAATAGGTCGCCGGCGGCAGGCCGGCCTTGTGCCGGATGACGTCCCCGCGCCCGTCGCGCTCCAGTGCCGCGGCGATCCGGTCGGTGCGGGTGTCCTGCCAGACGATGGCGTTGTAGTACGGCCGCCCGGTGCGCCGGTCCCACACCAGCGCGGTCTCCCGCTGATTGGTGATACCCAGCGCCGCCAGATCGGTCGGGCCCAGGTTCAGCGTGTTGAGCACGGTCATCAGGACCGCCACGGTGCGCTCCCAGATCTCCACCGGATTGTGCTCGACCCACCCGGCGCGCGGCAGGATCTGCTCGTGCTCAAGCTGGTGTCGGCCCACCTCGCGGCCGGCATGATCGAAGATCATGGCGCGGGTGCTGGTGGTCCCCTGGTCGATGGCGGCGACGAACTCGGCCAACTCGTAACTCCTAGCGTGCGGTACCCCTGCGATCGTCCATGATGTACCCATGAGCGACCCGGTCGGCGACATTTCCCGGATGCCGCGCGGCGGCCACGACGCGTCCTGGCTGGACCGGCTGCTGCAGACCAACCTGAGCCAGTACCAGGACCGCGACGACGCCGACCCGGAGCTGCTGCGCGGGCTGCGCACCGAACGAATCCGGGTCCAATCGTTCCTGCACACCCACCAGCACGTGGCCCGGCTGGTGCTCGACGACGTCGCCGACATGGCGGACCCGGCGATTCTGCAACTCGGCGCCGACAACGACGAGGTGGCGACCCTGCTGCTGCACGACCACCCGACCGCCCGGCTGACGGTCAGTTCGCCCGATCCGGAACTGGTCGGCGAATGGGCCGACGGCGTGCTGGGCGACCAGCCCAGAGCACACCTGCGCACCCTGGATCCCACCGCGATCAACGCCGCCAACGACGAGTTCGACCTGGCGTTCCTGGCGTTCGGGCTGCATCACCTGTCCGCGGTGGCCGGCGCCCGGTTCATCGCCGAGGGCACCCGGGTGGCCGGAGAGTTGCTGATCATCGACGTGTTCCGGCCGCCGTCACCACTGCATCTGGTCCGGTTGGCCGCAATGGCACCGCTGGCGCCGGTCATCCCGTTCGTGCACGACGAACTCATCTCGTCGCTGGAGGCCTACAGCACCTCGGCGATCCGGGCGATGGCGGCATCGGCCGCGGAGCGCGCCGGAACGACGATCGACGTCGACGTTTCCCGGTCCGGTCCCATCACCGTGGTGCGGGCCGCGCGCGGGTAGCCCTGCTGTCCCCTCCGCAGCAGGGCTACCCGGCGGCCCAGGTGTCAACCCGGTTCACCACCCGGTCCGGCGGGCAACCCGCCGACCGGGCCCGGGTGAACGCCACCTCCAGGTGATCGTGTTCGGCCAGCGCCCGCCGCACCGCCGTCTCGGCGCCGTCTGAGGCCCCGCGGGCGACCAGCAGCATCGCCCGTCCCCGGGCACCCTCGGCGATGGTCCACGGCCGCCCCAGGCAGGCACCGCCGGTTTCCATCGCGGTGATCAGCGATTCGGCCACGTCGAGCCGGTCCAGCGCCACCAGCGCCTCGACTGCCTCCGAGACGAATACGGCGCTGTGAATCTCGGTCATCCACGGTTCCCGCCGGAAGTTGACGATCGTCCCCGACAGCGCGTCGACGGCCTCCGGATAGCGGCCGAGCGAAACTTCCAGCAAGCCGAGGGAACTGGCGGCCGCGTACTGGATGCGGTCGGCCCCGCGGCGCACCGCAATCTCGGTCGCCTCCGTGCACGCCTGCCGGACGTGGTCGATCCGGCCGGTCAGCGCTGCCGGACCGGCGCGGGCGACGGCGGCGATGAGCTCGGAGTTGTCCCCGCCCAGTTGATCTGCGCGCTCGGTCGCGTCCCGGGCGATGGCGGTGGCTCGCGCCAGATCCCCCTTCCAGCTCGACCCCAGGGTGCCCTGCACGGCCAGGAACAGCAGCTCGCTTTCCGCACCGCGCTCGGCGGCGCTGCGCCACAGCTGCTCGTACAGCTCGAGCCCGCCGGTCAGGTCGCCCTCCCAGAAACGCAGCTGCATCTCATTGGCCGTGGCCCGGAAGATGACCGGCGCCAACAGTTCCCGGTCCTCCAGTTCCAGCGCGCGCCGGCGGCGATCCGGGCAGATGCCGTCGCCGCGCAGACAGCCCAGCATGGTCTGCAGGCTCAGCACCTGGCTGCGCACCGCGTCGGAGCCGAGGTCCTCGGCCCGCGCAGCGGCGACATCCAGGGCGCGTTCGGCGTCGGCGAAGGCCCCCAGATTCATCTGGGTGAACGACAGCATCATGTGCAGCTGGGCGAGCATTGCCGGGTCGGTGGTCGTCTCGATGCCCTGGCGCAGCCAACCGGCCGCCGCGGTGAATCCGTCTGTGTAGACGCTGATTCCGCCGAGCATCAACAGCGCGGTGGCCCGGACGGGCCCGGGCGGCAGCTCGTCGACGACCCCGGCCAGTAGCTTCTGCGCCGACTCTGCGTCGCCCGCGGTGAAATGGTGCGTGGCGCACAGGATCCGCCGCAGCGGGGTGTCACCACCGCGAGCGATCGCCAGTTCCAGCAGTTCGGCGGCGGTGGCCGGGGCGCCCTGGGCGGCGGTGACCGCGACCGCGGCATCGAGGGCGGCCAGGGTTTCCGGATCCGCGCCGGCGCTCGCCAGCGCCAGGTGGCGGGCCCGCAGTTCGGGCGAATCCACCACCTCGGCCAGCCGGCGGTGCACCGCTCGGCGTTGCGCATTGGTGGCGTTGGTGTAGACACCCGAGGACAGCAACGGGTGGGTGAAGGCAATGGCGTTGCCCGCCATGGTGATCAAACCCTGGTCCTCGACCGGTTCCAGCAGTAGCACCAGTTCGTCGGGAGAACACTGCGCGGCACGCGCGATCCGGTCGAGCGCCGGCCGCACACACGCCGCCAACAGAAGCAGGGCCTCGGTGGTCGGTTCGTCGAGGCGCCCGACCCGCTCGGCAACCAGCGCGGCAAGTGAATCGGGCAGCTCCCGGCCCGCCCCGTCCCGTCCCGTCCCGGATCACCGCGTGACCCAGTTCCAGCGCGTAGAAAGGGTTTCCGCCGGATATCCGATGAATGCGGGTGATCGTCGGCCGGGCGAAGGTGCGGCCCAGCCGCCTGCTGAACATCTGGTGCAGCCCACCGAGGCTCAGGCCCGAAACGGCGTGGCGTACCACGCCTCCCTCACTTCGGCGAGCGTGCGCGTCCCCGGTCGACACGCCAGACTCCAAAGCCCGTGAGCACCCCGGGCAGCACCCCGGGGGGGGCACGGGCCGGGCCGGGTAGCCTGGCAGGCATGGCCGACGACGTAATGGATTGGGACAGCGCCTACCGCGGTGAAGCCGTGTTCGAGGGCCCGCCGCCGTGGAACATCGGCGAGCCGCAGCCCGAGCTGGCGACGCTGATCGACAGCGGCGCGATCTCGGGTGCGGTCCTCGACGCGGGCTGCGGCCACGCCGAACTGGGGCTGACACTGGCGGCGCGGGGGCACGACGTCGTCGGGATCGACCTCAGCCCGACCGCCGTGGCCGCGGCGACCGCTGCCGCCGCCGAGCGCGGGCTGCCGAATGCGACTTTCGTCGCCGACGACATCACCGCGTTCACCGGCTACGACGGCCGGTTCGACACCATCGTCGACTCCACGCTGTTCCACTCGCTGCCGGTGGAGGGACGCGACGGCTACCAGCGCTCGATCGTGGCCGCGGCCGCACCTGGTGCGCGGTACTACGTGCTGGCGTTCGCCAAGGGCGCCTTCCCCGACGACCAGGACACCAAGCCCAACGAGGTCGACGAGGCGGAGCTGCGCGCCGCCGTCGAGCCCTACTGGACCATCGATGAGATCCGCCCGGCGAAGATCCACTCCAACCCGCCGCCCGGGGTGCCGATCCCCGCCGAGGCGCTCGACGCCGCCGGCCGGGTGCAGATGCCGGCGTGGCTGCTGCGCGCCCACAAACCTGCCTGAGCAGCGCAGATGAGCGAACCGGAGTTCACCGACGCCGAACGCTCCGCGGTGTACCGGGCGATCGCCGAGCGCCGCGACATGCGCCGGTTCGTCCCCGGTTCCACGGTGGCCCCGCAGGTGCTGTCCCGGTTGCTCGCGGCCGCGCACGCCGCCCCCTCGGTCGGTCTGATGCAGCCGTGGCGGTTCATCCGGATCACCGATGAGCGCCTGCGCCGCGACATCCACGCGCTCGTCGACGAGGAGCGCCACCGCACCGGCGTCGCGCTCGGTGAGCGAGAGTCGGAGTTCCTGGCGCTGAAGGTCGAGGGCGTGCTCGACTGCGCCGAACTGTTCGTCGTCGCACTGTGCGAACACCGGGAGCGCTGGGTGTTCGGCCGGCGCACGCTGCCGCAGATGGACCTCGCCTCGGCCTCCTGCGCGATCCAGAACATGTGGCTGGCGGCCCGCGCCGAGGGCCTCGGAATGGGCTGGGTGTCGATCTTCGACCCGGGCCGGCTCGCGGAGTTGCTCGGGATGCCCGACGGCGCCGATCCGATCGCCGTGCTGTGCCTGGGCCCGGTGCCGGAATTCCCCGACCGCCCGGTGCTGGAGCTGGACAACTGGGCGTTCGCCCGGCCGCTGAGCGAGTTCGTCGCCGAAAACACCTGGCCGGACGGCTAATCCGGCGGTTCGGCGATGCTCGGCGGAGTGGACGCGAGCGCAGCGAGTGTCCGCGTAGCCGAGGGGAAGCCGGGACCGCCGCAGCAATTGGCCCGGCTACTGCCCGAGGGTGTTCTGCATGGCTCCGGCCAGCACATTGGCCGCGGGGCCGCCGTTACCGGTCTGGCAGACCTTGGCCTGCAGCAGCACGTTCTCCCGCAACCGGGTCTGGGTGTAGCAGCGGCGATCGGTGCCGGCCTCCTGCTTGACCCAGATGGCGTCGGTGGCAGTCGGCGCCGACCCGCCGAACGACCAGACCTGCACGGTGCCGTCGTCCAGTCGCATGGTGGCGGTCTGACCCGAGCAGCCGACCGTGCGGTCGACGACCCGGTGGAAGGCGCCGTTGGCCGCAGCCGTCGTCGCGAACACCCCGATCGCCTGCCGGACGAGGTGGTCCTGGTCGGTGGCCGAGGTCTGCGCGGTGGACCCGTTGAACGACGCCAGGTCCGGATCGAGGAACACCTCCGGCAGGCCGATGTCGGCCCAGTTGTTGCAGACCGGGATGTCGACCGAATAGCCCTGGAACGGCGCGGTGAACACCGACTCGAAGCCGATCGGGGCGCCGACGATATTGCCGACCGACCCCTTGCCCATCACCGCGTAGGTCACCACACCCGGGTCCGATGGCTTGGCCGCCACCGTCGGAGCCGTCATGGTGCCCGCCGGAATCGACAGCAGCACCGCCGCCAACAGCGTCGTCCTCATCCGTGCCATGAGCCGATCATGCCAGGTCCCGGTGGTGTGGCGAGGCGCCAACATGAGACGCCCCGGGGCATGCACGGGGCGAATGCGCCGGGGCGGGTCGGGTCCTGGCGCTAGCGGCCCGGGCCGGGGTTCGGGGTGTTCGGCGCGGTGGTGCGGGAGCCGCCGTCGTCGTCGGATCGGCTGGGCCGCTCCCACCGCGGGCCGCCCATCCGGTCAGGTCCGCCGCGCATCATGGGCGGGCCGTACATCTGATTGTTGTCACGGTCGCCGCGATGGTGGTGGTAGCCGCCGTTGCTCTCGTGGCCCAGGACCATCCCGGTGATCAGGATCGACCCGACGATGAAGATGACACCGGCGACGATGCCGACCCACGCGGCGGCCTGGTACAGCCGGCTGGGCTTGTCGTGACTGTGACAGTCGTGGTGGTGGTGGTGGTGGTGCGGGTCGCCGACCGGCGGCGGGGGCGGGGGTCCGCCGTCGACCGGCGGTGGCGGGGTGGCCGGCTTGGCCGGGGGTGGGGTCGGCTCGGGGGCCGTCGGGGTTTCAGCTGTTTCGCTCATGAACCCATCATGGCGTCGGTCCGCTCAGGCGTGGCTATGTTGAGGCTATGAGTTTGCTTTGCTTCCGCAGCCGCTGATTACTACTCGGCGGCCTTGGCCTTCGGCCTCGTCTTCGGCTTGAGACTGCCGGTGGCATTGTCGACCTGTGCCTTAACCTGGGCGACAGCCTTCTTCACCTCGGTCCTCACCTGGGTGCCGACGGCGTTGAGATCCCTGCCGGTAGTGGTCAGCGCGTCCTTGACCGGGGTCTTGCGGGCCGAGCTCCCGGTGCTCAGCTGGAGCTTGCTTCCGGTGAGCTGGGTCAGACCGTTCTTGGTCGGCACCAGCGCCGTCAGCTCCTTGATGAGCTTGCCGCTGCCGAGGGACCCGGCGGTCAGGGTGGGCGTGCCGTCCTTGGCAATCAGCTGAGTCCGTGTCGTCAACGCCAGCGGCGACGAGCCGCCGCCGGTGGTGATCAGACCGTCATTCCAGGCCTTCGAGACACCGACCTGCAGCGACTTGATCAAATTGCCCGGGAGGTCGCGCACACTCACATCCGTCGGCAGCGAGCCGAACGGCGTGACCACATTGCCCTTGTCCAGGGTGCGGGTATAGGTGCTGCTCGCCGCGTCCCACCTGACGTCGGTGTAGCCGAGATTGACCAACGACTCCGTCACCGGCTGCAGCGCGGTCACCGCGGGGTTGTTGAGCTTCACCCCGGCGATCGCATTCAGGCCGATATTCGCCACGGTGACCGGCAGTGCCAGCGGCTGCAGCAACGGCAGCGCGCTCACCGGGACGGTGGCATAGACGTTCGTCGGGGCGGCGGGGTTAGTCGTCACCGTGGTGCCGCGCAGATCGGAACTCAGCAGATAGGTCGGCAGCACCGTCGCCGCCGCGGTATTGGCCAGCGAGACGGGGTTGGCCCAGGCCGGGAAGTCCGACAGCGGACTGTACTCGAATCCGGCGTCGATCTTGATCGGGATGAACAACGACCCGGGGAATGCGCCGCCTACCTGCTGGTCCCGGGTGATGGTGTTGATACCGGCGAGCGCGGCCAGCGGGTAGAACCGGGCGAACAGACCGCCGTTGGCCCGGCCCGGGTTCGCCAACAGTGCCGACACCAGGATGGTCACCGTCGGGTCGGCGGCGGAGGCCAGTGCCGCCTCGCGGATCTGCGGGTATGCCTCACCCGCCGCGAACGCCCCCGGACCCATCCCGACGACGACGGGGATCTTCGCGTCCACCGAGGTGAGGCCGGCCAGACTCAGGGTCGCCGCGGCCGTCGTCAGCGCCAGCTTCAACGCCTGGTTCGGAACGATCGGCCGGCTCGGAATCTGGTTGTTCAGATCGTTCACCACGGTCACCGGGTTGATGTTCAGCGGCGTGGTGGCATTGGCCGCCTCGGCGATGGCATCGGGGAACATCGGCGCCCAGCCGGCGTCGATGCCCAGCGCCTTGCCCAGGGTGAACAGCGGGCCGGAGGTGACGATGTTCAGCCCGGGCGAGCCGCCGTGGATGTTCAGCGGATCGGTCAGGCTGAAGTTGATCAGGTCGAGCAGTTGCCCGACCGTGGTGATGTCCGCCGCCGCCAGGAACGGCGCGATCAGCGCGGGCAGTTCCGCCGGCAGCGGCATATTTGTCACCACGCCGGTGAGGACGGCACCGAGGAGGTCGCTGATGGCGGCGTTCGGGTTCAGCCCGAACGCCTCCCACACCGGTCCGAGGTTCACCCGGCCTGGTACGACCTCCGCCCCGGCGATACCGACCTTCTGGGCGACGTCGGCCACCCTGCGGCCCAGGCCCAGGGTGAGGTCGGGGATGGCGGCCGGGTCTGGGGCCGCGCCGAGCACCGGCCGCTGGGCCAATGGCATCTTGGCGAACCCGGGCGGGGGGTCGGTGACCGACTGATTGGTGTAGGCAGCCTGTTTCCACCGGGTGATCAGGCCCCCCAGACTGTCCTGCAGGGCCGCCAGCTGCACCTCGGCGTTGCGCTCGGCGATCACCGCGGGTGACCCGACGGCCGCATCGGCGACCGGGGCGCCGAGACCGGCGGTGAGTGCGGTGGCGGTGACGACGGCCGCCGCCGCGGTGGTGAACTTCGTCGCCGTTGTCCTGCGAATCCAGCGGTTGACCATGACAACTCCTCAGGAATCTCTCAGGTGCTTATTACCCGGAGATTAGCAGTCGACTGTGACTGCCGTCACAAAACGGCGTGTCGGACCGGGGACACGCACGCTCGCGGGAAATGGGGGGCATGGGGCGGGGATGGCGGCGGGGCGGGGCTCAGGAGTAAGGGTGGACCAGGTACTGCAGCACCCGGTAGGGCATCCGATCCCGGGTGGCGGTGTTCCACTGGCTGACGAATACCCGCATCGACTCCAGCGTCGAACCCGGCGCGAGGTAGCCGCCGTAGGGCTGGGCCAGCGCGTTGTCCTCGGGGGCGCCCAGGGCGTCGACGGGATCGGGCCAGTCGGCGGCGACCACCACGGTGGTGACCGGTGCGACGCCCAGCCCGGTCGGGTCGGCCGCCACCCGGATCTCCATGTTGCCGGTGCTGGAGTTGAAGTAGGACAGCACCGCCTTTCCGTCGATCTGCTTGAAGCTCAGCTCGCCGACCAGGTCCGGCCACAGCGGCGTCGGCGCCTTGCCCCAGCCCGCGGGCGAGTAGCCCTGCCAGCGGCTGCGGTCGGTGAACTGCGCGGGCGGCACCCGGAACAGCCGGACCGGCGCCGACCGGTTGAAGTTGTTGGCCACGATGTACACCCAGCCGGTCGACGAATCCGGGGTGGGAACCGGGTCGTAGTAGCCGCTGATCTGCGACATGGTCCCGTCGGCGTACCCGCCGTCGCGCACCGAGCCGGGCACCGTCGCCCAGCCACCCCGGCCGGCGTCGGCCTTCACCAGCCGCGACGATTGCGGGGCCAGGTCCTTGGTGGTGGTGATCAGCAGATAGTTCTCCCGGTTGATCGACACCACGCCGGCCGGAAGTTGCGATGTCCCTTCGGCTTTCGGGTCGGCCAGCAACGGCTTGTCGGTGCCGATCACCCCGAGGTAGCGCACCCCGTCCGGCGAGTCGAGAGAGCTGCGGTCCACCCGGAACGCGACGGGGGCGTGCCAGTTGCCGAATCCGACGCCCTGCCCGGCGAAGCTGTCCCCGCAGATCTGCAGCAGTTCGGTCGGGAAATCCATGAACTCGCACAGATCGGTCGCGCCCACGTTGTAGTCACGGGTGGCGGTGCCGGTCCCCGCGATCGCCGCCAGCCGCAGCACCTGCCCGGGTGCGAGGTCGGGCACCGACGGCTCGGCGCGCACCGGGGTGGCGAGTGACGTGGCGGTCAGCAGCGCAGCCGTCCCCGCGAGCCAGCGTTTCCGCAACCACCGGGGCATCGGCGTCGTGGCTCAGATCAGCTGCGCGGCCAGCAGCTCGGCGATCTGAATGGTATTCAGCGCCGCGCCTTTTCGCAGATTGTCACCGGAGACGAACAGGGCCAGTCCGCGGCCGTCGGGCACGCCCGGGTCGATCCGGATCCGGCCGACGAGCGATTCGTCGGTGCCGGCGGCGGCCAGCGGCGTCGGCACCTCGACCACCTTCACCCCGGGTGCGTCGCTGAGCAGCGCGGTGGCGAGCACCGGCGAAATCGGTTCGGCGAACTCGGCGTTGATCGACAGCGAGTGACCGGTGAACACCGGGACCCGCACGCAGGTGCCGCTGACCAGCAGGTCCGGGATGCCCAGGATCTTGCGGCTCTCGTTGCGCAGCTTCTGGTCCTCGTCGGTCTCCCCCGAGCCGTCGTCGACCAGGGACCCGGCCAGCGGGACGACGTTGAACGCGATCGGCGCAACGTATTTGACGGGTTGCGGGTAGTCCAGCGCGTTGCCGTCGTGCACCAGGGACTCCGCGCGAGAGATGACCGCGCGGGTCTGCGACGCCAGCTCCTCGACACCGGCCAGACCGCTGCCGGAAACCGCCTGGTAGCTGGAGATCACCAACCTCCTCAGCCCGGCCGCCTCGTGCAGCGGTTTGAGCACCGGCATGGCCGCCATGGTCGTGCAGTTCGGGTTGGCGATGATCCCCTTGGGCCGGTTGCCGGCGTCGCGGAGGAAGTTGACCTCGGACACCACCAGCGGCACGTCGTCGTCCTTGCGCCAGGCCGACGAGTTGTCCACCACCACCGCACCGGCGGCGGCAAAGCGCGGGGCCTGCACCCGTGACATCGTCGCGCCGGCCGAAAACAGTGCGATATCAAGGCCACTCGGGTCCGCGGTGGCCGCGTCCTCGACTTCGATCTCCCGCCCGCGGAACTCCAGCGTGCGCCCGGCCGAACGCGAGGACGCGAAGAACCGCACCCCGGTCGCCGGAAAGTCGCGCTGCGCCAACAGGTTCCGCATCACCTGGCCGACCTGGCCGGTGGCACCCACCACACCGATGTTCACCATGATGCGCTACCTACCCGTCCCCGCGTAGACCACGGCTTCCTCGTCGCCACCGAGGCCGAACGCCTCGTGCAGCACTGCGACCGCACGGTCGAGCTCGGTGTCCTTGATCAGCACCGAGATCCGGATCTCCGAGGTGGAGATCAGTTCGATGTTGATGCCCGCGTCGGCCAGCGACTCACAGAACGTGGCGGTAACCCCCGGGTGGCTGCGCATGCCCGCGCCGATCAGCGACACCTTGCCGATGTGATCGTCGTAAAGCACGCTGGTGAAACCGATCTCGCCCTTGAGCGAGTCGAGCTTCTGCACCGCGGTGGCCCCGTTGTCCCGGGCGCAGGTGAAGGTGATGTCGGTCTTGCCGTCCTCCACCTTGGAGATGTTCTGCAGCACCATGTCGATGTTGACGTCGGCATCGGCGACGGCGCGGAACACCCGGGCGGCGTAGCCGGGCACGTCGGGCACGCCGACGACGGTGACCTTCGCCTCCCCGCGGTCGTGGGCAACTCCGGTCAGGATGGCGTCTTCCATGGGGATGTCCTCGATCGATCCGTTGACGATGGTTCCGGGTTTGTCGGTGTACGACGAGCGCACGTGAATCGGCAGGTTGTAGCGACGGGCGTACTCGACGCAGCGCAGCATCAGCACCTTGGCGCCGGCCGCGGCCATTTCCAGCATCTCCTCGAAGCTGACGCTGTCCAACCGTCGGGCGTTGGGGACGATGCGCGGGTCGGCCGTGAACACGCCGTCGACGTCGGTGTAGATCTCGCAGACGTCGGCGTTCAATGCGGCGGCAACGGCGACGGCGGTGGTGTCGGATCCGCCGCGGCCCAGGGTGGTGACGTCCTTGGTGTCCTGGCTGACCCCCTGGAACCCGGCGACCAGCACGATCTGCCCGTCGTCGAGCGCGGCGCGCAGCCGGCCGGGGTTGACGTCGATGATCTTGGCGTTGCCGTGGGTGCCGGTGGTGATGACACCTGCCTGGGACCCGGTGTAGCTGCGGGCCTGGGCTCCCAGTGACTCGATGGCCATGGCGACCAGTGCGTTGGAGATCCGCTCACCGGCGGTCAGCAGCATGTCCAGCTCGCGGGCCGGCGGCACCGGGCAGACCTGCTTGGCCAGATCCATCAGGTCGTCGGTGGTGTCCCCCATCGCCGAGACCACAACGACGACGTCGTTGCCGGCCCTCTTGGTCTCCACGATCCGTTCGGCCACCCGCCGGATCCGGTCGGCGTCTGACACCGAGGATCCGCCGTATTTCTGCACGACGAGTGCCACTGACCGACCTTTCACGTTGGGTGCGGGTCCACGACCGGACTCAGCCACCAAGGATAAGGCACTCCCATCTGGGCGTTTACTCCCCATCCGATCGCTGAAACCGCCGGTCACCGCGCCTACCCGGGGCTCCGCGGGCTCAGCCGATGAACGGGATCCGGAATCCGGACGGGGCCGGGCAGAGGTCCTCGAGCTGTTTGGTCTCATCGAGGATCTGCTGGTTGAGCATGTTGAGCCGGTAGTACTCGTCCGGCGGTTTCTGGCCCGGGCGCGTGCTCTGCGGCATCAGCGCGTAGCCGGAGGCGAACTGGCTGGCGTAGGTGGACAGCCGGATGGCGTGTCCGGCCAGCGTCGCGTCGGTGACCTTGCCGGAGCGGTCGGCCAGCCCGTCGGCCCAGGCCCGGTAGTCCGCCTGCGTCGGATTCTCCTGCGCGCCGATGCGCTTGCCCTCCGAGGCGTTGAACGCCAGCATGTCGCGCACCGGCACGCATTCGGGCGAGGTCTTATCGCGGAACCACGGCAGCTGGGACACGCCGATGATCAACAGCACGATGATCGTCGTCGACCCGGCGAACAACCAGCGTCGATTGCCACCTCGCAAGAAATCCACGATGTCCCACGATAGCCGCGGCCGTGCGCTCCCGCCGACGGCGGCGTTTGAGCTGCACGCACGGACAGGAGTAGAGTGCCCGATGTGCAGCGTGTGCTCCTCCTCGGGCGCCGCGACGGGGTCTGATCCAGACTGGCCTCCCGTCGCGGGTCTTCGCGATGTGCCGGTCTGAAATCCCATCGAGACCCTCGGAGCACCCATCATGACGATCCAATCCTCCAGCGACGCCTATTCGTCGGTACGCACCGTCAAGACCCCCGCCGGCCCGCGCAATCCCGGGCAGCCCGCCTGGAACACCCAGCGCAGTTCCTCGATGCCGGTCAACCGCTACCGCAGCTTCGCCGACGAGGTCGAGCAGATCTCGCTGCCCGATCGCACCTGGCCCGACGTCGTCATCGACCACGCCCCGGCCTGGTGCGCGGTGGATCTGCGCGACGGCAACCAGGCCCTGATCGACCCGATGAGCCCCGAGCGCAAGCGGCGGATGTTCGACCTGCTGGTGCAGATGGGCTTCAAGGAGATCGAGGTCGGGTTCCCGTCGGCGTCCCAGACCGACTACGACTTCGTGCGCTCGATCATCACCGACGGCGCCATCCCCGACGACGTCACCATCCAGGTGCTGGTGCAGTGCCGCCCCGACCTGATCAAGCGCACCTACGAGGCGTGCGCGGGCGCGCCGAAGGTGATCGTGCACTTCTACAACTCGACCTCGATCCTGCAGCGCCGGGTGGTGTTCCGCGCCGACCGCGAAGCCGTCAAGAAGATCGCCACCGACGGCGCGAAGATGTGCCTGGCCGAGGCGGTCAAACACCCCGAGACCGAATGGCGCTACGAGTACTCCCCGGAGTCCTACACCGGCACCGAGCTGGAGTACGCCAAGGACGTGTGCGACGCGGTCGCCGACGTCATCGCACCGACGCCGGACTGGCCGCTGATCGTCAACCTGCCGGCCACGGTCGAGATGGCCACCCCGAACGTCTACGCCGACTCGATCGAGTGGATGAGCCGCAACCTGGCGCGGCGTGACTCGATCATCTTGAGCCTGCACCCGCACAACGACCGCGGCACCGCGGTGGCCGCCGCCGAACTGGGTTTCCAGGCCGGCGCCGACCGGATCGAGGGCTGCCTGTTCGGCAACGGCGAGCGGACCGGCAATGTGTGCCTGGTGACGCTGGGGCTGAACATGTTCTCCCGCGGGGTGGATCCGCAGATCGACTTCTCCAACATCGACGAGATCCGCCGCACCGTGGAGTACTGCAACCAGCTGGCCGTGCCCGAGCGGCACCCCTACGGCGGTGACCTGGTGTACACGGCGTTCTCCGGCAGCCACCAGGACGCCATCAACAAGGGCCTGGACCAGATGAAGGTCGACGCCGACGCGGCCGACGCGGACGTCGAGGACATTCTGTGGCAGGTGCCCTACCTGCCGATCGATCCGAAGGACGTCGGCCGGACCTACGAGGCCGTCATCCGGGTCAACTCGCAGTCCGGCAAGGGCGGGGTGGCCTACATCATGAAGGCCGACCGCGGTTTGGCCCTGCCGCGCCGGCTGCAGATCGAGTTCTCCCAGGCGATCCAGCGGATCACCGACGGCGAGGGCGGCGAGATCGCGCCGAAGGAGATGTGGGACGCCTTCCAGCAGGAGTACCTGGCCCCGATCACCCCACTGGAGCGGATTCGGCAGAAGGTGGATGCGGCCGAGGAGGACGGCGGCACCGACACCATCACCGCGATCGTCAAGATCGACGGCGAGGAGCGCGAGATCGTCGGCGCCGGCAACGGTCCGCTGGCGGCGTTCTGCGACGCACTGGGCGCGGTCGGCTTCGACGTGAACGTGCTGGACTACTCCGAGCACGCCATGTCCGCGGGCGAGGAGGCCCAGGCCGCGGCGTATGTCGAGGCGTCCATCGGCGGCAAGACGGTGTGGGGCGTCGGCATCGCGCCGTCGATCACGACGGCATCGCTGCGGGCTGTTGTGTCCGCGGTGAATCGCGCAGCGCGAGCGTAGCGAGTGCGGAGCGATTCTTACCGCGGCGACAACACCGCGGTGAATCGCGCAGCGCGAGCGTAGCGAGGACGGCAACGCACCGATTGCTACCCACCGGTAGGGTTTCCGGACGAGGGGGCGTCACACCTGGGCCGACACCGTCGTGCCGGGCGCTTTCAAGGAGTGAACATGCACATGGAGATCGACTGGCAGAGCATCGGGGGTCTGCTCTGGTACACGATCATGATCTTCGCGTTCGTCGCGTACCTGATCATCCTGTTCCAGATCATCACCGACCTGTTCTGGCGCGACCACACCACCTCCGGCTGGGTGAAGGCGATCTGGACGGTGTTCCTGATCATCTTCCCGTTCCTGACGGCGCTGGTGTACCTGGTCGCACGCGGCAACGGCATGGCGCAGCGCGCCCGGGATGCCGCGGTGGCCGCGAAAGCGGAGACCGACAGCTACATCCGCGAGGCCGCCGGTCGTTCGCCGGCTCAGGAGATCGCCGACGCCAAGGCGCTGCTGGAGGCCGGAGCCATCACTCAGGCCGAGTTCGACTCGCTGAAGGCCAAGGCCCTGGCCTGACGTTTCGACGGAACGACGACGCCCGGCGGGATCCGTTCCCGCCGGGCGTCGTCGTCTGTTGCGAAGGTCAGCCGGTGTTGTTTTCGGCTGACCTTTTCCTCGCGCGCTCGTTCCTCGCTTGCTCGCCGAGTCGGCCGGCCCGGGTCCCGATGAACTGCTCGGACTCGATCAGGCTGTTCGATGGTGACCGCCCGGGTGAATCCGATCACCACCGAGCTGGGGTAGCCCCACACCCGCCAGGCCACCGAGTCCGGTCCGAAGAATCCGTTGTCGGCCGGGGCCTGGTAGTTGTCCCGGTAGTGGGTCACCGCGTCGAACGACTTCAGCTTGGCGATCTCACGTGTCAGTTTCGGCCTTCGTCTTGACCTTCCATTGGGGAATTCGAATCGGAGGCACCCGGTTGCGCGGCGGTACCTTTGCCGCGCACGTCGCGCAGCAGCGGCAACGCCACCCGCAGCATCGAGTCGACGCTGTCCTCGGTCGAGGGGCTGGGCAGGATCGCGTGGCTGATCATCATCCGGACCATGGTGTCGGAGTAGGCGCGGACGTCCTCGGGCTGCGCACCGGGCAGCGCGGCGCGGATGATCGACGCCATCTCGTCGACGGAGTGTTTGAGCAGCCGTTCGCCGTGCGTGGTCACCAGCGGCAGCAGGCTGGCCGCGGCCGCATCGTCGGTGAGCACCGCCCGGATGAGCGGGTTACGGCTCATATCGTCGACGATATGGCGCAGGCCCTCGGTCAGTGCCCGTTCCGGGTCATCCGGGTAGCGTTCCAGCTCGCTGCGGGCGGTCTGCAGGATCAGGTCGACCTCGCGGTCGACGTAGGCGCGGGCGAGCTCGTCGCGGGAACCGAAGTACTTGTACAGCGTGGGTTTGCTGATCCCGGCCAGGGTCGCGATGTCGGCCATCCGGGTCTGCGCCCAGCCGCGGGTGCGCACGATATCCACCGTGGCCTGCAGAGCGACGTCGCGCAGCAGCGCCTTGGCCCGCTGCGTGAAACGGGAGCCGCCGTCCTTCTGGGGTGGCACCACGTCACCTCACTCCGCATCAACCTCGCAAGCCGTTTACGCCACGAGTCGCTGACTGTGCGATGTTAACAAAATTGCGGATTGAGTAAAAATAGACGACGCGCACGTCGCGATCCCGTTGTCAGCGGCGCCCCAGCGGTTCAGAACAGCGCGAACTGGCCGTCGTCGGGAACGCCGGAAACCTCCGCGGGCTCCGCGACGATGCCGCCGCCGGCGCAGACGTCACGGACCCCGGCCATGAACTCGGAGTCGGTGAGCAGCGGAACGCCCAGCTCACGCGCCGTCAGGCCCTTCCCGCGGGCGGAGCGGGCGTCGTTGCACACCACCAGTGACGTCTGCGGATCCACCGTGTCGGCATAAGCCAGACCGGCATACAGCATCCGCTCGACCAGTTCCTCGTGGGTACGGGAACACTCCGCCGACAGCGCCACCCGCATGCCGCGCAGCAGCGGGCCACCGTTGTAGCGGCCGGGGTTCTCATACGGGCAGGGCAGCCGCGACGCCAGCGCCTTCAGCGGCCGCAGCTCCTCGTGGGTCACCCGGCCGTTGGGCCAGCGACGACGGGTCAACGGGCGCACCGGCAGCCAGACGTCGAGTTCTTCGGCCAGCGCCAGCGCCGGCACCAGCAGCTTCGAGAGCACCAGGGCGTCGTCGAACGCGTCGTGCGGGCGGGTCTGGCACTGTCCCCAGTGCCGGGCCAGGGTTTCCAGCCGCACATTGTCCAGGCCCAGATCCAGCCGTCGAGCCAGCTCCACGGTGCACATCACCGTCTCGATCGGCAGCTCGGCGCCGGCCAACTCGGCCTCCGCGACCAGGAACGAGTAGTCGAATGCGGCGTTGTGCGCCACCAGGGTGCGCCCGGCCATCAGCTCGGCGACCTCCCCGGCGATCTCGGCGAAGGTGGGCTGGTCCTCCAGCATCTCGGCGGTCAGTCCGTGGATGTGGGTGGGTCCCGGGTCCACGCCCGGGTTCAGCAGGCTGGCCACCGATCCCTGCACCCGGCCGTCGGCGTCCAGTGCCAGCACGGCGACGCTGAGCACGCGGTGTTCCCCGGGGTGGAAACCCGAGGTTTCCACGTCGACCACCGCCCAACCCGACCCCGGTTCGGTGGCCGGCCGGCCCCAGCACTGACTCACACAGTGAGCATCGCACGCCGCACCGACAGATCCGTGTCCGACATCACCCGTGCCGCCCGCAGCCGGGGTCAATGCGTACATTTGTCCCGTGATCACCACCCGCGCCCGCCTGGCCCTGGCCGCCGGTTCCGCCGCGCGCTGGGCCTCGCGGACCACCGGCCGCGGCGCCGGCGCGATGATCGGCGGCCTGATCGCCATGAAGATCGACCCGACGGTGTTGGCCGAGCTGGGCCGGGGACGCCGGTCCGTGGTGGTGACCGGGACCAACGGCAAGTCGACCACCACCCGGATGGTGGCCGCCGCGCTTTCGACCCTGGGTGAGCAGGTCGCCTGCAATACCGAGGGCGCCAACATGGACGCCGGGCTGATCGCGGCGCTGGCCGCCAACCGCACCGCTCCCCTGGCCGCCCTCGAGGTCGACGAGATGCACGTCCCGCATGTCGCGGACGCCATCGATCCGGCGGTGATCGTGCTGCTCAACCTGTCGCGCGATCAGCTGGACCGGGTGGGCGAGATCAACCACATCGAACGCACGCTGCGGGCCGGGCTGGCCCGGCACCCGAACGCGGTCGTCGTCGCCAACTGCGACGACGTGCTGATGACCTCGGCCGCCTACGACTGCCCGAACGTCGTGTGGGTGTCCGCCGGCGGCGGCTGGGCCGGTGACTCGGTCAGTTGCCCGCGCAGCGGTGAGCTGATCGTGCGCGACGGCACCGACTGGCACTCCACCGGCGGGGATTTCCGTCGCCCCACCCCGTCGTGGCGGTTCGACGAGTCGGCGCTCTACGGGCCCGACGGCCTGGTGCTGCCCATGCAGTTGGCGCTGCCCGGCGCGGTCAACCGCGGCAACGCCGCCCAGGCGGTGGCAGCGGCCGTCGCACTGGGCGCCGACCCGGCCCAGGCGGTGGCCGCGGCGTCCGGCGTCGACGAGGTCGCCGGGCGCTACCGCACGGTCACCGTCGGCGCGCACACCGTGCGGCTGCTGCTGGCCAAGAACCCGGCCGGCTGGCAGGAGGCGCTGTCGATGGTCGACACCGACGCCCCGGTGGTGATCGCGGTCAACGGCCAGGTGCCCGACGGCGAGGACCTGTCCTGGCTGTGGGACGTCAACTTCGAGCAGTTCGTCGCGGCGGGTTCGACGAGCGAGGAACGAGCGAGGAAGAGGCCCGACGCCATTGAACCGCCGGCGGGTTCGACGAGCGAGGAACGAGCGAGGAAGAGGCCCGACGCCATTGAACCTGCGCCTTCCCAACGACTGCCGGTGGTGGCGTCCGGGGAACGCGGCACCGACCTGGCCGTGCGGCTGGGCTACGCCGGCGTCACCCACACGCTGGTGCACGACCCGCTGGCCGCCATCGCCTCGTGCCCGCCCGGGCACGTCGAGCTCATCGCCAACTACACCGCATTTCTGCAATTGGACCGCCGGGTTCAACGAGCGAGGAACGAGCGAGGCAGAGGCCCGGCGCAGCGAAACAGCCGGTTGCCATGAGCACCGTGCGGATCGGGCTGGTGCTGCCCGACGTGATGGGCACCTACGGCGACAACGGCAACGCGGTGGTGTTGCGCCAGCGGGCGCGGCTGCGCGGCATCGACGCCGAGATCGTCGAGATCACCCTGAGCGACCCGGTGCCCGACTCGCTGGACATCTACACCCTCGGCGGCGCCGAAGACTACGCGCAGCGGCTGGCCACCACACACCTGATCCGCCATCCCGGCCTGCAGCGCGCGGCCGAACGCGGCGCTCCGGTGCTGGCGATCTGCGCGGCCATCCAGGTGCTCGGCCACTGGTATGAGACGGCCGCCGGCGAGCGGGTCACCGGCGTCGGCCTGCTGGACCTGACCACCTCACCGCAGCCGGAGCGAACCATCGGCGAGGTGGCCTCCACTCCGCTGATCGACGGGCTCACCCAGCCGCTGACCGGGTTCGAGAACCACCGCGGCGGAACCGCTTTGGGCCCCGACGCCCGGCCGCTGGCCCGGGTCACCAAGGGGGCGGGCAACCGGCTCGGCGACGAGATCGACGGCGCCGTGCAGGGCAGCGTGATCGCCACCTATCTGCACGGTTGCTGCCTGGCCCGCAATCCGGAGCTGGCCGACTATCTGCTGGCGAAGGTGGTCGGCGCACTGCCGCCGCTGGACCTGCCCGAGGTCGACCTGTTACGCCGGGAACGGCTGGCCGCGCCGCGGCGGCTGTGACCGGCGATCAGTTGTCGTCGGTGTGCCACTTGTAGTTGACGTCCGAACCGTCGACGTTGGTGACGGTGGCGGTCACCGGGTGCTCGCCGCCGCTGGTGGTCACCACACAGTGCTGCGTCGCATCGACTTTGGCGTCCAAGTCGCCGTCGCAGGCCACCGATTTGGCCTTCTGCTGCGGAACCTGCTCGTTCCACTGCTGCTTGATCTTGGTCTCGACGTCGGATTTGGACACCGTCTTGCCGATACTGACCGAACCGTGGCATCCGGAGAGCAGAGCGGCCGACACCAGCAGCGCCCCGGCAACAGCCCGTCGCGTCATGTTCTTCACGGTTAGGTCCCCTCACTCCGGCGGGTTTCATTCGACGTCATGACGCTAGCACCCGTCGTCCGCCGTTCCCGACGGAAAATCATCGCCCCAAAAATTCCCGTTCGCACCCGCCCGGTTCGGCGTCGAAAAGCTCATCGGGCGGAATTCACCTTCGCGGTCTATCCTGGGCGCACTCACAGCAGATTCCCCTCAAATCAGAAGGGTCGCCGCCGATGAATTTGGCAAAGACCGGGCTCGTCGCCCTCACCGTCGCGGGCGCGGTGACGCTGGCTCCGGCCGTGGCCGCACCGGCCTGGGCCGAGGAGCCCGACACCGTCGAAATCGCCGCCGACGACCCGCAGGCCCCCGACGACCCGAACAACCCCGACTACTGGGATTCCGGCGAGCACGCCGGCGGCACCGGTGAAGAGGCCCAGGACAACGGGCCGTCGTACAACAACCAGGACGAGCCCACCGGCGGTACCGGCGAGGATCCGGGCGAGCCGGACTTCAGCATCTACCACGGCTCGGAGGCCGCCGGGGCCTTCTGACCCCGGAGCCTGACCCGGTGGGTTCTGTTGATGCGGCGCTCAGCCCATCGCGCGGCGACCGGCCAGGGCCCGGCCCAGGGTCAGCTCGTCGGCGAACTCCAGATCCCCGCCCATCGGCAGCCCGGACGCGATCCGGGTGACGGTCAAACCGGGGATGTCGCGCAGCACCCGAGCCAGGTAGGTGGCCGTCGCCTCCCCCTCGGTATTGGGATCGGTGGCGATGATGACCTCGGCGACGTCGACGCCGTCGACCCGCTGGCCGATCCGGTTCAGCAGCTCCCGGATCCGCAGCTGCTCGGGACCGATGCCCGAGAGCGGATCCAGCGCACCGCCGAGCACGTGATAGCGGCCGCGGAACTCCCGGGTCCGCTCGACGGCCTGCACATCCTTGGGTTCCTCGACCACGCACACCGCCGACGCGTCGCGGCGGGAGTCCGCGCAGATCCGGCAGCGCTGGGCGTCGGACACGTTGCCGCAGACCTCGCAGAACGTGACGCCGTCGCGCACCCGGCTCAGCGCGCCGACCAGCCGGTCGATGTCGGGTGGTTCCACCGAGATCAGGTGGAAGGCGATGCGTTGCGCGCTCTTGGGTCCGATGCCCGGCAGTTTGCCCAGCTCGTCGATCAGATCCTGGACCGGTCCCTCGAACATCTCAGTAGCCGGGCATGCCCAGCGCCTGGCCCATCCCGCCGGCCAGCGGGCCCAGCCGGGTCTGCACCAGCTCGTTGACCTGGTTGGCGGCGTCGGCGAGCGCGCCGACGATCAGGTCCTGCAGGGTCTCCGGGTCGTCGGGGTCGATCACCTTGGGATCGATGGCCACCGCCGTCACCTGACCGCTGCCCTTCATGGTGACGCGCACCAGTCCGCCACCGGCCTGGCCGTGCACATCGGCGGTCGCCAGGTTCTGCTGAGCGGCCATCAGCTGCTGCTGCATCTGCTGCGCCTGGGCCAGCAACGCCGACATATCGGGCGGATTCCCGGGTTGCATGACAGTCCCCTTGCGTTTCGGTCTCGACTTGATTCCGCATTCCCCATCTGGGGCTTCGGCCCTTAACAGCCTAGTCGTCTGGCGGTTAGCGTGGCGCCCGTGCATCTGCGAACCCGCCCGCGTGTCGGAGCCGTGCTGGCCACCGCCCTGCTGGCGGCGGCTGCCACGATGACGCCGTCGACCGCCCCCGACGCCGACGCCGCTCCGGCCAGCATCGCCGGGATGATCGTCTTCCTCGACCCCGGCCACAACGCCAACAACGAGGGCAACAGCGTGCAGGTGCCGACCGGTCGCGGGGGCACCAAGGACTGCCAGGCGTCGGGCACCTCCACCGACGACGGCTACCCCGAGCACACCTTCACCTGGGACACCACCCTGCGGGTCCGTCAGCTGCTCACCCAGTACGGCGTGCGCACCGCCATGTCTCGCGGCGACGACGCGTCGCAAGGACCCTGCGTCGACGCGCGGGCCGCGATGGCCAACAGCGTGCACCCCAACGCCATCGTGAGCATCCACGCCGACGGCGGCCCGGCCACCGGCCGCGGTTTCCACGTGCTCTACTCCAGCCCGCCGCTGAACCAGGTGCAGGCCGGGCCCGCGGTGGTGCTGGCCAAGACCGTGCGTGACCAGATGCAGGCCTCCGGGCTGACCCCGGCGACCTACATCGGCTCCAGCGGGCTGATGGGCCGCTCGGATATCGCCGGGCTGAACCTGGCGCAGTACCCGTCGGTGCTGGTCGAGTGCGGCAACATGAAGAATCCGGCGGATTCGGCGTTGATGAAGACCGAGGCCGGACGCCAGAAGTACGCCGAGGCAATCGTGCGCGGCATCGCCACCTATCTCGTCGCGCAGAACCGCGCCGGTTAGGCCTGCTGCTCGACGACCGTCTTGAGCTTGGCCAGCACCCCGTCCTGAATCTTGCGCAGACCCAGCGGGGCGAAGGTCTTCTCGAAGAAGCCCTTGACACCGCCGGCGCCGTCCCAGCTGGTCTTGACGGTGACGGTGCAGCCGGTGCCGGCCGGTGCGACGGTCCAGTTGGTCACCAGCGAGGAATTGGCGTCCTTTTCGATGACGGTCTTGCCGGCCACGTCCACGCGGGCTTCCACCTCACGCGAGCGGCTCTTGGTGGCCTGCAGTTTCCACGCGGCGACGGTGCCCGCGCCCTCACCGCCGGAGAGCACCCGGTAGTTGCTGTAGTTGTCGGTCAGGATCTCCGGCCGCACCTTCTGGTAGTCGGCGACCGCGGCCAGAACGGCGTCGGGTGCCGCGTTGACCAGGACAGTGCTCGTTGCGCTGACACGTGCCATCAGATGAATCTCCTTGTGTTCCGGCGGTGTTCTGCGATGTCGCTCCGCGCATCGCTCGCACGGCCCGTATTCCAGGACTAGCGTAGTAGGTGTGAATGTGCCGACCGACGATGCACCCGTCGCGCACACCGCCGGTGTGCAGCGACTTCTGGCCAGCTACCGGGCGATTCCCGCGCAGGCCACCGTCCGGCTGGCGAAGGGCACCTCGAATCTGTTCCGGGCCCGCGCGCGCAACAACGCACCGGGGCTCGACGTGTCCGGGCTGGCCGGGGTGCTGTCCGTCGACCCCGCGGCGCGCACCGCCGACATCGCGGGCATGTGCACCTACGAGGATCTGGTGGACGCCACGCTGCCCTACGGGCTGGCGCCGCTGGTGGTGCCGCAGCTCAAGACGATCACCCTCGGTGGAGCAGTCACCGGGCTGGGCATCGAGTCGTCGTCGTTCCGCAACGGGCTGCCGCACGAATCGGTGCTGGAGCTCGACATCCTGACCGGCGCCGGCGACGTCGTCACCGCCTCCCCCACCCAGAACTCCGATCTGTTTTTCGCCTTCCCGAATTCCTATGGAACGCTCGGCTATTCGGTACGGCTGCGGATCGAGCTGGAGCCGGTGGCGCCGTTCGTGGAACTCACCCACCTGCGCTATCACGGGCTCGACGAACTGGTCGCCGACATGGACGACATCGTGAAAACCGGTGTGCACGACGGCCGTCGGGTCGACTACCTCGACGGCGTGATGTTCACCCCCGGTGAGGCGTACCTGTGCCTGGGCCGCCAGAGCGACGAACCCGGCCCGGTCAGCGACTACACCGGCTCGCAGATCTACTACCGATCCATCCAGCACGACAACCCGGCGGGCAAGACCGATCGGCTCACCATCGCGGACTACCTGTGGCGCTGGGACACCGACTGGTTCTGGTGCTCACGGGCGTTCGGCGCGCAGAATCCCCGAATCCGGCCGCTGTGGCCGCGGCGCTACCGGCGCAGCAGCTTCTACTGGAAACTCATCGGCTACGACCAGCGCTTCGACATCGCCAACCGGATCGAGGCCCGCAGCCTTCGGCGCCCGCCGGCGCCGCTGCGGGAGCGGGTCGTCCAGGACATCGAAGTACCGATCGAGAACACCGCCGAGTTCCTGCAGTGGTTCGACGCCAATGTGCCCATCGAGCCGGTGTGGCTGTGCCCGCTGCGATTACGCGGTGACCAGGCGTGGCCGCTGTACCCGATCAAACCGCACCACACCTACGTCAACGTCGGGTTCTGGTCCTCGGTCCCGGCCGGGCCCGCCCCGGGTCACACCAACCGGACCATCGAGAAGCAAGTCGCCGAACTCGGCGGGCACAAATCGCTGTATTCCGAATCCTTCTACTCCCCCGACGAGTTCGACGCGCTCTACGGCGGCACGAAATACCGTGCCGTGAAACAGACCTACGATCCCGACTCGCGACTGCTCGATCTCTACGCAAAGGCAGTGCAACGACGATGACAACATTCAAAGAGACTCCCATCAACGACGGCGCGGCGTCGCACTCCCGGATGTCGCTGGCCGAGATCCTGGAGGTGTTCGCCGCGGGCGAGGAACTGCCGCTGCGTTTTTCCGCCTACGACGGCAGCAGCGCCGGTCCCGACGATGCGCCCCTGGGCCTGGAGTTGCGCACCCCGCGCGGTGCCACCTACCTGCTGACCGCACCGGGCGATCTGGGCATGGCCCGCGCCTACATCTCCGGGGATCTGGAGATCCTCGGCGCGCACCCCGGCGACCCGTACCCGATGCTCAAGACACTCGCCGAGGATCTCGACCTCAAGCGGCCACCGGCACGGGTGCTGCTCGACGTGGTGCGGTCGGTCGGCATCGAGCGCCTGCGCCCGGTGGCCCCGCCGCCGCAGGAGGTACTGCCACGGTGGCGACGACTCGCAGAAGGCCTGCGGCACAGCCGCAACCGCGACGCCGAGTCCATCCATCACCACTACGACGTGTCGAACACGTTCTACGAGTGGGTGCTCGGGCCGTCGATGACCTACACCTGCGCGTGCTATCCCGACACCGAGGCGACCCTGGAGGAGGCCCAGGAGAACAAGTACCGGCTGGTGTTCGAAAAGCTGCGCCTCTCGCCCGGGGACCGGCTGCTCGACGTCGGCTGCGGCTGGGGGTCGATGGTGCGCCATGCCGCCCGCCGGGGCGTGCACGTCCTGGGTGTGACCCTGTCCCGCGAGCAGGCATCCTGGGCGCAGCAGGCGATCGACGCCGAGGGGCTGGGCGAATTCGCCCAGGTGCGCCACAGCGACTACCGCGACGTCACCGAGTCCGGCTTCGACGCGGTGTCCTCGATCGGGATGACCGAGCACATCGGGGTGGCCAACTACCCGGCGTACTTCAAGTTCCTGCAGTCCCGGCTGCGCCCGGGCGGGCTGCTGCTCAACCACTGCATCACCCGCCCGGACAATCGTGCGGACGGCAGCGCCGGCGGATTCATCGACCGCTATGTGTTCCCCGACGGGGAACTGACCGGGTCCGGCCGGATCATCACCGAGATGCAGAACGTCGGCCTGGAGGTGATGCACGAGGAGAACCTGCGCCACCACTACGCCCTGACGCTGCGTGACTGGAGCGCCAACCTCGTCGAGCACTGGGACGAGGCGGTGGCCGAGGTCGGTCTGGCCACGGCCAAGGTGTGGGGCCTCTACATAGCCGGCTCCCGGCTCGGATTCGAGTCGAATGTGGTTCAACTGCACCAGGTTCTGGCGGTGAAGATCGACGACCACGGCAACGACGGCGGCCTGCCGCTGCGTCCGTGGTGGACGCCGTAGCCGTCATCGGATCAAATTTCCGCTCTCTCCCGGACTGGGACCCGGGTAGATTGACCGTCCATGACGCGGCGAAATCTCTGGTGCGTGCTGATTGTGGGACTGGTCGGCTTTCTGGCCGTGGGCTGCGGGGGTTCCGGCGGTTCCGGCGGCGGTTCGTCGGCGCAGGGTTCGGGTGTGGTGTCGCCGTCGTCGACCGGTGATCCGAAGCAGGACCTGCTGGCCGCGTTGACCCGGATGGACCAGCTGAAGACCTACCGGGGCGACATGACGATGTCGATGTCGGGGATGCCCGGCGGCGGTGCCATGACCACCACCAGCAAGATCCAGACCGACGTGGCCAACAACGTCGTCTACCAGGTCACCGAGGTCAGCGGTGTCGGTCCGGGGCCGACCAAGCAGGAGATGCTGATCCGCGGATCCGAAATGCTGATGCGCTCGGACCTTTTCCAGCAGGCCTACGGCGGCGGTGCGGACACCTGGTACCGCGCGCCGTCCTCCGGGGCCGGATCCCAGGGCGCGACGCTGATGGTCTCGATGTACTTCGCACCCGCGGCTCAGGCGATCACCTCGGTGTCCAAGGACGGCACCAAGCAGGTCGGCGGTACCGAGGTCACCGTCTACCGCGCGCAACTCGACACCGAAAAGTTGCGTGCGGCAATGGCGTCCGTGGGCGCTCCGGCCGCCGTCGACGCCAAGGCCATGCCCGCCCCGAGCAGCATCGACTACGGCATCGGCCCCGACGGGTACGTGCACTCCATCTCGTTCGATATGAACGGTCAGGTCACCATCGAGCTGCACGAGTTCGATTCGGCTTTGAGCCTGCCGAATCCGACGGACATCAAGGACCTGCCGACCTCGTAGTCTCAGCCGTCGATACGACGGGCGCCGAGCTCATTCTGCAGCAGTTCCAGGGCGACCTCTTCGGGATCGCGCCGTGGGCCCGGGTTGGCGTCGTCGGCTGCGGCCTCGGCGATCATGGTTTCCTCCTCGGCGCGGCGCCGCGACGCCTCGGCCTGCTGACGCTCCTCGGCCGTCGGTTGCGCCGGGTTCCGCTTGGCCTGCGCCAGCACCGCGGGCGCGGCGCTGCCGACTTCGCAGCGCACCCGCCAGTCCACGCCGAGCGCATCCTTGAGCGCTTCCCGGATCACATCGGTGTTGCGCTGTTCGGACAGCCGCTTCGCCAGCGGCGGCGACTCGTGCATCAACACCAGGGTGCCGTCTTCGATGCTGCGCACCGTGGCACCGGACAGCATGACCTCGGTGGTGCGGCTGCGAGCTCTTACCTTGTCGCGCACCGTCGTCCACATGCTGCGCACCGCGGAGGCATCGGGTTCCCCGGGCACGGCGGCGGGCCGCGCCTGGGCCGGTTCCGCCGGTGGGGCGGCCGGGACGGATGCAGCGGGCTGCGCGGGCGCGGTCGGCGCTGCGGGGGGCACCTGAGCGGCCGGCGCGGGGCGCTCTTGAACCGGGCGTTCCGGCACGGAACGTTCCGGCGCCGGGCGTTCCGGCACCGGGCGTTCCGGCGCCGGGCGGGTCTGCGGCGGGCGCGGGGTGGCCCGTTGGGTTTCGGCGCCCCAGTCCGGCGGTGCCGACTCGTCCTCGGGCGGAGCCTCGGCAAGCGGGATGTCGGCATCCGCGGGAACCGGCCGCGGCGCGGGTTGCGGCGGCGCCGGCTGCGGCGGTTGCGGCTGCGCCGGCTGGGCCGGTGGCGCTACCGGTGGCGGGGGCGCACTGCTCACCCGCGGCTCAGCGGGCGGGCGAGGCGCCCGAGCGGACTCGGCAGGCGCGGCGCCCTGCGCCGACTGGGCGGGCGGTGCCGATTGCGCCGCTGCGGCCGGCGGGACTGCCGTGGCCGGGGCAGCGGGAGCGGGAGTCTCGGCCGCCGGGCGCCGGCTCGGCCGGGAGTACTGCCTGGCCGCGCCGATCACCCCGTCGCCGGCGGGCTGCGATGCGGCGATCTCGCCGGCCGGTACCGCCATGTCCAGCCGCATCTCGACGCGTTCTAGGCGCTGCAGCAACGCTGCCTCGGTGTCGGCGGCCGACGGCAGCAGCAGACGCGCGCACAGCACCTCCAGCAGCAGCCGAGGAGCGGTCGCGCCGCGCATCTCCCCGAGCGCGGCGTGCGTGACCTCCGCGTAGCGGGTCAGCGTCGCGGTCCCGATCCGCTCGGCCTGGGAACGCATTTTGTCCAGCTCGTAGGCCGGAGCCTCCACCACGCCCCGCGCGGCGGCATCCGGAACCGCCTGCAACACAATGAGGTCCCGGAATCGTTCGAGCAGATCGGTAGCGAACCGGCGTGGGTCGTGACCGGCGTCGATCACCGACTCGACGGCCCCGAACAGCGCCGCCGCGTCCGCGGCTGCCAGCGCCTCGACGGCGTCGTCGATGAGCGCGATATCGGTGGCGCCCAGCAGCGCGAGCGCCCGCGGGTAGCTGACGTGGTCGTCCTGGGCGCCGGCCAGCAGCTGGTCCAGCACGCTGAGCGTATCGCGCGGGGATCCGCCGCCCGCCCGGATCACCAGCGGGTATACCGCCTCGTCGACCCGGACGTCCTCGGCCTCGGTGATCTTCTCGATCAGGGTGCGCATGGTGCGAGGTGCAAGCAGCCGGAACGGGTAGTGGTGGGTACGCGACCGGATGGTCGGCAGCACCTTGTCCGGCTCGGTGGTGGCGAACACGAAGATCAGGTGCTCGGGCGGTTCCTCGACGATCTTGAGCAGCGCGTTGAAACCCGCGGTGGTCACCATGTGGGCCTCGTCGATGATGAAGATCCGATAGCGCGACTGCGCCGGCGCGTAGAAGGCACGGTCGCGCAGTTCCCGGGTGTCGTCGACGCCGCCGTGGCTGGCCGCGTCGAGCTCGGTGACATCGACGCTGCCGCCGCCGTTGGGTGCCAGCGACACACACGAATCGCACTCCCCGCACGGGGTCGGCGTCGGGCCCTGCGCGCAGTTCAGCGAGCGGGCCAGGATCCGGGCCGATGAGGTCTTCCCGCAGCCGCGCGGCCCGGAGAACAGGTAGGCGTGGTTGATCCGGCCCGCACCCAGCGCCGTCGACAGCGGTTCGGTGACGTGCTCCTGGCCGATGACCTCGGCGAACGTCGCCGGACGATATTTACGGTAGAGCGCCACCCAAGCAGGCTACCGACTGGCGCCGACGACCGGCGTTCCGGGAATCACAGAGCCGCGCGCCGGGTGTATCGATGCAACACCGGTGGGCGCCGACAACCGGATAATCCGACTATCGGCCGCCGTAGGTGTTCTCCCGATACACCTACGGCCGAAAGCAGTACCAAATGTTGACGAACCAGCCGCTTCGTTTGGATTATCCAAACGAAGCGGCTGGTTCGTCAACAGTTCGGCGTGCCTCAGAAATTTTGAGCGCGTAGCTGTCGGTGGTGCCTCACGTAGTTTGAGCGCGTAGCTGGGAAGGCTTGCCCGATGTGGAGGGCAAGATCGATATGGCTGCCAGGCGGCAAGTGACCAACAAACTGCGTGGTCAGTACGGGCGAGCGTCGAAGTCGGACAAGGGCGCGATCCTGGATCGAGTGGTGGCCACGACGGGTATGGGCCGCTCGACGGCGCGGCGGATGCTCAGCGGCCCCAGGCTGGCGGAGTCGGCCGGTGGTGTGGATGGCCGCAGTTTGCGCCAGCGGGCGTTCAGCGACGACGCCAGGGCCCTTCTGGAGCACATGTGGGCGTTGATGGGCATGCCATGCGGCAACTACCTGGTGGTGATGCTGGGGATGTGGTTGCCGCTGATGGATCCGGCCGGGACCTCGATCACCCGTTCGCGACCGAGCAGGCGCGCGAGCAGCTGGCGGCGATGAGCGCGGCGACGGTCGACCGGTACTTGAAACCTGCTCCGGATAGGATGCGGGTCAAAGGTATATCGACGACGAAACCGTCTCCGCTGCTGAGGAATTCGATCGCCATCCGTACGTGTGCCGATGAAGCTCCGGAGCACCCGGGGGTGATCGAGGCCGATACGGTGGCGCACTGCGGGCCGACTCTGGTCGGGGAGTTCGCCCGGACCCTGACCATGACCGACATGGTGACCGGCTGGACCGAGAACCACTCGATCCGCAACGACGCCGCGAAGTGGATCCTCGCCGGCGTCGAGGAGCTCACGGTCCGGTTTCCGTTCCCGATGGCGATCTTCGACAGCGATTGCGGAAGTGAGTTCATCAACCATGACGTGGCCGGCTGGCTGCAGCAACGTGACATCACCCAGACCAGGTCACGGCCCTACCGCAAGAACGATCGGGCCCATGTGGAGTCCAAGAACAACCACGTCGTGCGCAAGCATGCGTTCCACTTGCGCTACGACACCGCCGGTGAGCTGGAGCTGCTCGATGAACTCTGGGCGCTGGTGTCGCTGCGGCTGAACTTCTTCACCCCGACGAAGAAGCCGGTCGGCTACACCACCACGGCCGCCGGTCGCAAGAAACGGATCTACGACGCTCCAGCGACCCCGTGGCAGAGGGTGAAGAACGCCAATATTCTTGATGCTCAACAACTCTGCGATGTTGAGAAGAGGATCAAAGGGATCAACCCGGCCGATCTGACCCGCCGGATCAACTCCATCCAGATGAAGCTGCTCGACCTCGCACAACCCAAGACCGAGGCCCTGGCCGCCGGCCGCCACATCGACCTGCAAGCATTGCAACCGTCAATCAACCGATTGACGAAGGCGTAGCGCAGGCCAACCTCACGCGCTCAAACTACGTGAGGCACCGCTCACCGCTTCACGCTCACTTTTATGTGCGGCACCCCGCATTTGGTACTGCGCCCGCGACACGAGCGGGCGTCAGCGGTCCAGCAACGCCTCGGTGGCGGCCAGCAGGGCCGACGTAGCCAGGCCGTCGATGGC
>WBZQ01000306.1_pt1 | contig 42103 bp, 52 predicted proteins | sample 5204251 | NCBI WGS metagenome assembly WBZQ01 (sample SAMN12412402, study PRJNA552823) | activated sludge metagenome | isolation source: activated sludge from nitrification reactor of wastewater treatment plant... | place: USA: Virginia | collected 2017-09 | reverse complement strand
CGATTCAAGTAACGGTGGACACGTACGGGCACCTGATTCCGGGCGGGAACAAACAAGCCGTGGACCGGCTCGACACTACTGCAGGAGTGTGGTTCGCAGAGGGCCAATCCGCAACCCCGGTGTCGGCTCCAAATAAACTTGCCACCTCACACCCTTGATTAACAACTACTTATACCATGTCACTGATATCACTTTTGGCACTGCAATCCAAGATTTATTGGCTCTGCCTGAATTTCCTCTAAAAATTCTTGGCACTGCCTGCAAGCTCTCAGATCCCCAATAAATGGCCTCGAATCTATCCAGTGACGGTGCTAATCTTTCATATATGTTCAGGTAAGAATGGATTAGACACCTCACTGTTCCTAGACTGCCCTGTCGCTTTTTAAGAAGGGATCTCCTCAATGTCGCTGGGTATGATGCAGGGGTATCGTCAAGCAATTCAAAAGTTTAGTGGCATTAAGAAACTCACTGACAAGGCCATGAAAGATTGGCTCGAAATCACCTTGCCAAAACTGCCGCCACGCACACAGCAGATGTTCGTCGATGAGGTGTTCTTTCTAACAACAGGGTTGCCGCCCATGTACGCGGACAGTGAGCCCCTTCAGCCGCCGAAAAGCGCCAGAGCCCCGCGTGACAAAGCCACAAAAACGAGGATCAACCCGCAAGCGACACAGGATGCCTTTGATATACAGCAATGGGTTAGTGAAGTATTGGGGAGCGAAGATGCCGCGACCGCATGGCTTACTCGTAAACATCGTGCGCTCAAGAACAAAACTCCACTATCCATTCTTGGAACCACGGCCGGAAACACTCGCGTGGAGAGGATGCTGAAGAAGGTCAAGCGATCTCCACTTCCCGTAGAGACATCACTCAAGAAGATGAAAAGTTTTACGGGCCGCAAGGCGCGCTTCGTGGCCACGATCAGAAAAGCGACAGATTGAGGCTGGGTGTTTGTAGCCTCTGAAGTACAGTCATTAGGAACATCTCAAGTCGGTCGCTGAATCCCACTGAGCCAGGTGACAGAGATTTTCATCCCACAGGCAGGAACGCTCGTTCAGATGAGTGGACAAGTCGATAGCCCCATCAGCATTACTCCGGCCATTATTCATGTTCGTCTTTCCTCTGAGCCGCTTTCGCCCGAGAAACAAGCGAAGATGCGTCAGGAAGTCCGGGGGCTCTTGAAGCGCCGCCAAGACTCTGTAGACGTGGCTCGGGGGCAACTCCGCTTTGATTATTGAGTAGGCGAGTGCGTTACGGCAACCCGTGGGGCTTCTTTGTCTCCACGAACGCAATGGCTTCCAGGGAGGGCACTGAGCCTGGAGTGATCTCAGCTGAGATGAACTCGGCACTGATCTGATCAATCGCTGTCGCGCCAACTTGCTCCAGTACCGCGAGAATCTCCTGGAATGTGTGGCTAGCTCGTGGTTCAAGAACCACGTGGATCCGAGAGGGAGACTCTATTCCTCTGGTAAATTTGCTCATGAGGGAAATCATACCAAAACAGTGCATTCGGAGGAGTCGAAAAGAGACAGCCCTCGCAGGATAGTGAAGACAGGGGGTGTGGTGGAGCGATAGCGGTCGACGGGGTTCAGAGGATAGGCATGAGCTAGGATCGAAAAGTGGACGCTTTCAACCTATGATCTGAGGCCTAGAGGTGTGAGATGGAACGGGTACCGCGACAGCATGCGGGAGCAAGCCGTGCGGCTGGTGCCAGAGCAGGCGTTGACCATTCCGAAGGTGGCCCGACGCCTGGCCATGTCAGCGAAGACCCTCGCAAACTGGGTGTTTCGGGCGCGACAGGGGCAACTTGCAGGGCTGAACAAGACCCGGCGACCGGTCACGGAACTAGAGGCCGAGGTGTCTCAGCTGAAGCGCGACATCGCAGAGGCGCGGATGGAGCGTGACATCCTAAGAAAACCACCGCGTACTTTGCGAAGACGCAGCCAGCCTTGCCGATAGCCGAGAATATCGCGGTTCAAACATTTGTCGCCACACGACCGAACAAGATCTGGGTCACGGACATCACCTACGTGCCCACGGCGGATGGGTGGTTGTATCTGGCGGGGATCAAAGACCTTTATACCTGTGAGGTGGTCGGCTATGCGATGAGCGCGCAGATGACGACGGAGTTGGTGCGGCAGGCGCTATGGCACGCGGGATCAGACCTAGCGAGAAATCTCGGCGTACATCGAGCTCTTCTATAACCGCCAGCGGCGGCATTCCCAGCTCGGGAACCTCTCCCCCCTGGCGTTTGCCCAACAGCAGGCCCATCAACAGCTGGCGGCGTGAGGCTGCAACCGATTCCACTATTGACAACCGGGGTCAGTCCCATAGATCGCCGTTCTTGCCGCCCCCAGACCCAATGCCGCTCGACCCCAGTCTGTTGCACCGTCGCCCACAGCGCGGGCGATAAGAGGATATAGTCGCAATCCATGGTTTCTAAAGGAGTGCCTACTAGTTATTCATATCATCGTTGGTCTTGGATTTGGGAGGATGGATCCTCCTCACTCCACGTTCCTCTCTGAACTGTAAGCCGCCTCACAGATTGCCATGAGGTATTGCTCTAGGATTACCCCATGGCTCGTCTTGATATTCTTGTTCACCGGGGGTGTCTATCCGAACAATCGGCTCGGACTTTAGCCCAAGAAATTCAGGAAGAACTTCCGGATTGGCATATCGATATTCGTGCGGCCAGCAAAGAAGACTGTGATGCACTTGGGATTCTGGTGTTTCCGGCCTTTCTCCTAGATGGACGAATCCTTGCCACGGGTATTCCACGCAAGGAATGGCTGCTGGCGAGACTCAAGGAATGGGAAAGGGGCAACTCGTGATGAGGCCGGTTGCCGGCCGGGAGAGCGACTCTAGGGTGAAGACCCTGTCAGTAACGGATATTCAGCCGGAGAGCATCAGTTCTGACCTCTCACGGATCACCGCCACCCAGACCGTCTTTCTGGATATCACCAAGACTCTCGGTGTCTCATTTGTGCCGGATCTGTTTCTGGGGATGAGCGATCGACCGGCCTATCTGGAAACGGCCTGGGAACTGTTCAAAGAAGAGCTTGATCTCGAACATCTGGATCACAGCACCAAGCATATTATCGCGTTGGCCATTACCGCTAATGATGCAGGAATGTATTTCGCCACGGTTTTGCCCCACGCGTTCCAATTGAACGCGCTCGATCAGGCGACATACCGCAAGCTCGTGTCGACCATCCGATTTTTTAAGGCGTTTGACCGATACCTTTCCGGAGTCATGCCCTCGAACATCCCGGACACTCCGCCGTTTCTGAGCGCGTGTTTGCGTGACGAATACGAAGATTTCAAGGAGACAATCCCGGCACCTATTGCGCCGTCGGGGGAACACTTCCGATTCACCGATATGCGGCTCGTTGGCCTGCTGCTGATCATGCTGCTGCTACTCCCGGTTGCCATAACAATCTATCTGCTCACCACATGAACCAGGACGGTCCATCGCTCACGCCTGCGGCCAAGACCAGCACAACCTTCTGGCCTGATATGGCTCCACCCCGACGGCGATTGCTGTTCCTGGTCGGCATCGGCGCCGTGCTGATTTACGCGGCATGGCTGGGATTTGGAAAGCCCCCGACGACCTCGTTCGATCTGACCAAACACAGCGTACCGCTCGACCAGATTGTCGATGGCGGTCCCGGGAAAGACGGGATTCCCGCCTTACTCACCCCACGGTTCGTCTCTGCGGCGGAGGCGACGTTCCTCCAGGATACGGATCGTGTCTTGGGACTTACACAGGGAGCCGAAGCCAAGGCTTATCCGATCAAGATTCTTAACTGGCACGAAATCGTGAACGATGTGGTCGGCGGCAAGCCGGTTGTTGTCACCTACTGTCCCCTCTGTGGAACCGGAATTGCCTTCGATGCGGAGGGACAAGGGAATCGGCGTACATTCGGCGTATCCGGCCTGCTCTATCAGAGCGATTTGCTGATGTATGACCATCAAACGGAAAGCCTCTGGTCGCAGGTTGGAATGCATGCAGTGGCCGGCCCAATGACCGGAACAACGCTTGCGCCCATCTTCCTCGAACATACGACCTGGTCAGAATGGCGGACGGCCCATCCGTCAACCCTTGTCCTCTCCACGACAACAGGGTCTTTCAGACACTACGATCGAGACCCCTACTCAGGTTATGCCGAGGAGAGAGAACTGTATTTCGACACCCTGCATTTCGATCCACGCTACCATCCCAAAGAATGGGTCGTCGGGGTGGAGATCAACGGTATCGCCAAGGCCTATCCTATTTCAGAGCTGAAGAATGTCCACCCTCCCGTCAGCGATCAGGTGGGAGGTCGTTCCATTACCATACAGTTCAACGAGCGATCACGCAGCGCCGTAGTCTTCGATGCCGACGGGACGCTCCTCCCTTCACTCATGGCGTTCTGGTTTGCCTGGTACGCCTTCCATCCCGACACACAAGTATTCAAAGGAGGAAACTAAAAATCCTGTGACCGACTGACTCGTCGAACAGCGGCTTCGTGTGGTTGAGAATGGGCCCGGAGAATCTCGCTCGCCTATCTGCGCGGCATATTCCACATCTCGCTCTGCACTTTCTTCAGTTGATGAAAGCCCTGCTCCTAGCACAGCTTCGATGTGCCCTTCCGCTTGAGGCCAACCATGTGGCGCGAGGCCATCTTTAACCGCTACGGTGACGTCAGTATCGTCGAATTCTCCATGGCCCTCGCCTTAACCCGCCAGTTTTCGCCGTCTCGTATGCCATGGGCTATGCGCTGCCTGGGTACCCGGCAACACGCAGTTCGGTGCGTTGGACCGCGACTAGTCAGGCGAGAACCGGCTCGACAATCTCCGCCATCCCATTTTTCACGCAACCGAAGATCCCATTTTCACCCGACCGTCTCTGCCGGAAATTTGTTCAGTCGTTTGTAAGATGTGCCACAGATCCACGCCATGATCATGACGTAGCATGGCATCATCCAATCATGGATGACACAGGTGAGGGCGCAGCCCATGCGAACGATGGAAACGAGCCTCAGCGATACCAGCAATTACGCGGCAATCGTTCAGGCGCTTTGGGGGGCGACAAGTTCTTGAAAAGGTTCGGCAAAGAAAAGCGATATGACCAGGGACCTGCCGACCAAGGTGGACACTCTCACGATTCGCGCGCGTGTTTCATAGCCCGGATCTCGATTGGAGAAACATACGCGATAGGGTGCCGAGGGAAAGGAGAATGTTATGACACAGGAGATGCGGTGGAAATGTTTGTCTGGAGGGAATGCAGGAATCTTCATTAAATTCTCAGCGATCATGCTGGTCGTCGGCTTAGGGATGGACCTTTATCTCCTGATCGCACATGGAGCAGATACGCTCGGGGGATATATTCGGCTTCTCTTTTTCGCGTTCTGGAGTAGCGTTGTTGGAATCGCGAGTTTCGCACTGGCGACCGTGTGGTTGCTGACGCGGGCCATGACGACGTGCCGCTGAGGCGGCATCAATGGTGCGAACGCCCATAGAGTGCTTCTCCGTTGCAATGATCAGTGAGTGATGAAGGGAGCGATATGACGTACCTGTCTGCTTGGAGTGCCGCAGTGGTGCTCACGATGACGTTTGGGTGCGCCGGTTCTCACGCAGAGGCATCTTTCGAGGTGGCTTCAGAACCGACTATTCGTGCCGCACAGGATGAGTCCCTCCTTCATATTGACGCCGGAGGGCGGTTGTTCGAGCAAAGAGACCTGGAGGGTGCGGCCCGGGAGTTTCGTGAAGCGATCCGGCTCAGTCCTCTCAATCCCATGCCCCATAACAACCTTGGCATGATTCTCCATCTCCAAGGGCAGCCCGAAGCCGCGCTCGTAGAGTTCCGAGAATCCGTTGCGCTCAATCCCGGCTCTGCGCCGGCCTGGAGCAATCTTGGTTTTGCTTTCTTTGAGTTGGAGCAGCTCGTCTCTGCAATGAAGGCCTGGCGGATTGCCGTGGACCTCAACCAGCAGATGGCCGGCACCTGGGCCGGTTTGGCGCTCGGCCTGTTCGCCGGTGGTCACGGGGACCAGGCAAGCGAGAGCTATCGGAAGGCGATTCACCTGGATCCGCACTACGCGGACCTCGCCTATCTTCAAACGGTTCGACATTGGAGCGTCCGGGCTCTCAACCACGCCGACATGATTCTGAGAGTGCTTGCAACCCGGCAGCAAGCGTCCCTTCCGGATTCGTTGATATGAGGATGTCGCACCCATTGATTGTCCTGGCAGCCAGTTGGATGCTTATCATGGCCGAAAACGTATTCGCTGTTCCGCAACCGGATGGAGTATTCGACGCCGATCACGACGCCGCGCATCACGCGCCGTCGCAGAAGGCTCATATTCGGACAGGTTCTTAAAATCACGGCGCCCTGTTTATGAAGATGGTTCTTCGGCTTGCAGGAGTCTCTGTGAAGACCTGAGGAGAAGAGTTCGGCTGTCCCTGCCAGATGAAAAACCAGCCATCATAATTATGGCGGCCGCGCCAGTTGATAATTAAAAGACGAACGGTTGCTGAATATGGATACGAGAACGTGTGGCTGGACGTCTTCTGAACCAGGTGTGAGTCGCGTCCGATTCAGTCGCACTGGTGAGCCCTTCGGTCCGCATGCCGTCTGTGCCAGCGCTCTTACACGGGAGGAACCAACGGACTCCGGCGAGAAAGGAGCGTGACGGTGTTCTATCGCGCTCGCCTCCTCGTGAATCTTGTGCGATGCACGGCCGTGCTGGCTGGAGTGCTCCTCCAGTCCACGCTTGTCTCGGCTCAATGGTCAGGCGAGATCCAGAACAACCTTTTTTACACCGACGATGTCGGTCTTTTCTCCGCCACACGGAGACTGTCCTTGCAGAATGACCCCACTCAGCCGGTCGTGGATCGAACCGGTCAGGGGAGCGACATGGTCTATGAGCCGTCTATCGACGTCCGGCGGACTTTCGACTCACGCTGGGGACGCACTGAATTGTCGGCGCAGGCGCAAGGCTTCATTTTTGCCGAGAATCCTGTCTTCAACCACGGGTCCTACCGTCTGCGTCTGACACAAGACGTTGCGTCTGACACGGCAATACGGCTGTACTATTTCTACGGGCCCAACTTGTTCGTCGGCAAAAATGATGAGCGCCGTTCCGGGAAAGAACTGCTGGTCGATGAACGCGTGACGACTCAATTTTGGAGCACCCACCTGGAACGCCGCGTGGCCTCGAACGTCACGGTGCGGCTCCTCGGGCGCTATGGCCTGCGGCAATACAATGAAGCCTTCAGCGAACGTGACACCAGCTTCTGGACGGTCGGCCCCCACGTCGAATGGAGCATCACTCCGCGGGTTCAATTGCTGGTGGGGTACCATTACGAGCGAGGACTGGCCGACGGACGAAACCAACCACAGATTCACGATGACATCTCTTATGTCAATCACTATGCCTCGGCCGAACTGGTGGTGCAGGCAATGGAGCGTGTGAGTGTCATTTTCGGTCTAGACTACGAGCGCAATAATTTTACGAGCGGCCTCGCGGACGATATGCATCGCGGCGCCCACGAGAATGTTTATCAAGGCGACCTGGAGTTTCAGTATCGTTTCACCGACGCGATGACGCTGAAGTTCGGCTGTCAACATGGCAGTCGGAAGTTTAGCTTCGAACCTACTTCGGTCAGCAATACAAACCTGTGGCTCGGCGGTGATTTCAAGTTTTGACCGATGTATGGCACGCGATGGTGCTGAGCCTGGCAACTTCTTTCCCTAGACTTCTACAATATTCCAAGTCCTGTAAGTTGTATGACAGTTACCAACGCCGAGATCGTGCAGGATGCGTCTTAATGCCCCCGAGAGACTTGAAGCATGCCAGTTTGAGCTCGACGCCCTGCGAAGGCAGGCTAATTATGCCGATTTCACTCATGCTATAGAATTGTGACATGCCGTACTGAGGAGATCTCCATGTCCCGTCCGGATTTACTCTCCGCTCGCACCCGACTGCGGAAACGGCTGCCGCCCCGTGCGCTCCTCAAAGGGGCCGCCTTTCTCCTGCTCATCCTCGGCGGGTACGGACTCAGCTTCTGGTTCGATTTCAGCGAACTCCTGCATCCGGAACGGATTACCGGCTGGCTTCAGCAAGCGGGGCCATGGGCGCCTCCAATCTTTATGGCGCTGATGGCGACGAGCGTCGTGATCAGTCCGATCCCGAGCCTGCCCTTAGACATCGCCGCCGGCGCCACCTTCGGCCCGATGCTGGGCACTGCCTATGCCGTATTCGGCGCGGAGATCGGCGCGATCGCGAGTTTTCTCATCGGGCGCATGTTGGGGCGGGACGTCCTGGCCAAACTGCTGCGCACCAACGTTGCGTTCTGCGAGCGATGCTCGGACCGGCATCTGGCGATCTTTGTTCTGCTGGCCCGGCTGGTCCCGCTCTTCTCGTTCGACGTGATCAGTTACGGCGCCGGCCTGACCAATATGTCACTCCGGACCTTCGCTTTCGTCACGTTTGTCGGGATGATTCCGCCGACCTTCGCGCTGACCTACGCGGGCAGCCAAGTCGCCTCGGGCGCGTGGCTGATGATAGTGTCCGGTCTGGCCATGGTGGCCGTAATGCTGCTTCTTCCGAAATTGGTCGTTCGATACCCGACGGCTCGTTGGGTTCAGTTCATTCGGGGCGGCATGCCAGTCGCCCTGGCGCCGAATGATATGGGGGCCGCGGCCAAGACTCCCTGTTCCTCCTGTGGAGGGCCGCCAGTTTAAGATGCAGAGAGTCACTGTGGCTCGGGGAAACGAGAGGAGGATACCATGCCGAAGAAACCTCGCAGCTCCCGCAAGGCTTCACCCGCCGGGCCGGAACATTCCAGACCGAAACAAGTGAGAGAGGAGATTCGGTCCCTTGCCTATGAGCTCTACTGTCAGTGTGGCCATGAGGATGGCCATGACCTCGACCATTGGATGGAGGCCGAACGGCGGGTGCTAGAACATCAAGCCCAACCCAAGAGCCGTGGGTAGTGTCTATCAAGTTTCATAGGCCAGCGGTGGCCCGCCGGGGGAGTAACGGCGCTACTGCTTAGCGGGAGATCATAACTCATGACACGAGCTGCGACAGCGCGCTCGGCTTGAGGATGGTAATCGTCCGGCCGTCCATTTGAATGAGGCCGTCGTCTCGAAATTGCCCCATGATGGTACTCACGGTTTCACGGCTGCACCCGATGAGGTTGGCCATTTCCTGATGGGTCAGCTTCACGTTCAGTCGAATTCCTTGTTTCTCTGCAACCCCCTCGGTCTTGCCCAACTCTGAGAGCAAGTGAGCCAGGCGGGCCGGCACCTCGCGAAAGACGAGATCTTCGACACGGCTTTGGATTTTCTTGAGCCGCAGGCCGATCAACTTGGTCAGTTTGTACATCACGCTGGGATGCATGGCCAAATACTGATCGAAATCCTTCCGGGGAATTACGCAGATGAGCGCGTCATCGAGGGTCTCGGCCGACGTCGATCGAGGAGCATCTTCCAGCACATCGAGTTCTCCGAAAATGTCCCCCGCCTCCAGGATATCGAAGGTGACTTCCTTCCCGCTGGGCGCTGTGTTGGCGATCTTCACGCGCCCTCGTTTGAGGAAATACACACTGCTGCTCGGATCTCCAGGCAGATATAACGGCTGCCGCTTCTTGACCTCCTCCATGCGAGTGATCTTCTCCATCTCCTGCATTTCAGAAGGAGAAATCCCGTCAAACAAGCGAATGTGTTTGAGGTACCAGAGTTTGTTCGGGACGGTTTGCGAAAGGTCCATGGAGTTGGCTCACGCGGAATATCCGAAGACTACTCGGTTCGCCTCTTCAAGGCAAGAAGGGTAGTTCGATTACCGGAGATTCACCTTTTTAATTTCCCGCAGGACATCACTGTAAGTCTATGCTAGGGGAAGTCGCAAAACTGTAAGGCCGCTTACAGTTTCCATGCCTTACGAGGCCAAGGGATGGACTCGCTAGGCGGGAATACTCAGTAAGGAAGGCCTGCACGAGCATTGCGCATACACATCATACAGTACGCCCCTCGCGGTAAGGCCATGGGGCCTGGAACCCTGCGCCGTCACAAACTATGACCGTCATCGCTCCCTCTTGTGCCGTGCTGTGAACTGGCTCACAGATCCCAGTTCGGAAATGAGTTACCGTGCAGGCATGACGGGAGGACATTCCAATCACACAAATCGACCTCAGCCGAAACAGAGGCTCGGCGTCAATCAGCCAATCGAAGGGAGCATCCTGATGAAAACACCTTGCGCAGCCTGCCATTCGGACGTAGGGGCAACTGGACATTCAAAACAAGCAGCCCTCCAAGACTCGTTGCCATTTGAATCGACGACCGGGCCGCGTTCAGGCAAATTCATCATCGCCGCAGTGATCGGACTCGCCGTCGGCGTATTTTTCTGGTTTGACCTGGATGCCTACCTCACGCTGGAGACGGTAAAGGCCAACCGCGACCGGCTGCTGACTTTCGCCGATGAACACCGCGCCGCGGCGGCGGCGAGTTTTATCGCCGTCTACAGCCTGGTGACCGGCTTGTCACTTCCCGGCGCCACGATTCTGACTCTTGTCGGAGGGTTTCTGTTCGGGAGTGTCACGGGAACCTTCTTCGTCAATCTCGGGGCGACCAGCGGGGCCACACTGGCGTTCTTGACAGCACGCTATCTCCTACGCGGGTGGGTTGAACAGAAGTTCGGAGAGAAACTGAGACCGATTCAAGAGGGGTTTGCGAAGAACGCGTTCAGCTACCTCGTGACGCTCCGGCTCGTTCCGTTGTTTCCCTTCTTCCTGGTCAATCTGGTGTCGGGCCTGACCCGGGTCCGCCTCGGCTCTTACGTCGCCGCAACAGCGCTGGGGATCATTCCGGGCAGCTTTGTCTATGCCTATGCCGGGCGTCAGTTGGGCACGATCAATTCGCTCAAAGAAATCGCCTCGCCCAATGTGATCCTTGCGTTCACCTTGTTGGGACTGCTCGCGCTGGTACCGATCGCATACAAAAGATACACCGGCAAGCCGGCTCAACCAGGGCTTCGTACCGAGGTTCCCTTTCACCCATGAGCGAGATTCGATGCCTCCTCATCAACCGAAAGGACCACGCCCATGAGCGCGCCTGAGAAGACTATTCCTTCCAACGTGATATTACCCGATGACGAACATAATCAACGCCTGATCAATCATGTCCATCCACCACAATGGGTGAACCCGACCCCGACCGGTCAATATAACCTGGTGGTTCTCGGTGGTGGAACGGCCGGGCTCGTGACGGCGGCTATCGCCGCCGGTCTGGGAGCGAAAGTCGCGCTGATCGAACGGCATCTTATGGGGGGCGACTGTTTGAACGTCGGCTGTGTGCCCTCCAAAGCGTTGATCCGGGCCTCGCGCGCCTGGGCCGATGTCCGGCGAGGTGCGGAGTTTGGTCTCCACCTCTCCGGCGAAGCGAAGGAGGATTTCCCCGCCGTCATGACGCGCATGCGGGCCCTGCGGGCGCAACTCAGCCGGACCGATTCAGCGCAACGGTTTACCGGCTTGGGTGTGGATGTGTACTTGGGACAGGCGCAATTCACCGGTGCGCAGATGGTGCAGGTGGGCGGCACCACCTTGGACTTTGCCAAGGCCGTGATCTGCACTGGCGCACGCGCCGCTGCGCCTCCCATCCCAGGACTGCAAGATACGGGTTATCTGACCAACGAAACCATCTTCTCATTAACCGAACTTCCGGCGAAGCTAGCCATCATTGGTGCAGGCCCCATCGGCTGTGAACTGGCGCAGGCCTTTGCCCGGTTCGGCAGTCAGGTCTATCTCATCGAGGCATTGCACGGGATCATGCCGAATGAAGATCGCGATGCGGCAGAGCTCGTCGAGCAGGCGATGATTCGCGACGGTGTGACCTTGTTCTGCTGCGGCAAGGAGTTGACCATCCAGAAGACGGAGGCCGGCAAGCGGCTGACGGGCGGATCGCATGGCCGGGCCTACGATATCACGGTCGACGACATTCTAGTGGGCGCCGGGCGCAAGCCGAATGTCGACGGTCTCGGGTTAGAGGCCGCCGGGGTCGGCTATGACAAGACCGGCGTCACGGTCGACGACCAGCTCCGTACGACCAATCCGAATATCTATGCGGCCGGCGATATTTGCTCCCGCTACAAATTCACCCATGCGGCAGACGCCATGGCCCAGATCGTCATTCAGAACGCGCTCTTTCCCCATCCCTTCGGACTGGGCACCGCACGGGTCAGTTCGCTGGTCATCCCCTGGGCGACCTATACCGATCCGGAGATCGCCCATGTGGGACTGTACGAAGCTGAGGCGAAGGAGAAGGGGCACAAGGTGGAGACGTTCACGCATCGCCTAGACGAGGTAGACCGGGCGGTGCTTGACGGTGAAGCGGAGGGCTTTGCGAAAGTCCATGTGGAAGCGGGGACGGATCGCATTTTTGGAGCCACGATTGTTGCAGCCCATGCCGGCGATCTAATCAATGAATTCACGCTTGCCATGAAAGCGGGACTGGGCTTGAAGACCCTGGCGTCGACAATCCATCCCTATCCCACGCAAGGTGAGGTCGTGAAGAAGGTCGCCAATGCCTGGCGGAAGACCACCTTCACAGCACGACAAAAAAGCATCCTTAGTAAGTGGTTTTCGTGGACGAGAAAATAGAAGCGGGGGCTATTCCTGGGCTTCTCACACCGTTGGACTAGAGGAAACAACAGATGACACTCCGTATTTCGATCTCAATGGTCAGCATGTTTCTGGTTGTCGTGGGGATGACGCTCAGTGAACCGAATTGGCTGCAAGCTGAATCTCCAGCAAGAATAGAGATCGGGACGTTTTCTGCGGCAGCGCCCGACGGCCCCTGGCCAGACGGCTGGAAGCCGCTCACCTTTCCGAAGATTCCCCAACACACGACGTACCGCCTGGTCAAAGACGGCGACCGCGTCGCTGTCAAAGCTGCCAGTCAAGCTTCTTCTTCTGGGCTAACGAAAGAAGTCCTGATCGATCCGAAGGAATATCCGATCATTCAATGGCAGTGGAAGGTTGCGAATATCTTGAAAGCCGGTGATGTGACCAAGAAGGCGGGTGACGATTATCCTGCCCGCATCTACGTCACCTTTCAATACGACAGCACGAAGGTCGGGCTGTTCGGCAAGGCGAAATACGAAGCGGCCAAGCTGATCTATGGCCGGTATCCGCCACTGGGCGCCATCAACTACATCTGGGAGAGTCGGGCTCCGGTAGGAACGACCGTGCCGAATCCCTACACCGACCAAGTTCATATGATCGTCGTGGAAAGCGGCCCGGGCAAGCTCGACAGTTGGGTCACCGAAGAGCGAAACGTCTACGAGGATTACAAACAGGCCTTTGGCGAAGAACCGCCGATGATCTCCGGCGTGGCCATCATGACGGATACGGATAATACCGGGGAGTCGGCCGAGGCGTATTACGGAGATATCGCGCTGAAGAAGAGATCCTGAATGATGTGATATGGAGCCATCTCGCTCTCACGAAGTGTCTTGGAGATACGTGCACCGTGGTTCGAATACTTTTTCCTCACACGATCTATCTGTTGCTGACGGCGGCATGGCTGTGTTTCGCCGCGCCCGCTGGGGCAGAGAATGTGGCGCCCGGCGCCCACTGGGGGGCCATCGACTTCCCCGACCGGGACCGCACACTCGCGATGGGCTATACCGTCAACCGGTTTACGGAGTTTAATGCCAGCCGTGTGCGCTTCAATGCCATTGACGAAACCGCCGGATTTAATTTCGCCACCGTCAGTTGGACGGACCGGATCAAGGCGCTTCCCGGCTGGTCCGGCAATCTGACGATCGGGGCCGGACCGACGTCAGAGACTCCCTCGCACTATCTGCAAAATGGATTTTTCCATCGCACAACCGGCCAAAACCCGATCCCGGTCGATCGCGCGCGTGAAGGCGGGGATGTGATGGTGGGCGGATCTCTGACGAGATGGAGCTCGCTGTTCTCATCACGTGACACAGGGTTTGCCGGTCTGGGAGTTGCCGGAGGCTCGCTCTATCAAGAGCTCTACGGGCGGATCGGAGTTCGCCAACTCTCACTCGCAGAATTAGCTGCCTGGATTTTCCCGCATTCAGATCTTGAAGTGTTGAACAGCCTCTCCCGGTTTGTCCGGTTGTCTGCCATGGGCCGGTATAGCCGGCTCTACGGGGGATCGGCCTATTCAGGCGACGTCCTTGCCAATCAAGCGTACCTAGGCCAGGCCTCGGTCTCGTTTGCAGACTATGACAACGTCAAAGGCAACAAGCCTCGATGGGAATTGGAAGTCGCGCTGACCTATGACTCAGGTCTGTTTGCGTCCCCCAACGGACGATGGATCACCCGCCGATTCGGGTCGGTAGCGCTGCATTTTCCCTACGGGACGTTCGAGACCTGGAATGATATTGTGGGATCCACGGACTCTGGTCCCACCTTTGGCTTCAGCCTTATGCTGAACATATTGGAACTGTATCCGGGCATGTTTGGAAGAAGTTAATCGCGTGTAGAGACACCATCAGTGAGATGGCAAGGCCCGGATCTGCTACTACTCCCTTTGCATCGATTTCGACAGATCCGGGCGCGGATCTGAAACGAATCCATTCCGATTCGGCATCCGTGCATGTGGCAATGTATTGGCATCTATGGTGGATTCAGCTGAAATAATCCCGTTCGTATGGAGCAGCCAGGCAACCACTGCGTAGACTTCGTCTGACGTGAGGGACTGCGGTTCGGTCAACGGCATGGCGCGATAGATGTAGTCGTACAGGGTGGTGGCATAGGGCCAGAAGCTGCCGATAGTTTTGACCGGTTTGTCTGTGGCCAATGAGCCCTGGCCTCCGACAAGCCGTGTCTGCGGCCCTTCAATCCCCGTCGCTCCATGACAGGAAGCGCATTTGGCAGCATAGACCGCGGCGCCCTTCGTCACGGTTCCCCGACCAGACGGCAACCCTGTCCCATCCGGCGCAATATCGATGTTCCATGCGTTGATTTCAGCTTCCGTGGCTGGTCTTCCGAACCCGTACCGAGGCGGTTCCTCGGCGAGGGCCAATCCGCAGCAGAGCAGCGCGAAGCTCGTCAGCGAGACCGCCACTTTAGACCTGCACATTCGTCACCTGCCCGTCCGGGCTGACCTGCCAAGTCTGAATGGCATTGTAGTGGTACGACGAATTGACGCCTCGTGCGGCCACGAGCGCGGCTCTGGCCGGCTGCACATAGCCGGTCTCATCGGTACAGCGGCTTTGCAGGATTGCTTCCGTCCCGTTCCAGCGCCAATCGAAGCGGAAACGCGTGTGACACCGCGGGAACACTGGCTCTTGTAGCCGTGCCTGATCCCACGTCCGCCCTCCGTCTGTACTGACCTCAACCCCTGTTACCGCACCGCGTCCGCTCCAGGCGAGCCCGCGAATCTCGACGAAACCTGGTTCGATCTGCTGGCCTCCCGATGGACTTGTAATCACCGATTTAGCCTCCATGGCAAAGCTAAATTGCCGGGCGGTGCCGTCCGGCATCAGATCGGTATAGCGGGATGTTTCCTCACGGGTCATGAAGGGCATTGCGCCGAGCTTGAGGCGCCTGAGCCACTTGATGCAGGTGTTCCCTTCCCAGCCGGGGATCACCAGGCGCAGCGGGTAGCCTTGTTCCGGCCTGAGCGCCTCGCCATTTTGTCCATAGCAGAGGAGTGCCTCCTTTAATACTTCCGCCAGCGGCAGGCTGCGAGTCATCGCGGCGGCATCGCTGCCTTCGGCCAGGACCCAGGCGGCATCCGGCTTGATGCCGGCCTCAGCCAAGACCGTCGAGAGCGGCACGCCAGTCCACTCGCTCGTGCTCATGAGCCCATGTGTCTCCTGAACCATTTTCCCTGTCGGGCCTTTCCATTCTTTCCCGGAGTTGCCGGAACATTCGATGAACAGCATGCGTGTCACGGAGGGAAAGCGCGTGAGATCCGCCATCGAAAAAACCAGCGGCCGTTCGACCAATCCATGGATCAACAGCCGGTGGCGATCGGGATGGATGGCCGGCACGCCGTTGTGATGGCGCTCGAAGTGCAGCGCGGAGGGGGTGACGATGCCGTGCAAGGATTGGTGCGGCGTCAGTGAATGGGTGGCCGTAGTCAAGCGCCGGGCGGTTTCCGCCGATGCGCGAGCGCCATAGGGACTGGGCATGCGGCCCGGGACTCTCGTGGGATCGGTGTCGCTCTGTTCTGCTGCCGGCAACAGCGACGGGGCGATCACGCTGGCGGCAGTGGCTCCAATTGTCGCAACGGCGCTAATCAGCCATGCTCGGCGACCAACAGGGTTATTACCATCTAGCTCCGACGAGACCACTTTTCCCTCATTCTGCTGGCTCATGGGGCTTCCCTTGTCGATTGCTCCGAGGACCGGCATCGGCACGCTCTTTAGTGCGCCCTGCGACGCGCTATCCCCCCATCTCCCTCATCGATAGATGGGAAAATCTGCGTACCCGCGAGGATTCGGCATGTACCAGACGTCCATCGGCGCATCGGGCGCCAGGGGCCAGCCCTGCGCAATGCGTTCGACCAGATCCGGGTTGCTGATGTAGGGACGCCCGAAGGCGATGAGATCGGCCGATCCTTCTCGAATCGCCGCCTCAGCGGTCGCAGGCGTATATCCGCCGTTCCCGATGAGCGGTCCGTGAAACACGCGGCGAAACTCCGTCAAGGTCATCGGTTCGCCAAGCCTGTGAAATCCGAACGCCAGCCCGTCCACAAGATGCAGATAGGCTAAGCCGTAGCGATCCAGTTGTTGGGCGGCGAAGGTAAAGGTCTCGCGAAAATCCGGCGACCCCATATCGTTGAAGACGCCGTTAGGCGAGAGTCGAACGCCGACGCGGGCGGCGGGCATTTCCGACGTCACGGCCTGCACGATGTCGTCCAGGAATCGGTATCGGTTTTCTATGCTGCCTCCGTAACGGTCCATGCGGCGGTTAGTTCTGGATTGCAAGAATTGATCGATCAGATAGCCGTTGGCGCCGTGGATTTCCACGCCGTCGAAGCCGGCCTGCAGGGCTCGTTTGGCGGCGTGCCGGTAGGCGTCTGCCACTTGCAGAACTTCTTCGGTCTCCAACGCTCTGGGAACTTCGTACGGCTGATGGCCTACTGGAGTCTGAATTCCGTCGCCCTGGATGGCGATCGGGGAGGGCGCGACCGGCGCGCCGTCTTCGAGGTGAAACGTGCTATGTGAGGCGCGCCCGCAATGCCAGAGCTGGAGCAGCATGACTCCGCCGGCTCGATGGACGGAGGTCACGACTCGCTTCCATCCCTCCGTCTGCGCATCGGAGTAGATGCCGGGGGAATCGACCCAGCCGATGCCTTGCGTGGACACCACGGTGGCTTCGGAGATCATCAATCCGGCGGACGCGCGCTGCCGGTAATATTCCGCCATCAGCCCGTTGGGTATACGGTGCCGGCCGGCGCGCGCGCGCGTCATCGGCGCCAGTGCGATGCGGTTGTTCGCGCGAAGCGCGGCATTGAGCGTGAATGGCGTCAGAAGCCGGTTGTCTGCCTGGTCTCGATTCATGTCTCCCTCCGCGAGAATAGATGTTCGCCGGACTGCCTTCCATTTACTGTTCCTGAAGCAGGTAATTTACTGCGATCTCAAATTGGGGATCCTCGAGCAATCCTCCGCCTCGATGAACCACGACGATGGCTCCTTTCTTATTCAGCAGAAAGAAGGTCGGTGTACTGCGCACTCCCAGTTGCGATGCCAGCTGGTTGCCGACGTCATAGAGCACCGGAAAGGTGAACGGGGGCGCCTGAGACTCCACATAGTTGCGGATATTGGCTCCGGTATCCGCAAAGCCGACGGTAAGAATGTGAAACGGCGTTCGCTTCAACCGGTCATACAGGGCTTGCATCTTGGGAAGCTCGCCCTGGCAGACATGGCACCACGAGGCCCAAAACATGAGCAGCGCCGGCTGGCCGATGAGCTGGCGGTCGGTATAGGCTGTGCCGTCCAGCGCGCGCAACTCGAAGGACGCCATCTTCTGTCCGCCCGCCTCCGACACGCTCCCTCCAAGAAAACCGATGGCCAGGATACAGATCGGAATTGCAAGCAACTGTTTCATGCTCGGCTCCTTTCGTAAAACGACGCGCGTGAAGGCCTCAGGCGCGCGGCTCGCCGACTCAGGCCCCAGAGGAAGCGGTTTGAGGCGAGGCTACGCGGCCGGTCGCACTTGTAGTTTGCCTTCGTCGATAGGCGCGATCCAGCAGGGCGTCCACAGAGATCAGCCCCGGTCCGTGCAGAACAAAATAGAGAAAGAGAATGCCCCAATAAAACGCCTCTTGCAGCGCGGCTTCAGACAGCTGCCCATACGAGAGTGCGGCGACGATATTGAGTCCGAAGAGCGAGAGGGCGGCCCATCGTCCGGCCAAGCCGATTGCCAGCAGAAACGAGCCGCCGAGTTCAACAGCCGTCGACAGATAGGCCGCGACTTCTGGCGGCAGTACTGGCACATCGTACACCATGGTAAACAGCATCACCGTGGACATCCAACTGGAGAGCTTGACCATCCCGCCTTTCCAGAAGATGTTCGCGAGGTACAGACGCACAGACAAGTCGAACAAGGGAGTCAGCGCTTCGACTCCACGGATTATCCGCAGATAGGCAGGCGCTCCATGATCGATCACGCGATTCAGGAAACCGGCGGGGTGCGTCACAAGCCCTCCTTCATGGAAATTCCAGCCATCACCTGCAAGTTCAGCAGTGTGGTCATCAGCCGGGTGAAATCAAAGCCGGACTCGGCCTCTCGTGCCAGTCGTTCGATCGATGCGACGGTCGCTCCCTGAGACAGAGCTTCTAGCAGGCGGTAATCCAACCAGTTCAACGGGGTGACCCGCACCTGGCCCTCGCGGCGTGTCACAATGATGCCGGTCTCCTCTTCAGGAAGCGGCAAGTCGATCACCTCGTCCGGCGATGCGTCCGGTTGGAGCGCCTGCCAGACGCGATGGACCGGAACGGGAAAGGACAGGAACCGCGCGGTCTGATGGAACCGGATGGTGACGAGCGAGGGATCCGCCGAGACCATGGCCTGAAGCTGGTCATGGGACAACGGCGATGAATCTGCCGCCTGATACATCTCGTGACAGGCCCATTCCAGCCTAGCTAGTTCGCCAAGGAGCGGGGGCGCCTCGATGTGTTGCAGCCAGGCCGGGAGGTGGCGGCCATAGGGAAACAGATCGCCGCTGGTCGAGGGATAGTGTTTGATGTATCCGTGTGCGAGCACACTGAAAAAACCACCGCCGACCAGTCGATGCAACACCGGATAGGTGATCCTGAGCACCTGCACAAAGTTATTCCTGATCAATCGGCGGTAGAGCGCCATGCTGCGCAGGGCCGATCCGTCCGCCGCCATCGCGGCCGTGACCGCAGTGTGCTTCCCTTCGACGATGGCCTCGGCAAAAGCCTGTTGCAGGTCACAGAGCCGCGACATGGCAGCCTCCAAGAATGACGTCAGCCTGTGCGGCTTGCTCGACCAGCACCGACAGCGGCGGGAGGTTGGTGTCCCATTCAATCAACGTCGGGCGCGGCCCGAAGTGGCGGATCGCCCACTCATACAAACCCCAGACCTCGGGATAGACGGGCTGGCCATGGGTATCGATCAGCAGGCGTCCGAAGCGATCGAAGCCCGCCAGGTGGATTTCCTGCACGGCCTGGCCAGGAAGCGCATGGAGAAATTCCAGCGGGTCCAGGCCGAAGTTCACGGCATTGACGTAGACATTGTTCAGATCGAGGAGAATCCCGCAACCGGTTCTCTTGACCGTCTCGGCCATGAAAGAGCTTTCCGGAATCGGAGAATCCTGCCACGTCAGATATCGGGTAATATTTTCGATGAGCATCGGGCGCTTCAAGATTGTCTGGACTTCGTCGATCCTGGCGCAGACATGGTCTAAACTCTCTTTGGTGTAGGGCAGCGGCAAGAGATCGTTGAAGAAGCGGCTGCCGACGGAACTCCAGGACAGATGCTCCGACACGAAAGCCGGTTCAAATCGATCGAACAGGGCTTTCAGCTTATGGAGATGGGCACGGTCCATCGGGTCGGTGGAGCCGAGCGACAGGCCGACGCCGTGAAAGCTCAATGGGTACTGAGTCCTGATCCGCTCAAGAATGCGGAGTGGCGCGCCGCCCTCGCCGAAATAATTCTCCGGATGAGTTTCCATCCAGGCCACCGGCGGTGGGCTGTCCAGGATCTCGCGAAAATGATGCGCCCGCAGTCCGATCCCGGCTTGCGCCGGGATCGGGGCGGGATGTTGAACAGACATCGCTGGTCGTCCTACATCTTTTTCATCATCATCTCTTTCATCTTCGCCAGATCGTCTTTCGTAATGGGCAACACGGTGCCCTTGGCGATTTTGGTGCACAAGCCCTTCGGCAGGAACACATACGAGTCGGCCTCATTGTCGGTCTTGGACTGGCCCACACAGGAATGGAGGCTGGTCTTGACCGCACAGTCGTTCATTCCCGCCTTGGCGACGCCACCACAGGCTTCCCAACCGGCCGGCATTTCCGCCATCTTTGGAGCCGCACTCGCAGCTTGGGCGCCTGCAAAGCTCAACGCTACTAACAATGCGGAGTGGATCATGGTGTGCTTCTTCGTCGTTGCGTTCATCGGAATCTCCTTTGTTAGGGTTAGCGAAGTTGGGAAAGACGCTCTATACCGAACATCAGCGCATCGGGACAGATTCAGGACTCGCTCATGAGGGGTCCTCCTTTCCAGGGTGTGGGCCATATCGGTGGCTTCTCTCGTCGTGTTTCCAAGACCGGAGTGTTGCGTGGATCATATGGCCTTTACGGCCTAGCTGCTGTGAGGCAGCTTACAGTTCGAAGGAAACATCAAACGATGATGACGGCTAGTGACTCAAGCCTGAATCCATTCAGCGTTTCCTGCCTCTGACTCTCAGGAACAGGAGTATGATCGCGTTGTCAGCTGCATAGAATTGGGAGGAGGTCGGTCAATGGAGGCTGTCGATCTCATTCGGATTGGATCGTATGTATCCGTCCTTGGGGTAATGGCGACGTGGGAACTCTTGGCGCCTCGGCGGAAACTGACGGCATCAAAACTCTGTCGTTGGGGTGGTAATCTGACGATTGTGGCCTTGAACACCGTCCTCGCCCGGCTGCTGTTCATGGGCAGCGTAGTGGCGACAGCGGCTATGACGCAGAACCATCGCTGGGGACTCTTGAACTGGGTCGAAGGGCCGGTCTGGATTGAACTCGCTTTGGCTGTTCTCGCACTCGATTTCATCATCTATTGGCAGCATCAAGTCTTTCATTACGTGCCGATCTTGTGGCGCTTTCATATGATGCACCACTCCGACCTGGACCTGGATGTGACCAGCGGGGTGCGTTTTCACCCGGTCGAGATCATCCTCTCAACAGGAGTGAAGGCCCTGTCGGTCCTCGTGCTGGGCATGGCTCCGCTGGCGGTCGTGATCTTTGAGGTCGTCTTGAACAGTGCGGCCCTCTTCAACCACAGCAATGTTCGAATGCCTGCCACCCTCGATCGGGTGCTCCGGTGGTTCGTCGTCACGCCGGACATGCATCGAATTCACCATTCGACGGACGTGCGAGAAACCAACAGCAACTACGGATTCAACGTGCCCTGGTGGGATCGCCTGTTCGGCACCTATTGTGCCGAACCGGCGTTGGGACAGCCCGGCATGAAGATCGGCCTTGAGCATCTCGGTCCACCGGTCTGCCTGAACCTCCTCATGATGCTCCGCTTCCCATTCGTGACGCAGCTAGGCCGGTACGCAAACCGCCCACAATCATGAATACTGCTTAGGCCGACATCCCTGCTTGAGACAAAGGAGAGCGCTTCTTTCCCCCTGTTGATTAGTTACGTCCCGCCATCACTCCCCCATCGACATCCCAAATAGCACCAGTCACCCAAGCAGCATCGTCGCTCAGTAAGAATTGGATGGCTCGCGCCACGTCATCAGGAGTCCCGATCCGGCCGATTGGATGAAAGCCGTTGAAGGAAGACAATGTCTCCTCAACTTTACTGGGCTCGATGAACGCCTGGTAAATCGGCGTGTGGACCACAGCCGGGGAAACGGCATTGACACGGATGTTGTGGCCGGCCAGCTCCATCGCCATATGTTGGGTGAGCGCATGCAGTCCTGCTTTTGCCATAGAATAGGCCGAAGACGGCGTCGCTTTGATCGCTTGTCGCGCCCACATGGAACCGATATGCACGATAGATCCTCCACCGTTCGCCGCCATGTTCTTGGCAACGGCTTGGGAAATGAAGAAGAGGGCCCGGTTCAGATCCAGGTACATATCGTAGTCTTCGCCTGTATGATCGAGAAACGGCGTCGGCTTGAAATACCCCGCGGCATTCACCAAATATTTGATAGGGCGGTTCTGGTCACCGGCAAATGCCATAACACGCTGGACATCCTTCGCTGCGTACAAGTCAGCGTGGAGTGCTTCAACAGTCCCAAACCTCGATAGCTCAGCAAGAGCCGCTTCCAGTTTGCTTTTGGACTTGCCGATGATCGTGACCGGGATGTGACGTTCCAACAAGCGCTTCGCGGTGGCAAACCCGATGCCGCTGGAGCCACCGACAATGAGGGCGATGGGGCGATTCGAACGGTCCATTGATGACCTCCATGATCAGAGCCCTAGTTAACAACCAAGACGAGACCTTGATGAATGAATAACGCTGGATCGTTAAACCGCATTGAGTACTGAATCCATGTGCCTAAGCGCCTGTTTCTCATGGCGGGCGCCACGACGGGTGTCCAGAAAACGCTCGATAAGACTCGCCAGATACACCGGCGTCTCGTCCATCGGGAAGTGGCCGGCGTCTGTGATAAACGTGAACTCCACGTTCGGAAACCAGCCGCCGACGGTCTTTCTCAGGTGCTCCTCTTGGAAACCAGGGAGATCCTGCCGCCCGCCAATCACCAGCAATGGTATATCGACCTTGGCTCTGCGGACCTCCTCGGAAAAGTCGGTTTCCAACCACATCCGGTAGTAACCCTTGACGGCTTCTTTCGTAGAGGTTTGGAGATGCCGGTTCGTCTTCATCCGTCCCCAAGCCGGAAGGAGCCGCTGTCCAGTGAGCATAAAGAAGCCCTGTTCCGTCAGTTCAGGCTCGTGGATCAAGTCCCAGAGAAATTTCTTAGTTCCTTCGTCGGCAGGATAGCCATCAGCAGACACCGGCGTAATCGCGATCGCGCTCTTGATCCGTTTCACACCGGAAATCCAATCATCGACCAACATCCGTTGCACAACCATACCCGACATCGAATGCCCGATGACATGGAAGTCGGTCCAACCGAGGCTGTCGGCCAGATCAAACGCATCCTCCGCTACCTCGTCCACGCTGTACGCGCCCGAAAGATGCCGCGACGTGCCATACCCTCGCACATCTGCAAACGCGTAGGTATAGGTGACCGGGTTGAGGTAAGGAATCAGAGGATCGTAACTTCCTGCATCACCCATCCAGTGATGCAACAGCAGTACCTTCTCGATGCCTTGCCCATGAATCGTATGGCCCAGGATGGCTGATGAAGAATGTGTCATGATTACTTCGCTCCTTCTCTTATAAGGCTACAGACAACAACTCAGGGCCGCACCCGTTTGGCTGACAGATAGATCCACACATCGCGTATATCGAAGAGCAACGAAATGCCGATCACCAGGGAGAGCACGACGAGGTAGCCGGCAAACGGCCCTTCAGTCTGTTGAAGCTGGATGATGAGATACCACAGTAAGGGAATCCAGAATATGTGTCCCAAGCCGAGTATCCGTTCAAAGCCGAATACCGCATAGAGCCCCATCATCAGCATGGCCGACAGCATGAAAACGACCACGATGAGCTTGGCCAGCGGTTCGCTCCAAAACACCACGCCAGCCAGGTTGACAATCATCAGGGCGATCACCCAGACGGAGACCCATATCGGTTGGCGCATCAGGTCGATGAAAAACCATAGAGGATTTCGTAAGTAATGCCGCGTTCCCATCTCCGTTCCTCCTTCGCGAATGACTGTGATGATTACACCGACAGGCGCCCGCTCATCGTCGAGTCTTAAAATGACCGAGGTTGCCCCTCTAGCTCGGCGATACGGGATTTCAACGGTCCCATGACCTCTTCCACCTCGCCCATGGAATAGAGTGGGGTGATGTGTTTCGGGCAGTTCCAATCGAACGAGACGACATCGATAAAGACCAGACGCTCCACGCTCGACCGCATCTTCGAATCGGCAATCTGCGCGACGAGTTCCGGATGGACGCGGGCGTCCTCGACACGGGCATGACCAAGAAGTTTCAGTCGGGCGCGGTTCTTATAGTCCATGAGAAACAGCGCGACGCGATCGTTCACGGAGACGTTGCCGGTCGTGAGCAATTGTCGGTTGCCCTTGTAATCGGCGAATGCCAGAGTCCTTTCGTCGATGACTCGCAAAAATCCCTGAGGTCCTCCACGATGCTGGATGTAGGGCCATCCGCTTTCGCTGATAGACCCCAGGTAGAAGCTGTCTCGCGCCGCGATGAACCCGGCCTCGGCCTGGCCGAGCGGGTCCCGTTCGGATGCGCCGGTGATTGCACCCGTGCGCCCATAGTATTGCTGCTGCGCGCGACATACCGAATCCGTAAATGTCAGATCGAGATATTTCGTTGCCATCGTGTTTCCCCTCGCAGGCCGTCAGCCCCCTGGCGGCCGGGAGTGAACTCCCGGCCGCCACCATGAGCACGGCTCAAAATACGATCGTCTGCCACCCGTCCGTCACATACCGGCGCAGGCTCAAGAGGCCGGACGTTCCGGCCAATGCGTTATCTTTCTTCAGCGGCACACCGCATGATTCCACGCCTTCTTTGGCGCCAAAGACATCCGCGCATCCGCAGGAGGCGCCCTGTACGACGTCGCGAACCGAGTTGTAGAGCGCATTAGCCGGATGCGACAGCTTGGTCAGCTCCGCCGGCCACCGCGTGCCGGCGCCGTTGAACACCACGGCCACCTCATCCCCCTTCTGCTTGCTTTCAGATGCGAGCGCCAGCGCGTTAAAGACTCGGCCGAGTGCTTCCTCTGAGCCGCTCTTCGGATCGGACATGATAATAATCGCTGTTTTCATGGGTCCTCCCTTATTAAAGATCGTGCAACTACTGGCACGAATCATTACTTGATCGCCGAGAGAATCTTGACCGTCTGAGCGGTGTTCCACACATCACTCGCGATCAAACGGAAATTCACGAAGGCCGCCTCATAGCCGTCGAACCCCGGCAGCTTGGCAGCGGCCGTGGCATCGGTCACCACAACGACCTCGAATCCCTCTTCCAGCAACTCGCGCAGATGGGATTCCGTGCAGAGATTGGCGGACATCCCGGCGAGGATTACTTGACTGACATCGGCCTTTCGAAGTTGCAAGATGAGATCGTTCGACTCGGGACCGAACACCTTGTGCGGGCTGGTCACAACCGTACGACCGTCCTCAATAAAGGGCTTGTAGCGGTCCAGCCAATCGGCTCCCGAGCCGATAAAACCCTCCTGCGTCAAAGGCGCTTTCCGATCAAACATCCCGATGTTGTGCATCAACGCTTCCAGCGCGCCGCCGAACTTCCACCGATGGTCATGCGGATAGTAATAGTGCGGGCTGACGAAGACCGGCACCTCGGCTGCCTTGGCAGCCTTGAAGAGACTCTCGATATGTTCGACCGTATGATTTTCCTGCACGCTCTGTCCGACCACACCCCAGGCCACCCCCTTCGGGCTCAGGAAGTCGTTTTGTGGATCGGTCACGACCACAGCGACCCGGCCCTTCTTGGGTATCAGGCCAGGACGTGGGACCGGCGCATCCTCCCGTGGTCCCGTATAGTGTGGGACGGTCGGTTTCGGGTCCTGTGCGTACACTACTGATATCAGGGGAAGACTCACGACAACAGCTGCGAGTGATACGACGATTGATCGAACAAACATGGTCATGATGGCATCCTTTCTTCGGTGTTGATCAGGGTACGTTCCTTGAGACTCCACTAGTCTTCTGCCTTTAGCCGCAGGCGCAAGAAGAGGCAGCGCACCCATGCGTGAGTGTGACTTCAGGAAAGTCGATGACAGTGCCGGCGATATGGTTGATGTAGTTGCTGAAAATGTTCAGCGCGACATGGGCCACCGTTTCAACGATCTCGCTGTCGGTCAGCCCCGCCCGACGTGCTTGGTCGAGGCCCGTCGCCCCCAGCTCGCCCCGCTGCACCACAATGCTGTGCGCGAGCTTGAGGATGGCATCGATTCGCGGATCGGCGGCATTGGCCTGTCGCGCCTCGGCGAGGTCCTGCTGGGTCAGCCCCAGCTTGCCGCCGATAAACGTGTGCGCACTAAGGCAATATGCGCATTGATTCGTCTCGGCGACCGCGAGCGCGACCTGTTCACGAACCTTCGGGCTGAAGCTTCCATCCGCAAGGGCGGCGCTGAAATTGAGGTAACCTTTGAGCGCAGCGGGCGTATTGCCCAGTACTCGAATCAGGTTAGGCACGACGCCCAATTTTCCCTGGACGCCATCGAAGAGAATCTTGGCCTGGCCAGTGGTGGTCTGAGGATCCAGTTGTGCAATGCGGTTCATGATGCCTCCTTGGGTTGATTGATGAGTAGATCCGCGCGCCGGTTGCTGCGGTTACACTCGTCTACAGCAGGTAGTGTGCCGAGCGGAGCTTGATAGATAACTAGTTGAAAAGTATAAATAGATGTAGGGATTTGCCGATCACAGAGCGCTACGATATTTCATAATCTACGATTACTCGTTGCGTATTCTTTCGAGGTCTCGTAGTCTCACGACTATGAATCCCCACCAACTTCCCCAGGTCATGGTTGCGACCGCCCGTCAGCGCGCGCTCCGAGACGTGCTGCGAACCATCACTGATGGCATTGCACAGTGCCCGAACACCGTTCTAACTCGTATCTGGCTCGCCGAGCGGGATTCGCTCTGCGAGGTGTGTCGCAGTCGGAACGAGACCTCCGACCTCACAAGGTCCTTGCACCTCGCGGCGAGCGCCGGCGTCCCACACGATCTGCAGGCTGATTACGGCCGCCTTGACGGATCCTTTCATCGCTGCCTGATCGGCGAGCGCAAGATCGGACGCGTGGCGATGAACGGAGAAGCTCTCTGGCTTGCCGAAATTCAAGGCGACGAGGAGTGGATTGCCGATCCTTCCTGGTTTTCACGGGAGGGTATTCGGACGTTTGCGGCACACCCTCTAATCTTCCGGGGTGACGTGCTCGGAGTCCTGGCGCTCTTTGATCGCGGACTGCTCGATACAGAGGCGTTCGAATGGCTGCGGATGTTTGCCGACTATGCGGCCGTGAGCATTGCGAACGCCAGAGCGCTTGAGGAAATCGATATTCTTCGGGCTCGTTTAGAGGAAGAAAATCTCTATTTGCGGGAAGAGGTCACTGCGGCGCTCGGAATGGGAGAATTTGTCGGAGAAAGCCAGGCCTTGCAGCATGTCCTGCGCCAGGTTCAGCTGGTGGCTCCCACTGATGCAGCGGTGTTGATTACCGGTGAGAGCGGTACCGGCAAGGAACTCGTGGCCCGCGCGATCCATGACCGCAGCCTGCGCAAAGGCCGCGCTCTGATCAAGGTGAACTGCAGTGCCGTGCCTGACGCCTTGTTTGAAAGCGAATTTTTCGGCCATGTGAAAGGCGCCTTCACCGGCGCGCTCGCGGATCGACCAGGCCGTTTCGAAGTGGCCGATCGTGGCACGCTCTTTCTCGATGAAATCGGAGAGGTGCCGCTGGCGATGCAGGCAAAGCTGCTGCGGGTCCTACAGGAAGGCGAATTCGAGCGCGTCGGAGATCTGCGCACCCGATCGGTGGATGTGCGGATCATCGCGGCGACCAATCGCGACCTAAAACGCGAGGTTGAAGCCGGCCGTTTTCGAGAAGATCTCTACTATCGTCTGAGCGTGTTCCCGATCCACATCCCGCCGCTCCGTGAACGCCGTGAGGACATCCCGAAGCTTGCGCTGCATTTCATCGCTCAAAGCGCCCAGCGAATGAATCGCCGAGTCCCACGCGTCACACAGGCGATGCTGAGCCAGCTTGCCGCCCACGACTGGCCTGGTAATGTGCGCGAACTGCAAAACGTCATCGAGCGCGCCGTCATCCTTTCTCAGGGCAGCGCTCTCCGCATTCCCCTTCAATCCTCACCCGCGCGCAGTGTCACATCACCCCCTTTCCCCCCGGCAGCACGGCTGGCTACCCGAGAAGATTTGAAACGCCAGGAGCGGGAGAACATCACGCAGGCCTTACGGCTCACAAAGGGCAGGATCTTCGGATCAGACGGGGCCGCCGTCTTGCTGGGTATGAAGCCGACGACGCTCGCGTCACGCATCAAAGCGTTGGGAATCAAGAAGGGCAAGCTGGAATTGTAATTGCGTCAGCGCAACGTTATACGCTCGAAGTGCGACGGCCTTTAGGACATCCTGGGAAGGGCCCGCGTCTCTGCAGGCGCAGGCCCCTCCATTTTGGCATCGGACTTGAGCCGGTGGACGCCTATGTCAGGCGACCGTAGCAACCTGCGATGTCCACGCGTGCGCTGCGAATTGGGCATCGAGTGGTGTATGGGCGATATGATTCACATAGTTGCTCAAGGTCTTGAGTGCGACGAGTGTGAGAATATCCAGCACATGCCGCTGGGTATAGCCGGCGGCTACCACCCGCTGAAGATCCTCGTCCGGCACCCAGCCGCGATGACGGAGGATAGACATGACCAACGTCCGAAGGGCATTGAGTTTCCGGTCCGATAGGGATCGCTGTTCCCTCAACGCCGTGAGGATGCCTTCAGGCATGTGCACCATTTGTGCGACCGTCGAGTGGGCCCCGACACAGTAGACGCAGTCGTTGGTGGTGCTGACAGTCAAGGCGACGACCTGCTGCTCGACTGGAGAGAGGGCGCTTTGCTCCAGAGCCTTGTTGATGGCCGCATAGGCTTGCACCGCCGTGGGGGACTCGGCCAACACGCCGAATAAATTGGGAACAAACCCGTACTTCTTGGCGGTCACTTCGAGCGTTGGGCGTGAGGCCTCCGGTGCCGTCTCCATCGTATGAATGTGAAACTCCATGCTCATCCTCCTTCTCATGATGAATAGAATAGATTGCTATTGGCCTTGTGCGGCCATCTTCTTTAGCTCTTCGGTCGTGACGGGTGTCCCACCGACGCCCCACTGACCTGACGGGACATCCTCAACAATCACCCAGGTCACGGGCCGCAATCCTTCTCCTTCGACCGAGACGATTGCATCCGTCACCTTTCGAATCAGCTCCTGCTTTTGCTCCATGCTGAGATAGCCGCTGAGTCCTTTGAGTTGTGCGAGTGGCATGATTTTACCTCCTTTCTTGAGTTGATGTTTCTTGTCTCTTATGCCGTCACGACCTGTGGGATACGTGGTCTAGTTCTGTTGAATGTTTCGACTCCATTGAGCGAGCGCTGTCTGTTGTCGAGAATCATTGCATCGACCAGATCGCCACAGAGCAGGCAGCGATAGCCGTCTACGCACAGGCTGCTGCTCCGCCCCTGAAGATCGCAAATCTGTTCCCGCACCATCAGCCCGTTGCATCGTTCGCAGGTCATGGTTCACCTCCTTGTGGATGGGAGAAGTGTAGCTATCCTGCGCGCGATCCTAGCGGGCTTCTCGGCGCTGATCTGTAAGGCAGCTCACGTCCCCGGCATTCTTTCTCCATTCAGTTGTAATCCAGCCCACAGAAATCCTGAGAGTTGCGCAATAGCATGCGAGATCATCGCGGCATGATGCCGCGTCCGCCCTATACATGAGGCGGACCTTTTCATCATTCACCTGTTTGTTCTGAAAGGAGTACAGCATGTCCAAAGTTGCGATCGTGGTCTTAGCCGACACCGACACCCATGAGGGATTGGGACGGGTGGTCAATGCGATGGAAGCCGTGAAGGAGTTCAAGGACGCGCACGACGACGTTCAACTCATTTTCGATGGCGCCGGGCCCAAGTGGATTCCAGAACTGGAGAAGCCCGATCACATGGCCCACGGGCTCTACGTGGCGGTGAAAGATCGCATCAGCGGGGCGTGCGACTTTTGCGCCGGGGCTTTTGGTGTGAAGGACAAAGTCGTGGCCTGCGGAGTGAAGCTGGCTGGTGAATACGACGGCCATCCGAGCTTCAAGAAGCTGGTCTCACAGGGGTATCAGGTCATCACGTTCTAGTGCCCTAGACCAGCGGACATCCGGCCGGCGCAATCGAGCCGGCCGGGTGTCCGCTCCTTATCAGTGATCACCAACACACCGCTGATCCCAATCATCAGAAGAAATTCAGGTATGAGAAACCCGTTACGATTTTTTATTGAATTGATGGAGCAACCCGTATGGGTCTCCCTGTGGGTACTGTTTCTCATGCTCGTCAACATGGCCAGTCTGGCCTTCTGGAAGGAAACGGTCGCCCAGCTCATCTTCATGAATTTTCTCGCAAGCGCGATGCTGATGATGGGGCTTTATGCGCGATATGGATTCACCAAGATCCTTGGGCTCGGCCACGTCCCATGGGTCCCGCTGCTGGCCTATGTCGTGATCAAGATTCCAACCGTTGAAGCGTCATTCAAACAGTATTTGCTCATCTTGTCGGTCTCCATGGCCATCTCCCTGGTGCTCGATACGATTGATGTCTGGAAATATTTCAGGAATCGGGTGCGCCATTAAGAACCACTGGTACGCCGTCTGGCTAGCTCGGGGGTTGTCGATCGGCAATGCGAAATCAAGGATGATACCTCAATAGACGAGTATCCGGTCCGCTGCCTCGAACAACTGCACTATCTTAGCCAGTGGAATGGGAGTGACCGAATCGGCGACCCGTTCCGGATCGATCTTGTAGAGCTGCATCATCGTCTGATTCCCATAAACCTTGACGCCCAGATTATTCTTGAGAAAGTCGAAATACTCGCCGTAATTGTGTGGGATCTGTTCCAGCGGTACGTCCATTTGTTCGGAAAGACCCTCCCGCTCCCAATCTGGCAAACCAGCACGATCCAACGCGGTTGACTCGGACCCGATCAGCCGTCTGAACCAGCCGAAGCCTTTCGTCACCGACGTCACTGCGCTCGCATCAACCAGAACCGTGACCCTGTGCCCCGCCTTGACTGCGGCCCAGGCGACATTCGGCACTGCGCAGATCTGCGCATCATCCAGCGCGAGCGACGTTTTCGTGTGGATCAGAATGTTGGCGGCTGACACCTGCTGAATCCCAAGGCCAGCGCTCCCGATCAACCACACACACATCGCCACAATCACAGAACTGGTTCGTCGGCTCATCGTGTCACCTCCCATCCGCCTGAGTCGTTGTCCGATGATCGCAGCAGCCGGATGTCGTTGAGGGTGAGCCATGATCCAGACACTCTTTGTACAAGGCATAGGCTTTGAGTGCCCACTCCTCACCCGGACAGCCTTGCATGGTCATAGCAACCTCAAGGAATTCAACCAATTCTTGCTGCGAAATTCCTTTGTCGACCGCCATCTGCACATAAGCCTGAATGCAAGGTTCACATCGAATGGCGATCGAAATGGCCATGGCAGTCAACAGCTTGTACTTGGCCGGAACCGCCCCGTCGCGATACGTCTCCTGGCGCATGCGAAGCAACGCGCCTGTGACCTTAGGGCTAAGACGGCGAAATCCTGCAAAGGCACTGTGCTGGTGGGATGGCATGATTCACGCTCTCCTGTTGACCTGGGTTGTGGTGCCCTCTGTTTTCTCCAAATGACTCACAATCTGGCAACGATTGATCGGTTGCCAGGCTCGACAGGTGCGAATTAAGCCGCGCAAGGCTCGGACCAAGGTCTGCAAGTCTAGTATCTTGGCTTCAACGGTCTGCAATTTGGCTTCAGCCTTTCGCTGCACGTCCTCGCAACGCGTCCCCGTCGTGACCCGCAGGTTGAGCAATTCGTCGATCTCTCGAAGTGTGAACCCGAGCGTTTGCGCGTTCCTGATGAAACGGAGACGTGTCAATGCCTCGTGGTCATAGATACGATATCCGGATGGTCGACGGCCGCTTGGTGAGAGGAGTTTCCGCTTCTCATAGTACCGAACTGTTTGGATACACACCCCAGCCGATTTTGCGAGCCAGCCAATTGTACGTTGGGATGTCATCGTCGCTCCTTGGGAAGATGCTACACCTAGGACTATGGTATCGAGTCAAGGGGACGAGGAACCTATCCGATCCACGCTCCACTCCGTCAGACGTCCTCTGCGCTGGTGACGGATCCCTTGTGCGGTGATGCTCTCACTTACAGCGTATGATCCAATGTAAGCCAGCTTACAGAATCCTCATGCTCCTCGCTGTACTCTTCCCCTGAAGCGTCTATCTTGCTACACGGATAGAGATCGACGTCAAATTGGAAACATTGATACATAGACTTATCTCAATAGGTTCATAGATTAACGAGGGAGCCATGCCAGGAGAGAACGTTACCCGGGCAGTTAGTGATCGCTACGCCAAAGCCGCCAGCACAGGCGAACAGATGTGTTGCCCGACCAGCTATGACATGGGGCATCTCAAGACCTTCATCCCGGAGGAAGTGCTCAAGATTTCCTACGGTTGCGGCACGCCTGCCGGGCTGAAAACCGTGAGCGCCGGGGAAACCGTTCTAGATATCGGATCGGGCGGCGGCATCGACTGCTTCGAGGCCTCGCGTCTTGTCGGCCAGACAGGCCATGTGATCGGGATCGACATGACGGATACGATGCTGGAAATTGCGCGCCGGAATGCCGTCATCGTAGCCGGTAATCTCGGCTACCCCTCTTCCAATGTAGAATTCAGGAAAGGCATGGCCGATGCCATGCCGGTGGCGGACGGCACGGTTGATTTGATCATCTCCAATTGCGTAATCAACTTGGCCCCGGACAAGCGCAAGGTCTTCCGCGAAATGTTCCGCATCGCCAAATTAGGTGGACGTTTCACGATTTCAGATATTGTCGCCGATCAGCCCGTGCCTCAGTATCTCATCCACGACGCTGAGAAATGGGGCGATTGCCTGTCTGGCGCCCTCACACTCACCGACTATATGGCGGGCATGACGGAGGCGGGATTTGTCGGCATCCATCTGATCAAGTCGTCGCCCTGGCAGCGGATCGATGGCATTCACTTCTTCTCGGTGACGTTGACCGGCTACAAACTGCCAGCCAATGCGGCGGCATTAGGCCCACGCTATGCCACGCTCCGCGGCCCCTTCAGCCGCGTGGTCGATGAACTCGGGACTACGTATCGGCGCGGGATTCCACAAGCACTCACCACAGAATCTGCGCAGCTGTTGACCCAGCCGCCATTTGCCGCACAGTTTGTCTTGTCACACGATCCGGTGTCGCTCGACCAGACAGATCCACGCTGGACCGCGGTGTTTCCCGAACAGACCCCCTGCGTATGGCAAGGCGATTTTGCCTTGCTGGCAGGGCCATTCATGGAAGCGCAGGATGACGATCATCATGTCTTTCGGCGCGGCGAGCCACTGGAAATTTGTTCTAAAAGCCTCAAGGTTCTTGAGTCGGAAGGCTATGCCCCGCATTTTGCGATCCTCAATCGCGCCGGTCAACGCGTGACCGGGGGGACCGTCACCTGTTCACCTGAGGGAGCCTGCTGTTGATGAAGCGTGCGTCAACAGGTGACATGCTGACCTCGAGCCAATGTGCCACGGTGTTGAAGGCATTGGCGGATGAGACCAGGCTGCGCCTCCTGGAGTCCCTGTTGGTCGAAGAGAAATGCGTCACTGAACTTGTGCGGGAATTGCGCTGCCCCCAGCCGCACATTTCACATCACCTCCGCATTCTTCGCGATGCCGGGTTAGTCGAAGGACTCCGGGAGGGCAAGCAGGTCTGCTATCGCATCGCGCCGACCGTCCAGCGAGCGCTGTCGAATCGGCAGGGGCAGGCCCTGAATTTTGGGTGTTGCGAGGTGCGCTTCCCTGAAACGGTGTTGGCCGCGATAGGACATGTTCGCTGAGGCGGCTGGGTACGCGAGGGGAATGGTTGTGGCTCTGAGGATGCCGATATGTCGCTGACTCTCTTGGGAGAACACCATCCGCTAGCCTCTGCAGCCGAACAGCTGAAACTGCTGGCCGATACGCATGGCCATGTGTCGTTTAAGGATCGGCTCGAACAAGCCGGTCTCTTCCCGCTTCGAGCCACTGGGATCACCGTCTTTCAAATCAACGTGGGCAAACTCTGCAACCAGACTTGCAAGCACTGTCATGTCGATGCCGGCCCGGATCGGACCGAACGCATGTCGCGCGACACGGCAGCGCTGTGCATGCAGGCGCTCGCCATGACGGACATTCCCACGGTCGATCTGACAGGGGGCGCGCCGGAACTTAATCCCAACTTTCGCTGGCTGGTTGAACAGGCTCGTGGGCTTGGCCGGCACGTAATGGATCGGTGTAATTTGTCCGTGCTCCTGATTCCCTCACAGGCAGACTTGGCCGAGTTTTTGGCGATGCATCGGGTCGAAATCATCGCCTCACTGCCTTCCTACCGTGCCAGCCAGACAGACGCGCAGCGAGGCGACGGCATGTTCGAGAAATCGATTGAGGCGCTTCGTCGGTTGAATCAACTGGGCTATGGGCAGCCTGATAGCGGATTGGCCTTGAATCTTGTCTACAATCCGGTCGGAGCCTTTCTCCCTCCCAAACAGGAGGCCATCGAAGCGCAGTTTCGAAAAGAACTCCGGGCTCGCCATGGCATTGAGTTCACCCATCTGTATACGATCACCAACATGCCAGTGAGCCGGTATCTGGAGTTTCTCGTGGAAAGCGGCAACTACGACCAGTATATGGAGCGATTGGCTACTGCATTCAATCCCACAGCGGCTGCAAGTGTCATGTGCCGATCCATGATCTCCATCGGATGGGATGGCACGCTCTACGACTGCGACTTCAATCAGATGCTCGAACTGCCGGTAGATCATGGTTCGTCTTCCCATATCCGCGACTTCGATCCGTTACAGCTGAATCAACGTCAGATCGTCACCCGTAACCACTGCTATGGCTGTACTGCCGGCTCAGGATCGTCCTGCGGCGGGGCGGTCACGATGGCATCGCCGACTAAGTAGGCCGACTATTATGGATCTGTCGATTCTTGCTTTCGTCCTCGTGCTATCACTGGCCTTCGCCAATGGTGCGAATGACGTGTCGAAAGCTATTGCGACCCTGGTCGGCAGCGGGGTGGCTGACTACCGCACGGCAATTCTTTGGGGAACATGTTGGACCGTTGTTGGCGCAGGTCTGTCAGGACTGGCGGCCACGGCGATGGTAAAGACCTTCAGTCAGGGATTACTGGCGTCCGATGCTGCCACATTGCCGGCTCTCGGCCCGTCTGTACTTGCCGGAGCAGTCACGTGGGTGCTTGTTGCGTCTTGGACTGGTCTGCCCGTGTCTACCACCCATGCATTGACCGGAGCCATTGTCGGGGCGGGATTTATGGCGTTTGGTTCGGAAGGGCTTGTGTGGACAGGCATCAGCAGGAAAATCATCTTGCCACTACTCCTCAGTCCCGTGTTGGCGCTGACCATTGCGGTGCTGATACATAATCTGGTCAGCACACTGGCCGTTCGTTGGGAAGGCACCTGTCTCTGTGTGATGCCGGCAGCTCGGGCGCTGGTCATGATCGATGGACAGGGCGCAACACGAACCCTGTTTCAAACGATGACACTGGGGCGACCTGTGATGGCTGTTCCTGCTCAGTGCGACCGGGCTGGCCTGAATGGGCTCGCTATAGGATTGGACAGTATCCACTGGTATTCGAGCGGGTTAGCCTCACTCGCCCGTGGAATGAACGATGCTCCTAAGATTGCGGCCATCCTGTTATTGGGAAGTGCCACTGCGCTATGGCCGAATAGCGGGCTCCAGATCTCGGCGCTGCTCGGGGTCGCCGCCGCGATGGGAGTCGGGAGCTATGCAGGCGGGCTCCGCGTCACACAAGTCCTTGCGGAAAAAGTCACACGTATGGATCACAGTGAAGGGTTATCCGCGAATCTCACAACCTCCTCACTCGTGTTGGTCTCCGCCGTAATGGGCTTGCCTGTCTCCACCACGCACGTCAGCAGTTCGGCGATCATCGGTATCGGATTGTTGAAAGGCGTCAGCGCCGTACGTTGGACGACCGTCCGGGACATGGTCCTTGCCTGGGTGGTGACACTGCCTGCTGCCGCATTCCTCTCAGCACTCGCCTACGTCCTGCTCGCTCGGATTGTGTAAGCAGCCTTACAGTCATCTCACGATGTGACCTGGTAGATACAGCGGCGTTCAGCCGTTGGTCGTTCTCATACATGGACTCATGCAGATATCTCTACTATTTACTGGAGGAGTGAATGGCAAGACACTCGTTTGTGGTTCAGAAGCAGCCGCGAGGAAAGACGTTCAACCGGTCCAGGATAATAGGTCGCGTGGCCTGCTTACTTTGGATCACACTTGGGTTAGGGGTATCAGTATCAGCCAAGGCGCTTGCTTTCGATTGGGTTCCGACCGATCAAGACATTCAGAAATACCGCCAAAGCTGGAATCCGCTTTCGAACGGGCCGATTTTCATCAGTGGTGTCGATGTCCATCCGCAAGGGCAGTTCACGGTGCATCCGTTTATCTTCTCTCAAATCAGTGAAAAACAGTTCGGCAATGATCTGACGACGAACAGCACGTCGTCACCCGTCCATTCGTATCAAATCGCCCCGGTTGTGACGATGGCGTATGGCCTGACGAATCATGTGGAACTCAACGTCGGCCTTTCCGGCTCATTCTGGTGGGCCAATTCCAGTGCGCAGTTCAATCAGGGGAAAGGCGGACCGTGGACCACTGACTCAGGGGTTGGTGATACCCAGATCTACCTCAAATACCGCCCGATTGTGCAGGATCCCGATGGCTGGCGCCCGTCGATCACGACCTTCAATATGATTGTGCTCCCGACCAGCAAATGGGCCGGAACGGAGAGCCCTCCAGGCGGGTTCGCCCCACTCGGCCGTCTCCCGTCTTCACGATTCGGTTCGCTCACGTGGACGGAGGGCATTTTGGCTCGCAAGAATCTCGCCCCCTTTCGCATCAGCGCCGGCGTGTTTTATTCGTACCATTTACCGGGAAGTCAGTCCGGAGAGACCACCTATCCGAGCGACATCATCAACACCCGTCTGATCATTGAGCATATTCTCGATGAGAAGCGAGGCTTAGGGTATAACCTCGAACTCGTCGGCTTCCATGGGCTGACGTGGCGCGCAGATGGTCATCAGGTCACGACCGGAGGGAAGAATGGTTTTAATACTTTCGGTGTCCAACCAACCCTTCAGTATCGCTTAGGCGATCACTGGGTCGGTGCTGCGGGGGTGCTGTTTACCGTTGCCGGACAGAATACTCAGGAGGCCATCTTCCCCAACTTCTCCATTTATTACTATTGGGGGAAAAATGGGACCGTGATCATGCGATAAGGCCGTGAGAATGTGTCGAGGTTTGACCCCATTCTCTCATTAAAGCCTTGTATCCACATCGAGCAATCGATACGCTTCATCGGCATTTATGTATAAGTGCCGATGAAGTGCCGATGTTGTGTAGCAAGCGCCAAGATTGAGCTGCCTCAAACTGCCTGATCGGATCGCGCCATACTCATCGACTGACGCCGATCGCCATTCAGATAGCTGTCCACTCAGCCGTCGATGCGTTTTGCCGAGACGATCAGGCACCGCAATCTTCTGTTCAGGAGCCTGTTCGGCTGTGATCCGTTGAGTGGTTTCTTCTGAAACGGGCTCTAGGGAGTCAGGCCGAATAGTAGGATGAATCGTTACCGCCTGTTTTGATGGATCTGAGTTCGGTGGGAGGGGAAGCTGCTTAACGGCTTTACCGGTCTCCTTTCTTCGCCAATAACCACGTCCTGGGTAGGGAACGTTCAGTTTCTTGCAGATCTTGGCCAACGCCACGTCTGAGATTCCATACTCCTTGGCCAACCTCGCCATAGGTGTGGACCAGACTTGGTCATGCAGGTTGTGTTTCACAACACAGAACGATTGAAGATGGTCGTCCATGGTGCGCCTCCAACCGTAAGAGACTTCTATAGAGGGGAGCCGTCCGATCTGGAAATATTCCAATCAGCTAATTCTACGGCAGTCAAATTTCGTTTCGTGGGAAGTGGTCAAATTATGTGAGGCGTTTCATCTAAGTCGTGTGGGCTATGACTTCGTAATCAGCCGGGTTATTTCAGAGGTACGCACAACCCAGCTGTCTTTCGTAAACTGCTTATCATGTAAAACTGCAAGCTCGTTCCTTATTATGGTTTTCATTCTCCCCAGGTCTCTCCCCACGAGGTCTCCCGCCGCCTCATCCGGCTTACTAAACAAACGTTTGATTGCGAGTAGTTGGCTGGTTAGATCGTTCAGTTCCTCGTCCCCCAGTGTTTTGGTTCGTGCGGTTTCGAGTATATTGTTGATTCGTTTCTCTACCGTTTTATCGAGGGCAGAGCGACGGGTTCGCTGGCTGGCGCGCTGTGAACTTGCCAGCCCTTTTTGGGTACGACCCCGGACCGTACGCATGATGTTTTTTTTGTATAACCGCTCGAACTCCTTCGAGATAAACTCTTGGTCTTGGTCCATCATCCCGGTCATACAGATAAGAAGCACATCCGACATAATGGCAGCGCGTTTCCGAAGTCGCGTTTGCCGATTCAGACCCTGGGCATGCAGATGCAACATATTCTCGACGATCTTCAGGTAATCGAGAAATAGCCAGAGGTGTTGCGTTTCCAATGCCTGTGTCATAATTCTCAGTAGAGTTCCTTGAGATACGGGGTCAAGCTTAGCCCATGTTTGCTGTAAAACCTCCCACTGCGCTTGGTCGCGCGCGACTTCCTGCATAGATCTTTCGGTCGAGTCTTGAACGGTATCCCTCCTGACGACCTCGATAAGGAAATCCTTACCCGTGAGTAACCACTCCACCGTCGTCCCGCCCCACGACGCGATCATGAGCAATTTCCCAGGATCCGGAATCTGCCCGTTGAGATAACGTGACATCTGGGGCACGGGAATCCCTAGAGCTTCCGCGGCAGCCTTTTGAGTTAATCCCATCCCCTCGATGATTCCTCTGAATCGCCTCGAAAAGCTAAGTCTGTCGATATCAGTCAGCAATAGGCACCCATTGACAATAGGAATTAACTGATCTATTAATCTATAAAGATATACCGGGCACTAGGGCTAACCCTAGCCCATCAATGCCCGTGAAACAAGCGGAGTGCCCGCGTTTCCTTTTTTCTAACGTAATTTCGAGGTCCCCCAGAGGTAATCCATGTTGAGCGATCCACAACAACGGCTGTTGGCTCAAGCGCTTAGCAAAAGCCCCGTCCGCAAGGTGGACAACTTCGGGAAGAACATTATCGGACAAATTGTCGTATCCAAAGCGCCGCGTCCTCTCCAGTTTGAGTCTCTCCTGGAGTGCAGCCACATCATCCGAAGAGAGCGAGACCCCCGCGTCGTGCAGATCCTTGATCAAGCGCTGACCATTCCAATTGCCTACAAGGGTAACCGCTCCAGCAGGAAAACCACTCATGTCCCTGATTTCCTCGTGGAGTGGTGCGATGGATTGACGATTGAGGAGGTGAAACCACTCAAACGGGTACTGAACGATCGTCGATTTTCAGAAAAACGTAGGCAGGCAGAACTCTTCGCGGCCCAGTTCGAAGCTGAATACAGGGTTTTTACAGAGGCGGACCAGGGCGAACAGACGCTGTCGTCAAACCTGGAATTCCTTTCCTGCTTTCGCTTTGCGCCTAACCACCTTCGCGACCTCGAAGAGCGCTTCATCCAAACTGTCACCCAATCGCCAGGCATGACGGTTCGTGAGCTCGCTGATGCAGCTCACCCCTGTACCCCGTATCAAGCGTTGCCTTGTATTTGGCACCTGATCTATGCCGGAAGACTTTGCGCGGACTTGGTTTCAGAAGAACTCCGAGCAGGCTCAGAGCACACCTTGCAGCTCTATCCCAGTTCATATTTACGAGTTGATTCAAGCACATACCAGCTTCCACTGAAGCCTGGAGCGATATAACGGCACTCTATAGCGAAAGGAGACTCGCCTATGTATGCGATCGGCTGGGAGCGGGGATTGATCTTTCGGCTGAACGGTCTCCGTTGGACGATCGCCGATAGCGACGGGCCTCTGAAAATATTCGCCAAACGTCACAGCGACGCATCACATGAGCGGTTTTTTATCCCGGACCTTATTCGATGGATGGGAGACGGAACTCTCATCATTGAATCCGCTTATCCACAGAATAGACCGGAGCAGCCAGACAACCTCCTCAGCTGGGTGAATCCTAAGTACGTGAAGATCGCAGAGCAACGACGGGAAATACTCAAACCCGTCCTGAACAAGGCTGCCGTGCCGAATGAGGAGTTAGCAGCCCTCGCAGTTACGCACCAATCATCGCTACGAACTCTTCGGCGGTGGTGGCGCGACTATCAGAAACGAGGTCTAGAGGGATTAGTTCCCTGCACGGCCTTAATGCGCCAACGAGCCATCAATTTCCCAGATCAGCGGTTTGCTCGCATTTTCTGGTTTGTCGTCAACGAACACTACCTGACACCCCGCGCGCCCAATAAACACGCGGCTGTTCAGATGATGAAGGCCGAGGTGACGAAAGCAAATATCATCGAGCTTCCTCTGATCATTGTTCCCCCGCGGAGCACGCTGTATCTGGACTTGAAGCGTATCCACCCATCTATCGAAGCCCTCCGACGTGAGGGGCTTCAAGCATTCGAGAACAATTTTCTCCTCACTCCCACTCAATTCTCAGATAGGTGTGTCAGGTTCCCCACACACATCATTGAGATCGATCATACCTTGCTGGACTTAGAGCTCCGTGACCCACGGACGAATATCCCTCTCGGTCGTCCTTGGCTCACCCTCGCCTTCGATGTCTACTCTCGTCTGCCCTGGGGCTACTACCTGAGCCTCGACCATCCGAGTGCAACGAGTCTCATGATGGTCATGCGACATGGCGTCCAGCTCAAAAGAGCGAAGGAGTTTTATGAAACTGACCGAGAATGGTCCGCCTTTGGAATTCCTTCTATCGTCATTGTAGATAATGGAAAGGATTTCCGATCACACCACTTTCGCACTATGTGCGCAGAACTCGGAGTCACTATTCACTATCGGCCACGCCGAACCCCTCGGTTTGGGGCCGTCATTGAACGGATGTTCGGCACCATCAATCAACAACTGCTTCATAACGCGTTGGGGAATACCAAAACGATGGTCAAGGTCAAGATGAAGAACCGGAACCCTCGCGAGGAAACGCCATGGACGCCACAATTGTTAGATATTGCCCTTAATGTCTACTTCACACAAATCTACCCTCTGCGAGCGCACAAAGGCTTAGACGGACAACTGCCCGCGAATCAATGGGACAAAGGCTTACTCTTTACGGGGCATCCACGGTTTCCCAATGATTTGCCAGCCTTCTATCGCGCGACCCTTCCTGTTGTGGAGCGGACGGTAACCCGCATGGGCATCGAGCTTCATCACCATCATTACAGCCATCCGCTTCTTGCCAAGTATGTGGGGCTCAAGCAGCGCGTAAAGGTGAAATGGGATCCACTAGATCTGTCCTATATCGAGGTTCTGCTTCCAAAGGAGAAGATTTGGGTCACGGCATCTGCACAGTCAAAAGCCGCACACAAGATGAGTTACTTGGACTATCGACTGACAAAGAAACTCATCGCTCACGAGAATGGGCTGGTCAACCTGGAATCGCTCTTCTCGGGCTGGGAACGGATTCATAACCTTGAACAGCAGGGACTGGATGAACGGGAGGAGATCCAGCAACAGCTCTTGCGGCGCGAGGCCAGTCGAAAGCTCTTAGACGGGGGAGGACCTTCCCCCAAAGAATCATCTACTTCATCGATAGATCTCTGGTCAGACCTAACGGTCTTGGAAGAGCTCGACCAATTTCAAGGATATCCGTCGATGTAACCCAACAGCTTTGGAGGGAGTCAATTGATGGAACAAGCAATCGCTCCACCTTTCGTTGAGAATCCGTTGCCTGGCACCGTCGAATTCAAGCTGAAAGTTTTCGATGAGGCGAGGGTGCTTCACCCAATGGTCGAACGAGCTTATGAACAGATCG
>WBZQ01000305.1_pt1 | contig 42244 bp, 20 predicted proteins | sample 5204251 | NCBI WGS metagenome assembly WBZQ01 (sample SAMN12412402, study PRJNA552823) | activated sludge metagenome | isolation source: activated sludge from nitrification reactor of wastewater treatment plant... | place: USA: Virginia | collected 2017-09 | reverse complement strand
CGTCGCATTTGTAGCTAATCCATCTGTACAGCGTGTGTGACGATTGAACCAGGGACTGCAAAAATTACGAAAGGCGCAGAATCGCACTGCGCGCACTGTGCGAAGTTTCACGATTTCGCGTGATGCGAAGTCGGCTGGTGACGCAAGAAGTCACAGAAAAATCACAAGACACATCAGAATCGGTTCATTTTCCCATGACCAACGCCTGAACGTGGTGTGTGGTACTGATCTTGCGCCTGTTCATTTCAGCCGAAAGCGACTCATACGGAATCTTAATCATCGAGTCAGGGGGATGACGACAATGATGAGTATCAGGAGCTTCAGTGTCTCCATGGCGATCGTCGGTGGACTTGCGGGGGCAATGGTCACTGCACAGCCGGTGCAGGCTGAAAGTCTAACGATCGGGGCAGCCGATAGCTTGAAGGCAGCGTTTCAGGAAATTGTGCCGATGTTCGAGAGTGAATATGGCGCGACCGTACAGGTCGTCTATGGCCCGTCGCAGACTCTGCGCCGGGAAATTGAAAATGGCGCCTCTATCGATCTGTTGTTGTCTCCAGTGGAGGATCTGGAAAAACTCCAGAGGAAAAGACTGACTCTAGGCGGAGGATTCCAGGTCTATGCGCAGACTTCTCTCGTGCTCGTCACCTCGGCGAGTCCCCAGGCCACGCCGACTTCCTTTCACGATGGCTTGGCAGGCCAGGGCACCCGCATTGCGTTCGGCGATCTAGAGACGTCGGCAGTCGGAGTCACTGCCGCGCGGGCGCTTCGAAAACTCGATCCGTCCCAGGGAGATCCGAGTCACCTGATCCGTGCCAAACATCATGAGGCAGTCGTGAACTTGGTTCAAAGAGGAGAGGCCGAGGCGGGGATCGTGTACCGGGTCGATGCGATTCACAATAGCGGCTTGGTGCGCATCATCGATGAGACCCCGGCTGGAATTGTTACGTTCGTCCAGTTCGGGCACGCGGTGGTATGGACCTGTCGCGATGAGTCGCGCGCTGCGGCTGAACAGTTTTCCGATTTCTTCATGAGCCCGCGCATCCAAAAGCTTTTGCTCAAGTATGGATTTGAGCCGTTACCATCGCAGGAGGCAAGACTAGAGACGGCGCGCATGAATCGATAGCGGGCGACATCCATCGGCCCTTCGCTCGTCGGGAGCAGGGCGGAGGCAATGGTCGCGTGTCTGTCCTGATCTTAGGGACAAACGATATCAGGTATCCGACCCGTTCGGTTGGGCCACGTCGAACTGCAGTCCGCTCGAGCCTTCACCGCGCCCCGGTTCTTTGCGCCTGCCTACCCAGAGATGGGTTGAGCCGTCGATCCAGCGTGCATACTGATAGGTCCTGGTGACGCGGGCCTCTTCGCGTGGCACTTCTTCCTCATACAGCAACAACTCGCGGTTCGGTTCAAGCAATCGTCCTTTCGGGAGCTGTACGCCTTGGACGCCGCCCTCGCCGAATTCTGGCAGCGCACCACGTTTGAGCCGCAAGGTCGTGCCGTCCTTCACCGGGAGTAACGGAATCCAATAGTCGGGCACCGTGGTGCCGAGCCGATAGATCAGTGGCGCGCCATCACTGTCAGCCGTAGGTGATGCCGGCTGCTCTGCCAGCGTTTCTTGATAGGCTTCATGGCGATCCAACGGGCGGCCGGCGGCACTTTCGACAACACGCTCGACGGCCCAGGCCACGTTGGCCATCTCGTCCCGCAACAACGACAGATCTTCCACCGGCTGACTTTCCAACATCGGTCCCAACACTGGCGGCAGAAACAACAGCCGCTGACTGTCGTTGGTGAGGCTGAACATGCGCCAGGGCGAGGCAGGCCCGTCGACTTCGTTCGCGTGGGGAATGAGGAATCGTTCGCCGAAGGTATTGGTCACGACGAGTGCCCGGATCTGTGAGAGCGTGCCGACCGGTAAGTCGAGTGGAAGCAGGAACCAATCATTGCTGTACTCCAGGGCGAACTTGACCAGGAGTAGGCGGGCCAGGTCCTGCGGAGCGGCCTGAATGCTCGCAAAATTCACTGCGCCGTCTTCGAATTCCCATAGGCGCGCGGAGGGCATGCCGCGAAACGAGACCGGCGCGGGAAGAAAGGCCTCCGTGAGGGAGGTGCGACTTTCCGGTGCCCCCAGGCCATTTCCCGAACTCGTCGTGAACGAAAACCAGTCCAACCGTCCATCCTGATATTCTGGCGCAGTCAGCACGACTTCGCCTGCTGCCGTCTTGCCGGAGATGCTCAAGGCGTATTCCATCCGTTCGGGGATCCATGCGGACGGGGCAGCACCCTGTTGGAACAGGCTATCAAGCCAGGTCAGCCAGTTCGTTACGATGGCCGTCACTCTTGGGCGATCGCTCTCGGGTACCTGGTCGAACGGCGCTTCTCGAAACAATTCTGCTAACGTGTTGCTGGCCTGCAGTACTCGCACTCGTGCGGCAAACCGTAGTCCATCGATGGTACGGCCGGTCAGCACGCGAATGAAGGAGAGACTCGCGGCGTCCATCTGCTTGGCCTGCTCGGCCGTCGGCGTAGCCAGGGCATACGTACTGGCCAACCACTGTGCGCGGGCGGGGCCGAGCCTGGCCGTCTCCAGCAGGCGGAGCAGATGCCGTCCGGATTCAGCGGCGAGGCGCCAGTTCGGGCGTGACTCGTCCGTCACCGGTTCCGCTTCCACCAGCGTCTCCAGCGCCAAGCCGGCGGCTGCATAAGGCCTGGCTGGATGCGGGCCTGAGCGCGGCCCAGGTTGATAGCGGGTCACGGCGGCTTGGTCCACGATCACCTGCGCGGCGGCAGGCGAACCGGCATCGGCGCCATTGAACTCGCCGAACTGCCATTGGCGGCCCAGCATCCAGAGCGGGTCGTGGATGCGCGCCTGCAAACCGTCTTGGAGATCCGGGTTATGCGTGCTGATGTCGAGTCTGATCCGGGAGGCCATGCCTATGCTCCTATCGCTGGATCGATGACGCTGGTGAAGTTGAGGGCGCCGCCGGTGAACAGCAGTGCCGGTGCCGACGCGTCCTGCTCTCCGGAACCAACCGGTTGCAGCGCACGTTTGCCGGCGCGATCCCAGGTGGCCGTGCCGTCGAACAGGGTGAAGGCCATGCCGTCCACGATCCGTCCTTCGACTCCCACGGTAGCGGCGGGCACTTCGAGCCGCACCCAGCGGCCGGGCGGCGGCAATGGACCCATGTATTGGCGACTGACCGTATTGTCGGTGCCCCACGGAATGAGGTTCTCGCCCCAATAGGCGCGATGCTCCCAACTGCCGTCGAACCACTGCAACATGACCTGTCGCGGCATGCGCGCAGGATCGAGATAGATGTGCGCAAACAGCCGGTCCCCCACGCTAACAAATAGCGTGGTTTTGGCACCCCGGAAATAATGTTGGTGCATGCCGGCGGCGAGCACCGATTGATGGGCGCGCGTGCCGGACAGCGGTTCCGGCTTCATGCGAGTCCATGTCCAGCTTTCGCCATCGCCGAACGGGCTGGCGCCTTCCGGCAGTTGGTCTTCCACCCAGATCATTTCGTCGCCGCTGTCCGGTGCGACGGTGCGGAGCCGGGCCAAGTCCATGGTCTCCTGCAGGACAGCTTCGAGACTGTTGAGGTCCCAGGTTGCCCGCCGATCCGACGGCACGGCGAGCAGCAGCGCTTGCGGGGGCGCGCTGTTGGGCTGATCGTAGTGAAAGGTCACGCCCGTCGTCTCGCGCTGGCTCGGCACGGTCTCCACCCATTCGTCGAACAAGAGGCCGGCGAATGGCTGATCGAAGCGGAGCGGTTGCGCCGACGACAGGTGCGCCACGAGCGAGACGCGTCCTCGTGGAAAAGGATTCTCCGGCGCCAGCGGCAGGGCCACCCAACGATCCTGCGCCTGATAGGGAAGTTGTCCGACCTGGAAGCTGAGTGCAGCGCTGCCCAGGGTTTCGGCGAAGAGCATGGCCTCGTTCAGGCGCGTGGCACCAGGTCGTACATAGGCGGCACGCTGGAACCAGGTCACGGCGGCCAGCGGGTCCTGCCCTTGGAGCGAAAGGCTGGCGCCGAACGATTCGTTCAACTGCGCCGCGTTGGTTGCAGTCACGCGGGGCAGCGCCAGAAAGTCCTGACCGAAAACGATGCGGAATCGACCGAGGTCGTGCTCGCGCCGTTCTTCCGGCGTGGCGCTCCCACGCACGAAGCCCTGCTCGGATTCTGTCACGCGGTCCAGGCGCCGTTGCACTTCGACCAGCACCGACCGTGCTTGGGTCAGGAGTACCGATCGCGCGTCCGATCCCGTGCCGCCGATGTCCATGGGTACCGCGCTCGGCATGCCGAAGCCAGCCAGGCCGAACAGGGCACGGCGAACTTCGTCGGGGTTGGATGTCAGGTCGTCCGAGGAGGGCGGAGGCAGCAAGCCCTTCAGCGTTTGCTGCGCATTGGTCAATGCTTGCCCTGCGCGCGTCGCGCGACCGGCAAACTCCTCATGGTCCAACCCGGAGTCGGCAGGCGATTCGGGCAATGACAGGTCGCGTCCGTCGAGCGGGCGGGCGTTGCTGAGCAGACGTCGCACCGTGCTCGCCACCTCGCACCATTCCGTCACGCTCACGATGTCTGCGCCCCAGCTGTTGTCGCGGCCGAACTGTAATCGGATGATCGCCTCAGGCGGCACAGTCGAGGGTCGCGCCTGTTGCAAGACAAACCGCCACCGTTGCTCCAGTTCGGCCTGCTGCGCCTGACTACGACCGTCAGCAAGGTAGACGGCATCGATCGGCGTGAGTCCGAGCGAGGTCAGTGCACTGTCGACAGTTTGATGGACCTGCCCGTTTTCAGGATTCACGAACTCCGCCTTGCAGCGCACCTGGGCCGGGTTTGGCAGGAGCATCGCCACCCAGGCATTCAGGGTCGGTTCCGCTTGCGCACGCGCCGACGGACTGTTCGTCGGCCAGCTGGCGGGTGCCGTGCCACCGGCCGCGGGAAACAGGGCGCAGAGGCGGTGGGTGAGCCCGATGCCGGTTCTCGGCGTGCGGATGACTTCCAATTCCGGCGGCGGGACTTCCCCTGCTGCGATGGCGTCCAGCGTCGCGCCGGAGCGGAGCGGATTGCCTTGAACGAGCTGATACACACTCTCGGCCACGACGCTGTCTCCCACCGAATCGACCAGATCGTCGAGCGCCTTGAGCACCTCCACCAGCGCCGTGAAGTCGGGGCTGCCGGGTGGTGGAAAGCCCAAGGTCGCGTTGCCGAACGGAATGGTCGTCACATCCCATGGCGATTGCGGCGCCTGGCGCTGTTGGCTCGCGGTCCATCGACGATGCAAAGCCAGCCCGTCTACCACGGCGGCCGCCGGCAGCGATTTCAGCGCCTCATTCCATTGCGCGGTGAGGCGCGTGGTGAGGACCGCTCTTGCAGCAGTGAGATCGGCCATGGCCTTGCCGCGCTGTCCGCCTTCCTTGGCCAGCGCCTGGCGGTCGAGCTCAGCGGCGAGTGTGTCCTGTCGAGTGGCCAGCTGTTGCGCGGCCGGAATGGAATCCGGATCGGCGGCGTTGAGTAACTTGGCCTGAGCGCGTTCGGCGAGCAGGCGTGAGCCTTCTTGCGCGTTGACGCTCTGCTGTGCGGCGGCGGCCTGGGCCACGGCGGTGGCCTGGGCCTGGGCCAGCTGGTCCACGCGATTCTCCCAGTCATCCAAATCCCGTGGTTCCAGCAACTGGATGGCGTAACGGCGCGCGGCGGGTTGAGTGACCTTGCCTTCCGGTTTCGCCGCCTGCTGTTGCGCCAGAACCTGGACCGCCTGTGCCACCTGCGCCTGCGCGGCTTGTGCCTGTTGTGTGAGTGTGGCGATCGTTCCCAGTGCGGCGCGGTAGGTTTGTTCACGGCGCTCGCGCTCAGCTTTCAACCCGCGCGCATCTTCTGCTCGTCGCAAGGCCTGGTCCCGTTGCGCTGTCAGCAGCGTCACCTCTTGCGCCAGCCGTTCGGCACGCGTGAGCGTCTCCCGGATGTCGGCAAAGCGGTCAGTGCCGGTGAAGCTCGTGAGTGCGCGGAAGCGTTGGATATACCGGTCCAGGCCGCGTTCGTGGAGGCGGCGTTCAAATCGATATCCAAGCAGCGCGGTCAGGGACTGACCTTGCCGCACGCCGTCCAGCAGCCACTTGGCGCGATGGACCCGTTCAGACGAGAGGTCGACCGCAAATGGTGACGCGCCGGATGCCCGATTTGCTTCCTGAGAGAGATAGCCGCTCCGTAGCACGGCCGCCGCCGCCGCATGGCCCAGCGAGGGAGCATGTACGAATCCTTTGTTCTGTGCCGAGCGTGAGACCGGGGCGGTGACATCGGCCGGTGGTGTGGGAACCGGTTGCAGCGGGGCCGCACGCCGAACCTGTTCCACCCAGCCGTAAGCGCCCAACCTGATACCGGTGGGCGTCGCCTGCCGTAGTGTGGCGAGTCGTCTGGTGGCGAGTGAGGTGCCCCACGCGTCGAGTCGATAGGTGAGTACATCCATCGTTTCCGCGAGGTGTTGTTGCCGAATTGGTTCAGGCAAGGTCGTCAGTTCATCCCAGGCCGGATCGTGGGCGGTCGAAAGGGCGCGAGTCATCAGCAGGGTCCGAAAGGCATCGGTGAGGAGCCGCTGTGGCACGGGCGGTTGTTGCGTGGAGACCTCGGGAAACTCCCGCAATGTATAACGGCAGGCATTGCCTTCCTGCGCCAGGAGCACGACGGGATTGGATTCCACCGTGGTCTGGAGTGCCTGCGGTACCTGGCGGCGACGTGTCAATCGCTGAGCTTTCCACCACGTGGCCAGCGCCTTGTCCTGGTCCTGATCAGTCGTTGAGATCCAGCGGTCGAGTGCCGCCACCGGCAGTATGCCGTAGGGCTGGTTGTCGATACGTAGCGCCGGAAGTGGTCCGCGAGCCCGGACGTATTTCATGAAGTGGTCCCGTAGCACGTCCGCGCCGGTTGCGCTTAGCAGTTGACGCAACAGCGGACTATCGCCCAGCGCGAGTAGGGCCGCCTGTATGAGGGAGGCGTGGCGTTGTTCCGCCCCGTCGGCTCCGCGGACATGGGCAAAGACGGACGGCGACAGGCCCAGAGCCTTCGCCAGGAGATCACCATCCGATCCGGATTGGATCAAGGAGGCACCCAGTTCGACGCCCATGCTGTCGGCAGCGTTCCGTTCGGTCGATCGATAGCCGGCGGAGGCTTCCGCCGTGTTGTTCGTCGGCACCTGTTGTTTTACGAGGGCGAGGCCGCTGGTGTAATGGTGCGCATCGAACAGTTGTGTCAGCCGCGTGGCCGTGGCGGGGGCGTCCCACGAGGCCTTCAGGCCGAGGACCACAATCCGGTCGAATCCCGCCTGAGCATCTTCCTCCGTGATGGGAATACGTAGCCCCATCCCGACGGACTCCGCCGTGTCAAAATCCGTGATCCACTTCATGCCATCATCGACAGGCGGCAATCCATTGCTGCCGGGCGGGGTCGTGCTCCACGGGTCAGGTCCGACCGCCACGGTCTCGGGGATCTGCTTGCCCCATGCAGTGAGTCGCGCTGCGTCGCCGCGATAGCCGATGGCCACCCAGCGCTCAGGAAGGACTTGCGTGTAGGGCGCGCGGCTCCAGCTGTCAGTCCGACGAGAGACCGTTCCGGCTTGAGCGGGATCGAGCACCCTGGCGATCCAGGCGGCGCGGGTGGTGCCGAACTGTTCCGTGAGTCGTTGCCATCCCTGCCTGACGTGCTCCTGGCGGTCCGTGCCTGCAGGGGCCGTGGCGACATGGGCCCAAAACTCCTTGCCGCGGCGTTCCTCCTCTTCCGTCAGCGCCGGTTCATGGCTGTCGAGATGGATATCGTCGGGATAGACGCGGAGCAGAAGATCGGTGCCTGGTCCCGTGCGTCTCGCTGTAAATCTGGTTTCGAGTCGGACGGGGAAAAGGATCAATGGATGCGTGGTCGCCACCGTGCCGCTCAGGCGGTCCGTGCCGAGCAGGCGGGCCGTCGCCGCATCGCGTGCGGTTCGATGCTCGTCGACTTGTGCCGACAGCGCTGCAACTTCCGCCTTCTTGCGAGTCACCAGATCCTGCGTGGCCGTGATTTGTGCATTCACCTGTCCCGACTCAGCCTGGTAGAGCGCCCGTTGCCGGATGAGCATGGACACTCGCCGTTGTGCGGCTTGGGCTCGCGCGACAGCCCGGTCGTGAGCCAACTGCAACTGCCGGAGTTTCGCTGCCCAGGCACGAAGCACCACCGGGGGCACCCGTGCGGGAATGTCTGATCCTTCGTCGATTGGTCTCACGCGACAATTGCCTTCCTGGCCTAAGGGCCTTCTTCCAAGAGCATCGTGACCTCGGCTTCGGCTGCGGCCAGCGCCTCTTGAGCCGCCGCCGCCTGCGCCTCCGCCTCGGGAATTTGCGTGGCCAGGGTGGCGAGGAGCGTCGTCAGTTCGTTGCGCCTGGTGAGCAAGCTTGCGAGCAGCGCCTCGGCATCCTCCAACTCGAATCGTGTCACCAGAAGGGATTCTTCCAGCGACGCCGTGCGCGCCGAGAGTTGGGCCGCCACCTCTTGCAGCGCTGCCCTCGCCATCGGGTCTCGCGTGATCTCTGCGTTCATGCGCTCGATCTCGGTGAGTCCCGCTTGCAGTTCCTGCCGACGAGGCTGAAGGGCGGCGATCGTGGCTTGGGTGGCTTGCATCGCGGTTGTGGCCGCCGCAATCTGACGGTCCGCTGCCTGCACCTGTGCCTGGGCCTGCGCCACGCTCTGCTGTGCCTCGGTCACCTTTGCCTGGGCGGCTGTCGCGGCAGTTTGGGCGAGCGCGAGTTTTTTGCGTAGCGCGACAAGGCGTGCCCGCCAGGTGGCGGGAGGGATGCCTTGCGGCGGTTCGGACGCATCGAGGATGTCCTGTTGCGCATCCGCGACCTGTGCCTCCGCTGCGGATGCGGCGGCTTGCAACGGCGGCACGCGCGCCTGAGCCTGTGTGACGCCGGCCTGCGCGTTGGTGCGTTGGGTTTGGGCCGCAGCCACCGCTTGCTGCTGGCTCGTGAGTTGGGTCGTCAACGCAGTCTGCTGCGCAGCCAAGGCCTGCAAGGCCGTTTGGAGTCGCGTGGCTTCTTGTTCCAAAAAGGGCATGGTCTGGTCTCTCTCCGCCGCTACTGCCGGCCCGGTAGCCAGGTTCGGGCATGAACTGCCACGCGGAACGGCGGTTGTCTGGTGATGGCGGCCATCTGTGCTGAGTTCTTTCCCCAGGGAATCTGATCGGCGACGGTGTTCTTCAGCAGGCCGTCGATCGGTACATACACGATCTGTTTGAGCGCGGCTTCGTCCGGCGCCAGGTGTCCCCAGGTGAGGTCGCGCCAATGGGCCGGGGTGCCGCCATAGGTCGTGGCGACATCCATGCCGAATCGCGGTTCCGTGGGCTGTTCCTGGAGCACGAAGAACCAGCCCGGGTGCTCTCCGTTTGCCGCCTTGTCTGCTCCGCGCACCTGATCTTCGGTGAGAGGAAAGCCGAGCATGGTGATGTCCGGTGATTGGGTCGCGCGGAAAATCGGATACCGTTCTGTCGTGCCCAGCTCGCGTCTCGTGCCGTCCGGCGACCAGACACTTTCGAGGGCATAGACCATGGCTCGCGGGTAACGACGCAGGAGGTCGCCGCGAATGAGGAGGACCATCTGGCCCACCGCCGAGCCTCGTGCGCTGTGAGAACCGAGACGGCTGTCTGCTGCCCAGGAGGTGATCCTCGTGATGTCGAAACGAGCCTCGCGCTCTGCGTCGGTGGTGGGCAGTTCATCGCCGCCGGCGTCCCAGAATTGCCGGAAGTAGCTGCCGCGTTGATCGGTTGGAAAGCCGCGCCAGAGCAGTTCGCGACTCATTTCGTGATTAAGCCCGACCAGGTAGGCCTCGATCAAGGCCGGATTGGTCTTCAAGAGCGCGATCGTGTTCGACGGGACCTTGTCCATGCCGGGTAAGAGCATGTCCGGTGCATAGTCGCGCAAGGGTTCGTACATCGGCTGCGGAAAAGTCGGTGCGAAGGTCGTCAACTCGGTGTTCTCAACGGTGGGCATCGTGTTCCGCACCGCGGCCAACACTGCATCCTTCGGCGTTAGGCGTCGCAGCACCTCGACCTTCAACTCCGACCATTCGCGCAGTGCGGGAGCCTGTCGTTGCTTGGTGGCGACGGCGAATTGCATGAGTGGGCGAAACGCCTGTCCTGCCGTCGAGGCGGGCGACGTAGTGGGGAGCCGAAGGCTATCGAATTTGGCGGCGTGGGAGGCGATCGGCCCATGGGCGCGAGTCATGCGGCGGAAGGTCCCGGTCACAGCCGGATGGCCGGAGAGCAGGTTGCCGGTGTCGGTTGTCGGCGTCGTGGAGGTTGAGGTGATTCCTGTCAGACCCCGTAGCGCCGGTCCCGTGAGTTGCAGCAGCCCGGCCGGGTCGAGCGCCGCGAAGTGTTTCTTCGAGAGACTGTCGCCGACTGCCTCGGCTAATTGCGCCCGCTTGAGCCGTTGCCGGTCTCGTCGTTGTTGTTCCAACTGGTCCCAGGCCGAGGCCATCAACGACTCCTGCTCGTTGCGGATCACCATTGTGCCGATGCCGGCGGCGATGCGGTGGCGCGGATCCAGATTCAGATCGCGGAACCAGAGCGGTGGTTGGTCGGCGGCCGGCAGGCTGTCCCGGTCTACGTACCATTGTCCATACAACGGCGGGCCGAGGAGAGTGGGCGCTCCGCTTGTGTCGGCCATGGCTGCGGGCGCGTTGAGGATCGTGCCGAGGGCCAACTGGAACGTCTTGCGGGGTTCGTCCGGCCAGGGCCGTGGTTGCGTCTCCGGCGTCTGCAGGGCTCCCCCCAGATCCAACAGGCTGCCCGGTGCGCCGGGCGGCAACGTCGGCATGCCCCAGCCAGGAGTGCTGATGTTCACCGGTCGCAGCCCCACCGTGGACGGCAAGGGCTGCGCTTTCAAGCGGCGCGCGAGGGATTCGAAATCTCCCGCAAGGCCGGTCCGGAATTCCCATTGGAAGAAGACCGGTAACGTGACCGGCCCGGATGCGCCGTTCTTGCCCCAAGCTGGTTTCAAGGCCTGTTCGTCTTCCGGCTTGATCGGTTCGCCCAGGCCCGCTTTCCTCCCGACGTCGTACGTGGGCACGAGGCAGGCGTAGTAGGCGGTATTTGGATCGAGTCGGCGCGGGGCGAGCAGGCGCGAGAGCGTGCGCTCCGGATGGTCGTTGAGAATCTGCTGCAGCGTGGCGAGTGGCGAGGGATCGGGCGCCGGGCTTTGGCCGGCCACGATTTGGACGTGAGCCCAGGCCCACGATTGGTCGAGATCGGGCAAGTCTTCAATGGCGCAGGTGATCGCCGGCAAGGGCTGCTGCGGGGTGGTCTTGATGGCGGCGCGATCTTTAGGGACGACGATCAAACAGATCCAGGGACGGAGTCGCCGTGCGCCGTCTGCTGCTGCCGGGGTGAAGAGCCAGGGAAAATCCGGGCGATCGAATTCGATGGCCGGAAAATAGTTCGGCTCGAAGTCGGTCATGTGGGCATGGGGCTCCGTGCGAATGATCTCCCGGGCGTCCAGGCCCGTGATGTCGCCGGGGCCATAGAGTTGCACGTTGACGTCGATGGGCGCGCGGTCATTCACCCGGAGTCGGATGGGCAAGGCGAGGCGCCCCGCCGTGGCCGGGCTGGACGCGCCGGGTGCGGAGAGGCCCGCGAGGAGTCCCTGACGAAGCCAGGAGTAGAAGCGATAGGTGGCTGCAATCTGTTCAGGCATGGTTCTTCATTCCTGTTGTGTTACATCGTGACGGCCGTGGCACGTCGGCGTTTGCGGGCCGGGGCCTGGCCGGCAGCACCGAAGGGGGCGACCCGGGCTAACACCGCCGCCGAGAGCACATAGCCCGGCTTCGGCCGCTCCGGCGGCCGCGTCGGATCCAGCAGCAACGTCTCATAGGCGATCGGCGCGGCGAGTCCCGCCTCGTCATCCACGGCGAGATCCTCAGCGGCGACCGTGAGGCCGCCGTTGAGCGGGACAAAGCTCGGCTGCGCCAACTGCTCGTCGTCGCGCAGGTCCTCATACTGCGCTAACGCGAAGGGCTCCTGCACCGGCGTCATCCGCCAGGGCTGGGCGCCGGCGCGGTCCGTTATCGTGACCGTCACCGTCGTGGGCCCGCCGACGAGTGGTGCCGTGCCCAGCTTCGTGAGCCGCCGGTTCAACGGCGCAATCCGCTCGCGTAACGTCAGCTCCGCCCAGGGATGCACGCGCAGTCCCGTGGCCGGCGGCGGCGTCTCCCGGAAGGTCACGATTGGCGCGCTGCTTCGTGGGACCGTCCCGCTCCAATTACGCTGGTCGGCCAGGGCGGCAGCGATTAAGCCCACCACATCCACGGCAGCCGGGAGCGGCGGGGCGCTCTTGCTGCCGAACGTGCGTGAGAAGGACACCGACACCGAGAAGAACAGGAACTTGATCGAGGCCTTGCCCTCCACGTGCCAGGGCGTGGGCCCGGCCAACCGTCCCTTAAACGAGATGCCCATCAAGAGGCGGCCGTGATACCGCAGCGCCAGGGCCGCGCCGACGTCCACCTCAAAAGCCAAAGGTGCGAGTTGAATAATCGCATCGAAGCCGAGCATGCCGTCGAAGCTGAAGCCACCGCCGGCCGCATGGAGATCCACCCGGGCCCCGAACTGCACCGTGTTGGAGGTCACGGCGACATAGGCCTGGCAGCGCAGTTGGAGCGAGTCGCCATCAGCCAATTGCAAAGCCAGCCGCTTCAAGGCCGGCAAACCCGGCGGAGCGGCAAAGCGGGGATGAAACCCGCCGATGGCCAGGACGAACTGCGGCTGACGGCCCCAGCCCGCGCGTAACGCCATGTCGCCCGTCAGGGTGAATTGGAGAATCCGCGAATCGTAGAGCGTCGCATCCAGCGAGACCGTCTCGGCACTCACGTCGAGCACACCCAGGGCATCCATGCGGATCTGGATCAGCGGATGGGCCTGATCCGGGAGGAGCACTTGCAAACGGCCTAGCACGACCACGCGAATGGGGGCGGGCAGTTCCACCAGCAGCGCCAGGTCGAGCGTCAGCAAGGTCGGGGAGCCCCAGCGTAGTTGCACCATCGGGCCCACCACATGGCGGCCGGCCGTCGGCGGGAACACGCGGCGGAGGTCGCTGAAGATCTGGGGCGCGTTCCGGAGCGGATCGGGTGGAAACAAGATGGAGTTCAACGTCCCGGTCTTGAGGCCGTCACGCAGGACATCCGTACGGACGGTGCGATGCAGGGCGACCAACCCACCGATGCCGGTGAGGGTGAAGCCCAAGCCGACCGGAATCGGCGCGAAGCCTTCGGCGGTCAGGATGATAATGAGCGAGTAGCCCTTGCTGCCGTCGGGCATCCTGGTGGTGAGCAGGCCCAGGGCTTTGAGGGCGATCGTCTCGGCCAGCTCGAGCTGCAGCATGCCGCTGTATTCGGCCCGCTGGGGATCGAAGCCGAGGAACCCGCCGCCGGTCACGCCTGGCGTCGTCACCACCACACCGATGCCGGTGGGCGGCTTGAAGCGTGGCGACAGTCCGAAAGGACCGAGGTTGCCTTCTTGGAAAGAGACAGCAGTGGTGACACCGATTCGTTCGACGGTGGCGGTCACAGGGCCAAGCGTCACGCGACCGCTGATGCTCAGTTCGGCATCGAATCCCTCCTCGCGCACGTCGATGCCGACATGGGCCGCGTCCAAATGCAAAGGGCCGATGGCCTGTTGCACCGGAAGCAGCACATGTAAGCCGCCGCTTCCGGAAAAGGAGAGGCCCGCCTTGTTGCTCCAACGAAGCAGGAGATCGAACGGAGCTTCGACACGATCGCGTCCCATCGTTCCCTGCACGAAGCCATCCGCGTCGGCCAGCGACAAGTCGAACCGAAGGCCAAGGAGCGCCAATTCCAGAAACGTCTCGGGGCTGCTCGTCGATGCAGCGTCGATACCGCCAGCGACGGCGAACTGTTGATACCGCAGGGCAGACCCCCCGGGCAGGCGCGCCAGAGATTTGAGCTCGCCGGTCGGTTGCCCATGTCGCAATCCCAACGTGAGGCGACCGCTGATAACGTCACCAAGCCCTGTTCCTTTGCGAAGGGTGAGGTCGCGATTGGGGCGTAGAATCACCGCCAACCGCTTGAGGATCTCGACGTTGCCGGACCATTCAATGCGGGTGTCTTCCAGACGGTGAAACGGCACAGCCCCTTCCGCCCGGCCTTGGATGATAGGCGCAAGGCCGAGGCCCGCATCAGTGGAGCCTATCGAGGTGGGAGCCGCGCCGAACAGCGAGAGACCCAGTCGTACGCCGAAGGGTGTGCCGCGCTCTTCGTGTAAAAAGGTGATCAGCTGAGATGGCGGATCGGCAGTCGCTCCGGTGCGCCCAACCCAGACCTCTTCGGCTTGCGGACTCAGGGGTTGGAGGCGACTCCGTAGGCCGAGCGTTTGGAGCAGCTGGCTGACCCGGTTGAGAAAGAGGGCGGACTGAAAGTTCGGCGTATCCCATCCATAGGCTTCGGTGAAGAGCCGCTGTGGTTCCGAGACGAGCACCTTGAAGAGGTGATAGTTCACGGTCGCGCGAACGTGTTCAACCTGAAATGTCGCCGGATCCGCGGCGTAATAGGGGTAGTCGATGACGTTCAGGAGGTGGAGGATGGCGTAACTCAGCGGCGAGGCTTGCGAGAGGTAATTCGTCGCCAGAAAATCAAAGAGGCGCACGGGAAGTTGCTTGTGGATCTGCGTGCGGTCTACGTAGTCACCGAAGGATGAGAGTCTTCCTGGGAGGGCTTGGGCCAAGTCATGAATCTGCCGCGTGAGTGCGGCGATCGCCAAGGCAAGGTCGGCCAAGCGGCCTGCCATGGCCACCTCGTCGTTCCATTCGTCATCGGAGGCGCCGATGACCGCGTCGAGCTTCGTGAGGAAATCGCCAAGGTCGAGGGCGGCTAACCCGATGTCGCCGAGACCGGGGGGCAGGTCCCACCCTAGCAACTTCAGGAACGCCCGTGCTTCCTCCACATCGCCGTGGATGGTGTCGAGGTACGACAGGAGCCGCCCGATTCCGGCGGTGGCGTTCTGGACTATATGATCGGCCATGGGAGCAGGCTCTTCGTATCATCGACTTTGCAGGTGCCGAAATCGAACTTTTCGGCTTTGCTGCGCAGGGTTGAGGTACGGATTTTCAGCGCGGCCAGGTATTCCTTCGGATCGGTCTCCGGCTTCCAGGGCAACAGATGCGGCGCATGGTCGGCGGGAGGCGCCAGGTCATTCTTGATGGCATCCACATGCTGTGTGGCGGCATGTTCCCACTCGGCGACCCAATTCATGGAAGACGGATCGGTCGGCAATAATTTGAGGTGGTCCGGCAGCGAGACGAGTCCGAGGTGTTCCTGCCACAGCGCGTGACGTAACGATCGCACGACCCCATTTTCCGGCAGGCCGGCGATGCCGCTGTACATCACCAGGTTCAGCTCCACGCTCCGCGAGGGCTGGCGCGAGCGGCTGGGCAGGGCATGCTGCGCTGTGCGCGTGAACACGTCGGCGATGAGTTGGGGAATGTCCGCCAAGTCGCCGAGCGTTTCCCGAATCGTCTCCATGGTCTCCTTGAAGTCAAAGATGAGTTTGTACGCGACGAACAGCAGGACAAGGAGTGTCTTGAGATCGAACAGGATCTGTTTGAAGACGAAGAAGAACAGATACCAGAACAGTTCCCAGAGAAACTTGCCTGGGTCGTTGGTAAGTTTCGCCTTCTCGATGAGCCGATCGAGCAGGGCGCCGCCCACGATCAGGCCGATCTCATGGTAATTGAGGGACGTACCGTCGAGGTTCGCGCTTCCAACGGTGGCCCACACGTCGTCAATGATGGCCAGTTTGCTGTGAACGTACACCGGCATCACGTCATAGTGCCGTGGATTCCCTGCGCCGCCGCTGCCCGGCTTTTCTGAGCGGCTCCAGAGGGTGAAGGTGCCCAAGTGATGCCCGCCCGCGGCGGCTGCTGCGCGGAGTTGGTTGACGTTGTCGATTTGGCGATCCGGGTAGCCCGGCAGATCGGGACGAAGGTTCAAGACCAGGATGATTTCCAAGCGCGGTTTGGTGGTGTCCTTCATTCTGGAAATGAGCGCATCGACGATTTCGTGGGAGGTAAAGTATTGGTTCTCGATGTAGATGTAGCGCTGGGCACTGGCGATGGCGCGTTCGTAGGCTTCGAGGATGCCGGTTTCACCGTAGGGCAGGTCTTCATCGCTGGGGTGAATCCGCTTGATCGATCCGCCCGGCAGGGTACGCAGGACTTGGACTGAAGCCACGTCGCCGTCGGGCGTCGCGGGCAGATCGGGAAAGGTCTTAGGCGGAGGGATGAGCATCGGTTTTCCGGTGGCATTCCAGACGCTGGCAAAGGTACGCTCGACATGCGAGACCGCCGGGCCGGTGATGTCGGTGTTGACGTCGTGCATGAGCGAGCCCTTGTGGCGCGCGTCGCGGATCGCATGGCGTGAATCGCTGAAGTAATACTGTTTGAGCGGCGATCCCATGAGAATAGCCCGGCGCCCGTCCACCACGATCGCTTTGGCATGCAGCAGCGCGAAGCCCTTGTTGAAGGCATTGGTGCGCACACCCGCCGTCTGTGCGAAAAACTCGGCCACTTCAGTCACGGTATCTTCTGCGGACAGCGGCAGGTTCGTGACCAATATGTTCACCGGCTTTCCGCCCTTGGTCTTGAGCACTTCTTCTAGGGTGGTTTCCGCCGCCTGTTTGCATCCGGTGGAAGGGGGATTGAGCGGGTCGAAGCTGGTTTTGAACTTGGTGATGAAGCCGTTGTTTACGTCAAAAAACAGTGTCATCAGGTTGATGGACTCAGTGGCCGTAGCGGCGGCATCGGTCACCGCGGGAAACATCGTGGCGCCATCGATTAAGTGCGAGATCCGATTGTGGTGATAGAGAGCGACTGGAGTGCCGACCGCGGGATTCAACGTGGTGTGAGTGACGAGCCAGCCCTCGATGTTGTTGCGGTGGATGCTGATGGTGCCGACCTCGTGCGTGGAGTCGGTGACATCTTCGGCTTCAGGCGTCTCGTGGAGCAGGCGCGTCCCGAAAAGTTTCGGCTCGGTATGGGGAGGGCCGAGTATCTGCACGACCAGATCGGGATTCCGGTCGGCCTTCCAGGCACGGTAGGCATCCGTCGAATAAGAAATGAGAAACGTGCCGTCGCCTTCAGTCTTGCCTGCGCCCAGCACGTCGTCTTCGCTAAAGAAGGGATCGAAGTCGATCGCGCGGACCGTCAAGCCGGCGATGCCCGCCCCTTGCTCATCGATGACACGCCCGTGAATCGCAGTGTTGGCCATAGGTGACGTCAGGTGAGCGAAACCTACGCCGCTCACAGCACGGTGTCAACCGTCAGGCCACGTGGGAATACGTGTATTGATGCGGATAGAGATATGGTGTGTGTCAGGTTGAGGCAGTGCTGGAATCAATAGAGTTGCAGGCGCGCTCATACGAGAAAGAGCGCGCCTGCGGGGGGCATCGACATCGCAATCACTTATTTAGCTGGCAAGGGCATGCCGTAGCCCTTCGCCCAGGCCAAATCGACGACGAGCTTGGCCGATTGGGATGGTGCTAATTGCTGATCGAAGAGCGTGGGATACGATTGCGTCATTGTGGTCTGAAGGTCCGTCCACCGGTCTGCTGACACGCCCGTGAGGGAGGCTAACGACGCGAGATATTCTCCCTGACCCCGGGCGATGTCTGTGCGGAGATTCTCATGCGTGTGCGTTGCGAAGACAGTGGCCCGTTGTTTGGCCCTGAGCAGGCGGCCATCTGTCAACGCACCCGGCGTGGTGCTCGACGTAAACTCGGTCGTGGGATCGAGAAACTCTCTGGTCGCTCCGGAGGTTCCGTTGGTGAGGTCGGTCGTGGCGTCGAACGGCGCCTTCGTCAACTCGACGGTGGCATTCGTCATGCAGCCGCCGAGGGGCAGGAGCAAGCCGGGAATCAGTACGAAGTATCTTGCCATCATAATAAGCCTCCTGGGTTCGCCCGATATGTACACAAGTGAAGTACCACATCGAGCGCCAGGGCCGACCCTAGGAACAGCCCTAGTTGGGCCTCGGCGGGAGGAGAGAGCGACACTTTAGCGGTTGCAGCCTATCCGCGGTTATTCGATGCGGTCATGTTTCTGTAGGTTATGTCTGGCACAGAGAAGCTGAACGTTCTCGGCTGTGAGAGAGGTGCCACCTTTCGAGAACGGAACCACGTGGTCAAAATGTAGTTCATCTGTGGCTTCGCACAAACAGCATTTGCCACGATCTCTTCTCCAGACTTGAATCTTCACTGCGGTTGGAATGATTCGGCGGCGCTCGGCATCGATTCGCACCGGCTGAGAGAAGTCCTCTTCCCCCGATACCGCTATGAGCCTGAATTTGAAAACTTTCCTCTGTTGGTCATGCTCCTGCCACGCATCCACCAGATGAAAGACGCCATTGTATGACCAAATTCCCGAATGAATTTTCTCGTACACCCGAACGCGTTCAGGAGGCCGTATGCCGTTCTTGAACTCGCGCGCCGCCTCATAAAACTTCCCATTTTGCGTGGGCCGTCCAGAGGGAAGTACCAGCGGCTGATCAACTGTTTTCGGATGAGGGCAGGCCTGGGTCCTGGGCATATCGTGCCCCTCGTAGATGAGCGTGGTCCCATTATCTTCGAGCCGATCCCTGTACGGAGCATTCGCACGTAGTGACATCAAGACTACGGAATGGTCCCCACCTAAGCCGAAACTCATTCCTCGCTGAAGATTCGTGTCTTCGCGTCGGCACATTTCGATATGCGAAATAATGTTGTCTGGCATCGAATTCGACAAGCCTAGCTGTTGATTGAGCCTGCCAGCTTATCGCAAAGCGAGGGCTGTATCTATGGGCGTCTTCAGAATCCGATGAGTCGTCATCACTGGGCGCAAGCTGAATGGTACAGACTCAGACGACACGTCGAACCTGGGAAGGACCCGAAAAAGTAGTGATGAGGTGCCCCGACTGAGTCTATCGGGTGATGGCGTTGCATCGAACCATTTGACTGATCCCTCGCGACCCTTTATCGTCGCGGCATGGGCTTAGACGAGATTCTCTTTCGTGGCATCAACGGTGTGGCGGGGCAGTCGAGCCTGCTCGATTGGATCGGAATCGAGCTGGCCAAGCCGGGCAATTTGCTCTATCCCGTCTTGCTGGCCGCGGCCTATTGGGTCTGGGTGAATTGGCGTGAATGTATGATCGGCGGGGCGATGCTGGCGGGCGTGGTCGGCGTCACGGATGCGCTGGGGACACAGCTCAAGGGGTTTGTTCAACGCCCGCGCCCCTGCGTGACGCTTGCGGATGTGCATCAGCTGCTCGGCTGCGGCGGCGCGTTTTCGTTTCCTTCCAACCATGCCGCCAATACGGCATCGGCTGCTGCGTTCTTCCAGGTGCTCTATCCCAAGTCAGGCTGGATCGCCTGGCCGTTGGTGGCCGCGATCGGCATCTCAAGGGTCTACATCGGGGCGCACTATCTCACGGACGTGGTCGGAGGCTGGATCGTGGGCGGGCTGATCGGGGCCAGTGTGGCGTGGTTCCTGCGCCGCTGGTCTCGCTTCCGGCCGGTTACTGAGCCGGCTCCTGCCGAGCAGGGCCAGGCCGGCTCGATCTCCTGACACGGCTATTCCGCCAGGCAGGCGAGGAGTGAGGCGCGACAGCGGTCCTGATCGTAGTCGCGTCCGATCAGCACCAGGACATGGTCCGGCTCATCGAGCAACATGACCGGTGCGACGGTGCTGGTTCGCGGCGGAAAAAATTGAAACTCCTGGAGCTCCGGCTCCTGTGCAAAACGAAAAAATCCCTTCGCTCGTTCCATTCCTTCCGGTAGCTCCTTCGCCCACTCCATGAATTTTTTGCGATTCAACGGCTTCGGCAGCCGAACGGTGGTCACCATTGGATGGTGAGGTGCGCGGGCTTCATGCCTCTCAGCGGACGTGGGAAGTTTTCCGAACTGCACATTGGTCGGCAACGAGCGAGTCGCGGGGGTGGCCAGTAATGCCTCCACGTCCAGCCGGGCATGATTGGTTTCCCACACCCGGGCGTGCGGATTGTGGCGGGTGATGGTGTTGCGAAACTCTTCCCAGTGCCCGGGAATGTAAAGGTCGCGCTTGTTGAGAATGAGATCATCGGCATAACGGATGGCGTTGCGGGTGACGAGTTCCGCCATCCCGGTATCCGGAAGCGGCACAGGGTGCAGCATCGCCAGGATCCGTTCTAGCTTCGCAATGCGAGAGACGTAAGCATCCGTCACAGCATCGACCACTTCCGCCGGATCGGCCATGCCGGAGCATTCCAGCACGATCACGGTCGACTGATAATCCTGCACGAGTTGAGCGATGCTCCAGGCCAGGTCGTCTTTCGTGTCGCAACAGATGCAGCCACCGGCGAGATTAAGAACCTGTTCCGCGATCGTGCCCGCGCGAGGCCCATCGATACTGACTTCGCCCGCCTCGTTCATGAGCACGCCGACCTTATGGCCCTGGCTGTTCCAATATTCGAGGAGGCGCATGAGGAGGGTCGTCTTACCGGCGCCGAGCGATCCGCACAGGACGTAAAAGGGAACGGGGAGTGTCTGTGGCTGAGTCATGCGGCCATTGTAACTGTTGAAGTGGCGGGGAGGCCAGCCCGGCGGTCTCCGATGAGGACAGCAACTACACAAACACGTACTGCAAGTAGGCCTAAAAGCTGACCCGAAATGTGACTGCGCCTGCGTGATTGGTAGTGCGGTACGTTCCATTCACCGTGGGATTCGGGCTGCCGGTGACGGTACGAGGATCGAATAAGAAAGCTTGGTAAGCCAGGTCCATGCCCATTGAATGTTTAGCAAAGAATCCTTTTTCTGCATCGGCGCAGGAAATCAGGCCGAAGAATTTCCCGCCTGTGCGGCAGGACAATCCCACGCCGGCTGAGACTACATGCGCATCACTATCGGCAAAAGCAGGGTCAAAGTTGAGATCTGACACAGGCGTGTGTGAGCGTATGTATCCCATGCGAAGGGCTACGTCCCAGGCTCGTGTATCTGTGAGGCCGAGCCATGTGTATTCTGTGCCGATGTTGACGGTCATCGCGTTTTTCCATTGCTGCGGGCTTGGCAAGGTTGCTCCGTTCGAGAGGTGCACGTCTGCACTACGTATCGATTGCCAGCGGACATAGTCCACGTCGATTTCCAGCTTCCAGGCACGCTCATGAGTACGTATTGGCCAGAAAGCCACGCCGCCCGTCCACACTTCCGGTAGCCGCATGGCTGTTGAGGCTTGTGCGGCCGGCACTCCGTTGGCGCGAAACTCTCCGTTCAAAGGCAAGACCGCTTGGCTGCGCCAAATTCCGGCGAAGGAGAGGCGCGGTTGTCCTTCGGTCGTGCGCCAGGGAGTATAGAGCACACTCGCGTTCAGTCCGGCCGTCGTTCCCTTGCCGTTCAGTTCCAGCCCGGTTCCGGCAGGAAAGCCTGACCCTGGCGCTGCCTGGAATTGACGTTCGGCTTGTCCTTCTCCGAGGAAGTTCGCAAAGGTGAGAATATCCGCGCCCAGTCCAATGGAGAGTGATTCGGTCAGTTGGTAAGCCAGCGTCGGTTTGATCGCCAGCAAGGGAAGTTGGGCAAAGGTTACCGCTGTAGGAAACGGGCCATTCGCAGGATACTTGGAGGCGAAACCATAGAGATTCTGCACTCCAAGGCCAGCACTCAGATCTCCTAAGGCGGACACTCCCAGGTCTTTCAGCTTCGCCGTCAGAAAAATCTGCCCTGGCGGTGGCAGGCCGATCGGAAAGGGGTGCTCATTGCGGACAGAAGCGCCGGTCGGACTGGTGAACCTTGAATTGACGCTGACGAATTGAGCGCCACCCGCGAGATGCACCCCCGACAATTGGGTCATGCCGGCAGGATTGTAAAAGACTGCGGAGGCATTGTCGGCCTGGGCAGCGAAGGCATTGCCCTGCCCCATGGCAGCCGCATCATGAAACGGATTGCGAAAGCCGTCGGCGAACGCAGGAACACTGGAGAACAGAGCCAGGTAGCCAATCGCCAGTGCCCCAATAAGGCACTCTGCGGGCAAGGAGAGTCGGTTTGAACGAATCCGTAGGTTAATATCCATGGTCTTGCCGAATGAGTTCGGGTGGTCCCTAGCACGCGCAACTACGTATCGTCAATATTTCTCTTGCGGTGCCTATAGCGAACAGGGATAATTCCTTCGCTCTCTGCTGGCGAGATTGGGGGATATACACGGTGACCCGCTCCAAGCACTCGCGCGTCCATTCTGGTTCTTATGCCAAGCTGATCCCGCCGACTCTTCCGGTCGTGTTCCATCGGACGCGGCTGTTCCGCCTGCTCGATAAATCGAAAGCGCGCCGACTGATTTGGATCACGGCTCCGGCCGGTGCCGGGAAGACCACCCTCGTCGCAAGTTATCTGAAAACGAAGCGCTTTCCGGTTTTGTGGTATCGGCTTGATGAGAGCGATGCCGATCCCTCGTCGTTCTTTCATTTCCTCAGTATCGCCGCAAAGAGTCTTTCCCCTCGATTCAAACGACCATTGCCCACGCTCACGCCGGAGTATGCGTTGGGCCTCACAACCTTTGCCCGGCGCTATTTCCAGACGCTCGGCGCTCGTCTGCCGCGACGCTGCAGAATCGTGCTCGACAACTACCATGAGGTGCCGGGCCATGCGGGGCTGCACCAGCTGTTGGCCTGCGGGCTGTATGAACTTCCCGAAAACGTGTCCGTCGTGGTCATGAGCAGGCAGGGGCCGTGCTCCCCAATGGCTCGTCTGATGGCTGAGCAAATGATGGACACGATCGGGCCGGATCCCCTGCGATTGTCCAGGGGCGAAACGTTTGGGGTGGCACGGCTCCATCTCAAATCTCGAAACGCGCGTATGGCGCGAAGCCGTATTGACGAGCTCCACAATCAAGCCGGGGGATGGGCCGCTGGTCTGACGCTCCTGCTGGAGCACATGAAGCATCAGCATACGCTCGAATCTGCAACCGTCGACGAATCGCCTGAAAGTATCTTCCAGTTCCTGGCAACGCACGCGTTCGAGGGTTTTGACCAGGATGTTCAGGAGATCTTGCTCAAAACCTCCATCCTGTCCGATGTCAGCGTGACGCTGGCAGAGGGATTGACGAATTCGCCGAAGGCGGGAGAGGTGCTCCGGTCTCTCTACCTGGCTCGCCATTTCATCGAAAGACGGGACGAACCAGAGCCCTGGTATCGGTACCATCCTCTGTTTCGAGCCTTCCTCCTTGAGCGCCTCGCGACAAAATGTTCAGTGGACGAGGTTCGAAACCTTCGACGACAGGCTGCGATCCGATTGGCGGAGATTGGTCAATATGAAGCGAGTATCGCGCAGTTGCGACAGGCGGAGGACTGGACTGCAATGGCCGGCCAGATTATCGCCTTGGCCCCTGCTGTGCTGGGGCAGGGGCGACTGGCGACGGTGGACGAATGGATTGCCGTGATCCCTCAACACGTACTTGAGGGAAACCCTTGGCTACGTTTCTGGCACGCCTGTTCGCGATTGTTTAAGGATCCTCACGACGCGCACATCATGTTCGAAATGGTGTTCGAGCAATTTGTTGCGCAAGAGGATCGCGCTGGGGCATTGCTCACGTGGACGAATGTTGTGCGCTGTATTCTTTTTCAATGGAAAGGGCTTCCACGGTTGGATGCGTGGATCAAGCGGTTTAGTGCTCTCCATCCCGAAGGCACTCCCTATCCTAGCTCTGAGATCGAAGCCCAGGTCGCGGAGGCTATGGCCGGCACATTGGTCTGGCGGCAGCCGGCAAACCCCGAGACGAAGGATTGGTTGGCCAAGGCGATTTCCTTGACCGACAGAATTTCGGGGGCTGGCGCCGGCCACGCGATCTTTTTAACGGAGTCTTATCTGGTGTGGCTTGGCAAGCTGGCGGAGGCGAGAAATGGCCAGGCGCGACTACTGGAGAGAGCGTCGAAACCGGGCGCGGCTCCATCGTTGAAGATTTTGTATTGCCTATCGGAAGCACTGCTGGCATCGATCGAAGCTCGGGTCGATGACTGTCGAAGTGCGGTGCGAGAAGGGCTCGCGCTGGCGGAGCGGGAAGGAATCCATCTTTGGGATGGTTGGCTGGTCGCACAAGACATCCACAACAGTTTGTTTGCCGGAGACCTCACCTCAGCGCAGAGTTCGCTCATGAAGGTCCTGCCGATGTGGGAGCGAGTGGGGGGACTTTACCGCTGTCAACTCTACTACCTCTCGGCATGGTCGAGTCTGTTGGAGGGCGACTTTTCCAAGGCGATGGAGTCGGGGGCGAAAGCGCTGTCCCTTGCTGAGCAGGAAGCCGGTCCGTTTCCCGAAGCCTTGTGCTGCTTGTTGATGGCCTCAGTCTGTCAGTCCCTGGAGAGGCGCTCGGACGCAGAAGGTTACCGGGCGCGTGCCGATGTCATCGGCGAGGCCATGAACAGCAATTTCCTCCGGTATGGCTGCCTGTGGCTGATCGCGCAATTTGCTCTCGACTCAGGCGATCGGCCGAAGTGCCTGCAAGCGCTTCGGAGTGCCTTGGCCATCGGTCGCACCTGCGGGCTGAGTGGTTACGTGGGATGGCAGGCTTCGGTCATTGCGCAGCTCTGCGGCATCGCACTGGAAGAAGACATTGAGGTGTCGTTCGTCCGGGGACTCATCCAAAAACTGTGGCTCCCGCTTGCTCCGGAGTTGAGGCCCTCGAATTGGCCGTGGCCGATCACGATCTGCATGCTGGGTGCGTGTGAAGTGGCCGTACGCGGGCGTCCCCTCGACAGAACGAGGAAAGCCCCCCATCGGCTCTTGGAATTGCTCGCCGCCATCGTGGCGTTCGGGGGGGAGGCTGTTCCTGTGGCCCGGTTGACCGACGTCTTGTGGCCTGACGCGGATGGCGACCAAGCGCAGGAAAATTTCAAGAAGTCGCTGGCGCGCTTGAGAAAGATGCTCGGCGTCGAACAGGCGATTTTGTGGCAAGACGGCAAGATCACGCTGAACCGGGATCTGTGCTGGGTTGATGTCTTGGCGTTTGAATCCTCGGCGAAACAGGCAGAATCGCAGGCAGCGAATACGAAGATCCAGTCTGGCGTTGAAGCCGAGAGGTCCGTGCTGGCTCTTTACCGTGGACCGTTCCTTGGACTGGAGGACATTCCGGAATGGGCCCAGCCGTATCAGGCCGAGTTCCGCAATCGGTGGACACGATTACTCGCGCGTCGCAGCGACCAATCGGACTCAGCCACCGGTGGACACGACATCGTGCGCGATTTGGAGGCGGCGATCGAAGTTGATCCGGTTGCGGAGCCACTCTATCAGCGGCTCATTCCACTCCTCTTGGCGCAGGGGCGACGGGCCGAGGCCGTGGCCCATTACGATCGATGTCGTGCTGCGCTGGCCCGATGGGGCAATCGCACCCCTTCGGCAGCGACGGACCGACTCGTGACGGCCATGAATCGTACCGAGGGACGTGCATGACGCAACCGAGGTCCAGGCTAGCCAAACTGACGCCTCCGATCTTGCCGGTGGTGCTTCCTCGACCGAGGCTGTTTCGGGTTCTCGATCGTGCACGAACACGTCCCCTGACCTGGATCACCGCACCGGCCGGATTTGGCAAGACCACACTCGTCGCAAGTTACCTCAAGGTACGACGCCGACCGGTGTGCTGGTATCGCCTCGATGAGGGAGATGCGGATCCCGCCACGTTCTTTCACTATCTGAGTCTAGCGGCCAAGGCTCTTGCCCCGAGATTTCGAAGGCCCCTCCCAGTTCTGACGCCCGAGTACGCCCTTGGGTTGCCGACGTTCACGCGGCGATTTTTTCAAGAGTTGTGCGAGCGTTTGCCAAGGCGCTGCGTCCTGGTGTTGGATAACTATCAGGAAGTGCCTCCGGCGTCTGGCCTTCACCAGTTGCTCCCCTATGCGATTCAGGAGCTACCGGACCATGTGTCCGTCCTCGCCATGAGCCGCCAAGATCCGCCACCGCCGTTGGTGACGGTACAATGTGAACAAGCGATGACTGTGGTTGGGGCGGATTCGCTCAGTCTCTCACGTGCGGAAGTCAAAGCCATCGTTCAGCTCCATTGGAAACGAAAGGCAGATGGCACCATCAAAACCTTCGTCGATGAGGCCTATCTACGAGTAGGCGGTTGGGCTGCAGGGTTGATGCTGATGGTCGAACAGGCGAAAGCTAATCGCAGGCTGTCAGGCAGTGCGACCGAGGAAACGTCCGAGACAATATTTCGATACTTGGCTGGTGAAGTGATGGAACGGCTTTCCCCGGATGTGCGGCAGCTCTTGCTGAAGACATCCGTGCTGTCCGATATCAACATCCGATCGGCAGAGGCACTCAGTGGGCTCTCGAATGCCGGTGACCTACTGGCATTCTTGCACCGCTCCCGCTACTTTACCGAGCGCCGGCAGGGAGCTGTGCCATCGTATCGATACCATCCGCTGTTCCGAGATTTTCTGCTCCATCGGGCAGGAGTCGAACTTGGGGCACCCCTCCTTCAAACACTCCAGCGGAATGCGGCGGAACTCCTCATCACAGAGACTCGTATCGAGGATGCTGTACTGTTGCTCCAGGCGGCTGAAGATTGGGAAGGCCTTGCACAGGTAATTCTTGGCCAAGCCCAAGAACTGGTTTCGACCGGACGTATTCAGACGCTGGAGTCCTGGATATTGAGTGTCCCCGAGCCGATCCGCGCACGCAACCCTTGGCTCATGTTCTGGCTGGCAAGCACGAAAGTGTCTTTCGACCCCGATCCTGCGTACGTCCTGTTCGATCAGAGCTTGGGCGAGTTTCGTCGGCAGGGCGATCGAATGGGCGCCCTATTGTCTTGGTGTGGCGCGATCCGGGCAGTCCTTATCCGGTGGGCCGGACTAGGGCGGATCGCAAAACTCTTGGAGTTGTTTCCAGCCATCCACCCCGACGGCACCTCTTACCCGTCGATCGAAGTAGAAGCTAATGTTGCAGACTGTATGGCCGGTGCGATTATGCAGACCCAGCCGGACAGGGACGATGCGAGGGCCTGGCTGGATCGGGCGGTCAGCCTCAGTGAGCATCTCCCTCCGGCGGTGCAAACCGGCTCACGATACATGACGGAAATCTACTTCTTGTGGTTCGGGGATTTTGCAGCGGCCAGGGTGGGTCTCGACCAATTTTCCCGGTTACACGAGTCCAAACAATGGAACCCGATTACCACCATATTTTTCCATGCGACGAGTGCCACTTTGGCCTGGTTTGGGAGCGAGCTTGATCTCTGCCGCCTGCATATCGGGAAGGCGAGGGAACTGGTCAATCAATCGGGGCTCCATGTGTGGGATGGGCTTATCATCAGCCAAGGAGTGGCAGGGGAACTGCTGGCGGGAAGTCTTTCTGAGGCAGAGGCACTGTTGAAGGAAGAAGATCTCGTCACGCAAAAGCTTGGAGGTATTCATCGCGCGCACTACTTGCACCTCTTTTCCTGGTTCAAGCTCTTACGGGGAGATTTTTCAGAAGCATGGACACAGGTACAACAGTCGCTGAACCTTCTTGCCGAGGAGGGTGGGCACATGTTCGGAGAGGGATCAAATGCGATTGTGGCTGTTCATGTCCTTCGTGAGCAGGGAAGAACTTCTGAGGCCATGCAGTGGCTCGAGCGCGTGATGCAGATCGGTGATCGGATGCAGAGCGATCTGCTTCGATTTGGAGGATGGATACTGACGGCAAAGCTGGCCTTTGATCGAAACGATGAGACGGAGGGTTTCGATGCGCTGCGAAAGGCATTGAGGATCGCGGAATACCGAGGCTTGATACAATATCCGGGGAGTCAGCCGAAGATAATGGCCACGTTGTGTGCGAAGGCGTTGCACGCCGGGATCCAGGTGCCTTTTGTGTTACGCATGATTCAGAAGCACCGATCTCCTGCTCCACCGGAGGCGCGTCTTCTCGAGACCTGGCCCTGGGTGATCAAGATTTATACGCTGGGCAAGTTAGAGGTTCTGATCAATGGACAACCGCTAGGGAAGAACCGTAAGGCCTCACATCGGCTCATTGAGTTGCTCGCCGCGATCATTACGTTTGGCGGCGCTCCGATTTCTGCGGCCAGGCTCATGGACATGTTGTGGCCCGAGGCGGACGGGGATCAAGCACGGGAGAATCTGAAGAAATCAATCACACGCTTGCGTCAGCTGTTGGTGGTTGACGATGTGCTCCAGTGGCATGATGGAGAGATTTCACTGAACCTCGCTCGCTGTTGGGTGGATGCCTGGGCGTTCGAAGCCTCATTGGGAGAGGAGGAGCGGAAGCGAGCGACTGGAGAGACCACCCATGACGGACACCGGAATACTATCATCGCGCTGTATCGAGGTCCGTTCCTTGGGTGGAGCGAAATCGCACCCTGGGCGGACTCGTACCGAGAGCGAGTCCGCAATCAGTTCACACGCTTGGTCAGCCAGCGAGAGGACGTCGTGGCGGAGGACCAGCGCCAGGAGCGCATGGCCGAACTTGCCAGAGCCATTAACGTTGATCCGGTAGCTGAACCGCTCTATCAGCAACTGATTCCGCTGCTTGTCTCCGCAAACCGGCATGCCGAGGCCGCCGCCTACTACGACAGGTGCCGAACGGAGCTGGCACGTTGGGCAGGCCGCTCGGTCTCTGCTCAATTGCAGGCGCTAGCACAAACCATCCACTCACGATAATACGTACATTCATTCCCTTCTCACCCCTCGCTCATTAGAACGAGGTTTTTCCTCATTGCCAGTATTTATTTCCTGAATTTGTCCCCCGATCAGTCCCCAAGCGAGGCGTAGAGACGTCACATGTCACGCGTCGTTGGGATAGATGCGAGTGGGAGTAGTGCAAGACGGTTCATCCAAGGAAGGGAGCGTTGTTATGGCTAGAAAACTTGATTTTGATCCAATTCGCCACGGATATCACTTTGCGAACACCTTCACGACTAGAGTGCTGCCTGGGGTAACCAATGGCATTCAGACCGAGGGTTTATGTGGCGGGATGGTAATGTCCGCATTGGATTACTGGCGAGCGGGGGTTCCAATTCCGACGCACGCACCAGCGGACTTCGGCAATTTAGGGCTTCCATCTGAGGCTTCAAGAATGCGGCGCTACATTTTTGATAGACAGATGAATAGTCTCCTGACTCGCCTCATGTTCACCCGTTGGATGGTCGCGCCCTGGATCGGACCAAACGATTTTCATAATTGGGCGACGGGCAGTGAATTTGAAGTTGTAAAAAACCAAATTCACCAAGGTCGTCCCGTGATGCTTGGTCTTTGGGTAATGGGTGGAAACCCGACGCATGGTCACCAGGTATTATGTTATGGCTACGAGAATAGTCCAAAACGTCTATACGTGTATGACCCCAACAATCCAGACGAAGAATCGATCCTGACCCCCAAGTCTCCTGCCCTTGGGTGTGTTATCGAGGGCGTCAAAACACGCAGTTCTAGTACATACCGAGGATACTTTTTTACTGACGTTTACAATTGGAACGAGAGCCCACCCTACGATCCTAGATACCGGGATCTTGTTGTGACGTCAGGCATTTCTCTGTCGCCCGAAGACCCTACAGACCTCGTTACCAAGAAACGACTTGGATGCAGCGTCACCGTTACGAACGTTGGCGAGTATCCCAGCCGTTTCAAGTATTTGTATATCTTGGTTAGAGGCCCTCAAGATCAGAATTTGGACAATCTACTTGGTGCAGCGGAACCTGGACTTACAGTGCTTCAGCCTGGTGAGTCCAGGACCATCGTTCGGACGTCAAATAGTTTTGGCGAGGAATCCGGCGTTTACACGATAAGTGTGGCGTATTTGAGCAATGATGATCAGTGGATAGGAATTCCACCCAACACAATTGCGGACAAAAGCCTGGCGAGGATTACGTTGTGGAATCCGAAGTCGCTTGTTGTCGACAAATGGTTTGACGTACCGGAGAGCCAGCGAGGAGACCAAGATACGAACATTACGCTCCGGCCTGGAGATGAATACGAACTTACAGGTGCGGACACAATCTGGGCTGGCGTCTGGCTGACAGGATTGAATGGACCAGAAGGTTGGGAGGATCGGATCGAGACCAATCCAGCATCACCGATGTTCAATCGGCCCGATGCCCACCCCTTTTCCTTAATAGGGCGTTTCGGAGTTAGTCCGTACTTCTATATAGGCCATAGAATTAGTCGCAAGGCCTACAATCTTCCTGCACCCGCGAATTTGCGGCTACGTATCAATGACAATGCGCCGGGAAATGGATCCGGTGTCTTCAGATGTCGGGTGCAAGTGTGGCGATGATTTAAGCCATTCTTCTAGGAGTGGCGGTGAAAGGGGCCACAAGAGATATGAGTAAAAGCATATGGCAGATTCAGCGTTATGGGAAAAGATCGTAGCGCAGTTCGTCCGAGATGGTCGCTTTGTAGTGTTGGACATCGAGTTGCCGAGTCTCTACTTGTTTTCTTGCGCCGAATCGAAAAGCAGGATTGAGATGGATATCCCTGGGATGTGAGGTGGATGGAAAGCGTCTATTTCGACAGTCAAGGCCTAAATTGAGGGCATAGCCATGCGGAGGCCATTGGTCAACGGACATGCAGGCCCGGGTGGCCCTGAAGCCGGAAGCAACAGCGTGAAGTTGTGTGCCGACCTATTGATGGAGGTGCTTATGCTACTCAGCCTGTTTCTGTTAATGGCTATGATTGGAATAGCCCCAGTCCACGCACAGGTCCAGTTTCCCAACAATCCAGGCCAAAAGCTTCATTCGTTTACATGCGGTCCCCATCTGCTCACGTATGAAGTGTATTCAACGAATGGACAGCGTGGGAAAGGGGTTCGATGCGTAAAGGTGAAAATGTGGCCTCCTAAAATTCCAGGTGTTCCCACTCAATTCGATTTTGCCTGGTACGGCGAAGGAGATTGGGGCGCAGGGCCTTATCGTCATATAGGCTATGCGTTTAATAATCCAGAATTGCCCAATATTTCAGCCGCTGATATTTTTGGAAACGGCGAAAAGTTTGACGGGGCATATCTAGGCAGTCTCGATAACCACTCAAATAATATTGCTCTGAAGCAAATCATCGGAAACTGGCCGGCTCCGGACGAAATTCATCTCGATGGCGCGTGGAAAGAAGTATGGAAACGTGTCAGCGCCACCTCCTATCAACCGCTTTCGAAGATCACAACCTGTGGCCCACACTTCTATGAATATCAATCGCAATCGCCTGATCCCATCATTCCAGACCGGGGAGTGCGCTGTGTGAGCAAGCATTTCGCCGTCGGTGTGTGGTTTGGTTCAGGTAAGTGGGGCGCCAAGGAGTATGCCCATCTAGGCATTCATGAATGGAGTCCGGATGGCAACGGTTTGTCTTTTCAACCTGGAGCAGGGGAGGCCAGCGACATTTGCTACCCGGCCGTAGGGGCTTTCTGCAGCATAACTCCTCCCAAGGCCATCGAATTCACTCGGCAGGGAAGTGATATCAAGCTTGGGGGAGCATGGAATGAACTCTGGGTGGCACGAGAAAGGTTCAGAATTTCCGTTCTTACGATCAACCTTCGTGGTGTGGTGGATGTTCCCTGTCGAACCGGAGTACGGTGGGATGAGCGCTTTCGTCGGATTGCCACCTGGATGAAAGATACGGGGAATAGACCCGATATTATTCCTCTCCAGGAAGCAGTCGGGTGGGTATGGTGTCCGACCAATTTTCAAACAATTGAGGATTATACTTCGTTAGATTTGCTCTTAGATGCGATTCGCGATGCAACAGGTGAGCAATACCGGATCGCGTATCTTGTTGATACCGAAGTACACGGAGGATTGGGAGACTGTGGCATAGGCGGTGGCGTGTTAGGTGGATGCAAAGTGTGGGGGAGCAGGGCTTTGCTCTACCGATCCTCGCGACTCCGTAATGACCTCGCAAGCGTCTTCTCTAATGCAGTCGCTCATGATGATGGACAGGTCACTGGCCCACACTTACGACGCAGCTTACCAGCTTGTAACATGGCTTCAAGTCGTACCGATGTGCAAAATGTAATCGATGGTATTCCTCAGGTTGACAAGTGCAATCGCCCCACACCGAGCGGGCTTACTTGGGTTCAACGTCAAGGTGGGGCAGCGAACGGGCCATTCGATGCGGCTTTTAGCCGGTTCGAATTAATCAACTATCCAGGCAAGTTCATCCACGTATATAACGTCCACCTCAGTTGGACCCCTCCCTCACCAATTAAGACACCAGGTTCTGTCGAAACACCTGAGGGCTCGGGGCTGTGGAGTACACCAAGACCAGGCGTTGAGAATGTGACATCGTTAGTCACTGCAGTGGAGAATCGGTTTGCCACAACGCCGACATCGCGTCTATTTGCGCCTCTTCTAGTGGGCGATTTTAATTTTCCTGAGGATGGCAGTGAGCTCTTCCCAGATTTTCGGGTGGCAAAATGGACACGCGAAGTCATTGGGGCACTAGTAGGGAAGGAGAATGTTTTTCCCTCCATAGAGATAGCTCATGTCAAAAAAACTGAAGTGTTGCCGCTTCCAGATTGTGAGACAGCGCCCGGAGGAGTTCCTGGTGGTGGAGGTCCAATTGGATTACTCTGGTCGGATCATTGCGCATTGTACTTTACAATTGAGGCAACCCCATAGTGGATCGTTCTAGACGATAGGCTGACGAACGTTTCTCGGCTTCCCAAATAGGAGACTATTCTCAGGGAGGAGCATGCACCCTATGTGTGGCTAATCGAAGGAGCTCAGAAGCCCCACATTGCAACGCCGACCGTACTATTTCGCTATGACGGATGGAACATGTTTCGAGTGGTTCCTGACAATTCACAAACGATAATGCCGAACGGGGCCCCGATCAACTAGAGGATGCTTTGCAATGTCGAATTGCAGGATACCAGGCAGCGCATGGCTGCCTGGTATCCTGATTTTCTGGCAGCGAGGTGCGCGCAATGTCACTGCTTTCATCTCGCCCATACTTTGTCCGCGCGAATGCGGGAGTAGGTTCGACCATCGCTCAAGCGTGGATCGTTTCAGTGAAAAATTTTGGTGTTTGACTGAAGGGAAGCCGCGATGAATAGACCTCTTGGATATTCTTTCCAAACGGAAGGATAAAGCTGTGTCAGACCACCAGGACATTCTGAAAGACCTTCTTCTCGAAGATTATCGTTACCGTGCCGAGGCATTGCGCAGGAGTGAGCAGGCCGGGGAAACGCGGGTCAATATTTTCATGGGACTCGTCAGCGTGGTGGCCGCATCTTTGGTTGCGCTCAGCAATGCGCAGCATGGTCCTAATCCAAGCGCTCTTCGATTAATCATCGAAAGTGTGACGATCTTGCTCACTGTGGTGGGCTGGTTGACGCTCATGCGGCTGCTCATCCGTAACGATCATACCGACGAATGCAAACGAGATTTAGATCGCATTCGCCAGGTGTTTAAGGAGCAATTCGATCGGGATGGGCGGTTAGTCGATTACTCTCTGGTAGGAGCATCGAAGCTGTCATCAAACGTGAGCAGCCGTAGGTTCGGCGGGCTCGCGCATTTGATGGCTGGACTGAATAGTCTGCTGGTGGGCGTGGTCGTGTTTCTTGGGTCTTTGCCCATAGCAGCTTCGGGGAAGGCTGAGATGGCTCCGAGTGAACTGCTGCGTCCGTCCATTGGCGCCATCACGGTCGCTATCGTTGCGTTGTTGCTGCAGAGTGTCTACGTCGGACGTAGAGAAAGATCGCGCAAGCGTGAATGGCGCCTGTCAATGCCGACTCACGCGGGTGGCATTGTGTGTAAGCATGAAAACGGAGACCTGCACTATCTCATTATTTCTGCCAAGGCTGCGAAGCCGAACATCTGGGTGTTTCCGAAAGGGCATATCGAGGAAGGCGAAGGTGAATCAGCGGCTGCACTGCGTGAAGTTGCCGAGGAGACAGGTGTGGCAGCCCAGGTACTTTTTCCTCTCGGACAGATCACGTTTCCAGCCCAAAACAATGGGCGTGAGAGTCCTCAGCGTGCGAAGTTCTATTTGATGCGCTGGCTGTTCGATGCGCCGACGGCGATCACACGCGAACATCGAACGGTCCAGTGGTTGCCTCTTGATCAGGCGCTCCAACAGCTGACATTCCCCGAATCAAAACGGCTCTTGCTCGTTGCGCATGTCGCAAACCTCCAAGAAAGCCTTCGCGCCAGGGTATCCTGAGCTTGCACTGAACACCGTCACTGCGAGTGAGAACCCGGTCTTTTTTCTATAACACGCCGACAGCCGATGCCCCTGCCATGGTGACTACCCGGATTTCTTGAATCCGAATTGTCTTCTTCGACTATCGTCTGATCCTGAATTTGTCCCCCAAGTTGTCCCCTACCTCTATGGCTTACTGCGACAGCAGATATGTCGAGTTGCCTCGGAGGTGCGGCATGAGTCGCATGAGCAGACGGTTGGTGATGGCCGTTGAAGCCTGTGTTCTTGCCGTAGGCCTCCTGCTCTGTGCGGCCGATCAATTCACGACGTGCGAAACGATCGTTAAGGGGAACCTACAACAAGACTTGCAGCAACTGTTTCTGCTTCTGAAGGAAGAAACGATGCTCGGGGAGTTTCCTCCGCCGTAGCTGCAGCGACCCATGATGGGGGGGCTGCTTCAGACGGAGTATCGAATGACTACCGACGACCCTGAGGAATCGTGAGGGACTCGACGAAATGCGATGAAGGCAACCTTGCCCCAACGTAAATCCTGGCCGCTCCAACTCTACGTGCTGGGACCGTTCGAAATCCGAGTCGAAGGGCAGCCTCTCCCCAAGCGGCGTAAAACGCCACGGCGGTTGATCGAATTGCTCCAGGCCATCGTCGCATCGGGCGGGGAGGCTGTGCCGGTGTCATTTTTCATTGATCAACTGAGGCCTGAGAGTGACGGGGATCGAGCCGTCGCGACGTTTTCCAAAACACTCAAGCGCCTGCGCAAATATCTCGCGGTTGAGGGAGTCGTGCATCTTGATCATGGCACTGTGACGTTAGATCCCGCGCGTTGTTGGGTCGATATGTGTGCCTTTGAGCAAGCTGTCGCTCGATCGGACAGCGGAAAGTTCAATGGAAGGGTTGGGGGAGAGCGGCGAGAACTTCAGCAGGCATTGATGCTGTATCGCGGCCCCTTTCTACCTGAGCAACGAATGAAGCCATGGGCGGTTGTGACCCGGGAACGTTTGCGTGAACGGTTTGTCACAGCCGTAGCGCGACTCAGCGACCACCAGCAGCGGCTAGGACAATTCGAACAAGCGATCCAGTGGTTGAATCGAGGTCTCCAACTGGACCCGCACGCGGCGCCGCTCTATGAGCCCCTTATCACTTTACTCTCCATCACGGGACGCAGAACAGAAGCCGCTGTCGTTTATCACCAGTGTACTCGGGTATTTGTGAAGGAGCTGGGACGCCCAATCCCCCAGGCGCTTCAGTATCTGTATAGACATGCACTCAGCTGAGAGCGTGTCCCAATATTGCTGGTATTTATTCGAATCTGTCCCCCGGTCTGTCCCCTGCGTCGTGCTAGAGAGGACACCGAGTCAGAGTCAGGTCGACTCATAGATCGATCCTTTGGCCAAGGAGACTGACAATGCGTGATGCGCTGTTTTTCAGCAAGCTGCGAGTGCTGTTGTGCGGCTGGCGATGGAAGTCACATCGGCGGGCCGCCTGGCTCAAAGCGCGCTGGCGGCAGATGCGCCGCGTTGCTCAGCGCCTGTCGCGGGGCCGATCCGTCTCGAAGCCCGGCCATCCATCACCCTCACTCTTCACGCTCGAATCTCTTGAATCTCGGGTGTTGTTGGCCGCCGATCTGACCGGAGTTGTGCAATCGGCCGTGCAGCTCGATCCTGCTGTTCCCACGAATACGGCGAGTGCTGTCGTGCAGGTGCAGAATGTCGGCAATCAGAGTGTCAATCAATCCCAGGTCGGCGTCTACGCCTCACGTGATACCACACTGGATAGTTCAGATGTCCTGCTCGGGACGGCCAATACCGGGCAAGTCAACGCCGGGCAATCGAAGAGCATCACCACGAATCTCACCATTCCGAACAGCCTCGATGCCCTCACGTATCGCTTGCTGGCAAAGTTCGACAACGCCAACGCGATTAGCGAGAACAGCGAATCCAATAATGTGGCGGTGGGTGGCAGTATCAACGTCAAATGGCAATTCGGCACCGTCCCCGGCCGCAGCGGTAATACCACGCTCGCACTCAAAGATGTCGACGGCACGACGGTGACGTTTGGTCTCTCCGGGCCGGGCCTGGGCGAAGTGAGCAAAGACGGCGCGAGCTGGGACCTCAAGGTCACGGGCACGACGGCCGCTTCAGCAGTCACCGTTGCGACCAACAGCGGCGGTAACGGTCGGGTCACGCTCAACGATGTGCACGTCTTTGGCCCGCTCGCGGCCTTCACCGCGGCTACGACCGACCTGACTGGTACCATGGCCATAGATGGAGCGGTGAATATTCCCGGAGCGCTTCCGGGCACCATCACCCTCGGCAACATTTCAGGCGGCACCCTTGCGGTGCCGTCGGTCGAAGCGCTCACCATTCTGGGCTCGACGATCAATGCCAGGATGTTCGTGGGCACGACGCTAGGGCAAGATGGTCAACCCGGCGGCACCGGATCCAGTGCCGATACCTACGGAGCCGGAACAATCGGTCTGTTCACCGTGACCGGTGCCATGACGAACACTGTTGTGCGGGTGGGTATCAATCCGGGCGACGGCCTCTACGGGAACGGCGATGATCAATTGGTCGGAGGTACTAACAGCGCCATCGGTGGCATCGTGATTGGTGGCACATTGAGTGCCGATACCCAATTCTATGCCGGGCGTTTTCCAACTCAGTATCTCAATGGACTGACGCTGAAGCCGACGGGTGGAGATGTTCATTTCATCAGCAACTTCAGTGGACCAACCCTGAATGCCGCCTTGCAGCAGGATACCGGCAGTTCAAACAGCGACCGCCTTACGAACAATCCCACGATTGCCGGGATCGTCACGGATCCGCAAGGGATCGCCACGTTTACGGCAGGCTTTGACGCGACGCCCCCCGTCAGCATTTTGAGCGATCGGCTCGTCGATGGTTCGTTCACCCTCACGCGGGCGCGACTTGAGCAGATCAACGGAGGGCCGCTCGCCGATGGACCCTACACCCTTACGCTGCGGGTGACGGATACCGGCGGCAATGCGACGCAGACCACGGTGACGTTTAAGTTGGATACCGTCGTTCCCAATCTGAGTCTCGACCTCGACTCGGCCTCGGATAGCGCGCCAATCGGCGACCAACAGACGACCAACGCCACTGTCACACTGGTAGGGCAGACAGAAGCGAACGCCGCGGTCGAACTGCTGGGGCTCGGTCTCACCACCATGGCTGATGCGAGTGGGCGGTTCACGTTTGCCAACGTGGCGCTCACAGTCGGGGCTAATGCGTTCACCGTGCGAGCCACAGACTCCGCCGGGAACCAGCGGATGCTCACCAGGACTCTTACACGGGCCGTCGCCGATAGTGACGGTGACGGTGTGTCCGACACTGCTGAAGGCGGGGGGCCCAACAATGGCGATGCCAACAACGACGGCATTGCCGACAGTCAGCAGGCCAATGTCGCGTCGCTGCAGAATGCGATTGACAATCGCTATGTCACCCTCGTCTCACCCACTGGCACGACCTTGCGCAATGTTCAAGCGGGACCACTGGCGCCAGGGGGGCCCGCCGATGTGACCTTCCCCTTTGGCCAGATTGGTTTTGAGGTGCATCGCGTGACGTCGGGTGGGTCGGCGGAGGTGACCATGCTGTTGCCGTCCAGTAGTGACGTGAATACGTTCTTCAAGTATGGCCTGGAGCCTGGTGCATCGCCGCTGAACCAGCCGCATTGGTATGAGTTCGATCCAGAAGGTGGCACCGGCGCGACCATCAATGGCGACATCGCAACCCTGAGCCTCATCGACGGCGGCCGCGGCGATGCTGACCTTGCAGCGAATGGCGTGATCATTGATCCGGGGGCTCCGGCTTCGACAACTGTTCGATGGACGGGATTAGGCAATGATGAGTTTTGGCTCAATCCCATGAACTGGACCGGCAATCGTTTACCGGGTGTCACCAGCGACGTCGTGATTCCGGATGGGGTAACCGTCGCCCTCGCCAATCCCGATGATGCCGCGTTTGTCCCGACGATCAAGAGTTTGACGATGGGCCCGTCTACGATCCTCAATTTGGATTTGCCTTTTGGGTTTATGGTGGGATCGATTCATGGAGGGGCAATTGATGCAGCGAACCTTGCTCTCATCGTAAACGGGCCGGCTCAGCTGAATAGCCTGCGGTTCGGAGGTGGCCACGTCGACTTCAACAGTACCGCACAAGTGGGGACGCTCAATCTGGGAGTCTTCGATCCACAAGATCCGCACTATACGGGACTAGCCAGTTCGCCAACTGCCTTTGTGACGGCCCAGGGGACGATGACGATTGGCGATCTGAGTTTGGGGGGCGGCGCTGGTGTGGGCGGTGCAGACGTGATTCTAACCGGCCAGGCTGTGGTCGCGTATAATTTCTCCGCCACTTCCCTCACGGTCGCGCCTGGAGCTTCTCTGGAAATGGTCGATCTGGGTGTGAATGCTTCTCCGTCAATCCTTGGCTCCGTCCTGAACGAGGGAACCTTAAAGATAGCCGTTAATCGTCCTCTCACTCTCACTGGCGATTACACGCAAACCGATACGGGAGTGTTGCAGGTAGGGATCGGCGCGCACAACGAGTTCGGCACCATCCAAGTGGGCGGAATGGCGACACTCGCGGGGACGTTGACGGTCACAGCGCCGGCCGATACGGCAGACATCTACGGCGGCTTCTCGCTCATGACGTTCTCGACGCGTGCCGGTGCGTTCTCGACGATTAATCTGCCGCCGGCAGTGTCGGGGCAAACATTCACAATCGTTGATGCGGGTAATACGAATCTATCGTTCAAGGTCGATGCCGAAATTGAAATCTCGAGTGCTGACGCGGATCCCAGGCGCGAGATTGTCGATGACCCCTTACTACCTATCAAACCTTCCTTTCTCACTCACCTTTTTGTCGTGTCCTTAAATGTTGCCGTGCCAGCGGGAGAAACTGTTACGGTGGATTATGCCACGGCAGATGAAACGGCGACGGCTGGCAGCGACTATGTGGCAACGAGCGGGACACTTGTATTTGGGGCGGGTGAGCGATCAAAAGCGATTTTGGTTACCATGCTCGATGATCCATTTGTCGAACCAATAGAAACGTATGTGCTGGTCCTAAGTCATCCATCCAACGCGACGCTGGCCGATCCCCAAGGCCGCGCGTCGATCGTCGATAACGATATTAATCTCAGGCCCCCCTTAGCCATCGGTGATAGTTACACCACAGCAGAAAACATGTCGTTGGTGCGTAATGCGGCGCAGGGGGTGTTAGCAAATGACGCGGACCCCGATACCCTGACGGCCAATCTCACAGCGCGGCTGTTTGGCCTGTCCTCGACAAATCACGGAAGCGTGATAGTAAATGAGGACGGCAGCTTTGCGTATACGCCTAATCCGGGTTTCAACGGCATCGATCACTTCAGCTATCTTGTGAACGACGGTGTGCATGATTCGCCGGGCAACGTAACGATCGATGTCACGCCGGTGAATGATGCACCCGAGCTCCAACTGATAGGCAACAAGATGGCGAACGAGGCCAATCAACTGACATTCAATGTCGAAGCCTCTGACCCTGACGGCGTCACGCCGTTTACCTACTCGCTCGACAACGGGGACAGCGGGCAGGTGCCACTTGGAGCTTCTATTAACGCCTTGGGGACGTTCAGCTGGGCACCAACGGAAGGACAAGGACCCGGCACGTACACGTTCGACGTGGTTGTCGCCGACAACGGCACGCCCGCGCTGAGCGATCGAGAGACGATCATGGTGACCGTGAATGAAGTTAATCTGGCGCCCGGGTTGTCCGTGCCCGTGGCCGTGAGCGGGGAAGAACAAACCTTGCTGACGTTTACTGCTGTGGGGACGGACGGAGACCTGCCGGCCAATCAATTGACCTTTAGTCTGCAGGGAACCGTGCCGGACGGAGCGCATATTGATCCCGTGACCGGGATATTCACCTGGACGCCGACCGAAGCGCAGGGGCCTGGCGTGTACGACATCACGGTTCGTGTGGATGACAACGGAACCCCGAATGCGTTCATCGAGAAGACGGTGCGATTGACCGTCGGGGATGCCAATCAATCCCCGATCGTTACCAGTGCGGCGTCGGTAATCGTGCCGGAAAATCAAACAGCGGTCATGACCGTGACGGCGTCGGATGCGGATCTCCCGGCTCAATCGTTGAGCTTCAGTGTGGTTGGAGGTGCGGATGCCTCGGCGTTCGCCTTCACGAGCGGAGGAGCGTTGAGCTTCATGGCGGCTCCGAACTTCGAGGCGCGCTCGGATACGAATCACGACAATGTCTATGAAGTGACGCTACAGGTGACCGACGGAGCGGGAGGCATTGCTACGCAAGCAGTGAATGTCACCGTCACGGATGTTGTCGAGAACATCCCGACGTTGTCGATCAACGACGTCACCTTGGCAGAAGGCACCTCCCTCGCAGGAAGCACGGCGTTTAATTTCACTGTGACACTGTCCGAGCCGGTCAACGATACCGTGACGGTGCAGGTGGCGACGTCGGACAACGGGGCGACGGCGGCGTCAGGCGACTACACGCCCATTCCGCCCACGACGTTGACGTTTGCGCCGGGCGAGACCACCAAGGCCGTGACGGTGCAGGTGCGTCAGGACGATCGGGTCGAGGGCACGGAGCAGTTTCAGGTCTCGTTGAGTACGCCGACCAACGCCACAATTCTGGACGGGATTGGCTTCGGCACGATCACCAATGACGATGTCCGGACGCTGAGCGTCAACGATATCACGCAGACGGAAGGGACCAGCCTGGACGGGTTCACGGCCTACACCTTCACTGTGACGTTGTCGGCGCCAACGATTGCGTCGGATGTGACGGTGCAGGTGGCGACGTCGGACAACGGGGCGACGGCGGTGTCGGGCGACTACACGCCCATCCCGCCCACGACGCTGACGTTCGGGCCGAATCAGACGGAACAAACCGTGGCGGTACAGGTGCGCCAGGACGATCGGGTCGAGGGCACGGAGCAGTTCCAGGTCTCGTTGAGCGCGCCGACCAATGCAACGATTCTCGACGGAGTCGGCTTCGGCACCATTGTCGATGACGACGTCCGGACTGTGAGCATCGATGATGTAACGGTGACGGAAGGGAATAATGGAACCAGCACGGCCACGTTCACGGTCACACTCTCGCAACCCTCGACAGGGACGGTTACGGTGGTGGCGACTACAGCGGCCGACTCCGCGACGCCTGGGTCTGACTACAGCACGCTCTCCCAGACTCTCACTTTTGCGCCAGGAACGACGCAGCAAACGTTCTCGGTGCCGATAGTCAATGATCTGCTGCTGGAAGCGACGGAACAGTTCTTCGTGAACCTGAGCAATGTGAGCAGTGGAGTGGTGATCGCCGATGCTCAGGGCATCGGGACCATTCTTGACAACGATGTCAATCAGGCGCCGGTCTTGGCGCCGATCGGCAATCAGACGATCAATGAAGGGCAACTCTTACAGTTCAATGCGAACGCCACCGATCCTGACGGTTCGACAGCGATGGCCTTTTCATTAGAGAACGGGGTCGGCGGCCAGGTGCCACTCGGAGCCGCTATCGATGCCTTGGGAACGTTCACCTGGACGCCGACGGAAGCCCAAGGACCGGGCAATTACACATTTGATGTGGTGGTGACGGACAACGGCACACCGGCATTGAGTGATCGGGAAACGATTACCGTCACCGTGAACGAAGTCAACCAAGCGCCGACTCTGCAGGCGATTCCGAATCAAACTGTGACGGCAGGACAAATGCTGACCTTCACGGCAGTGGGCACCGATCTGGACATCCCGGCCAACGGCTTGACCTACAGCTTGGAGGGGGTGGTTCCAACGGGCGCAGCCATCGATTCGACGGCGGGAGTCTTCTCATGGACGCCGACCAATGGGCAACTCGGCCTGCAGAGCGTTACGGTGCGCGTCACGGATAGCGATGCCCCTTCTTTGTTCGCAGAGCAGGTCGTCTCGATCACGGTAAACGCGCAGCCGAACCAGGCGCCGGTGGCGGTCGACGACACCTATGAGCTGGCGGGCGGGACCCTAACGGTGGGGGCGGCGGCGGGCCTCCTGGCGAACGACCGGGATCCTGACGGGG
>WBZQ01000303.1_pt1 | contig 42391 bp, 44 predicted proteins | sample 5204251 | NCBI WGS metagenome assembly WBZQ01 (sample SAMN12412402, study PRJNA552823) | activated sludge metagenome | isolation source: activated sludge from nitrification reactor of wastewater treatment plant... | place: USA: Virginia | collected 2017-09 | reverse complement strand
GAGGTGCCTTCCCGTAGGAATTTTTGAACCCTAGATAAGTCCAATTATTCCTTGCGGGACAGGCACTTTCGCGTATCTACACCCCGAAACTCACAACATTCCGCGAAAAATCCGGGCTAGCGGCCGCGGGGTTGGCGCTCGCCGCGGTCAACGCTCGCGGTTAGCGCTCCCCGCGCGGGAACAGCGTCGGGAGGTGACGGCTGGAGGTGACCGTCTCGGTCACCGTGCTGGTGCTGGTCACCGTCGACGGCGCCTCGGTCGTCGTGGTGGTGGCCGGCGGTTCCGTCGTGGTGGTCGGCGCCTGCGTGGTGGTCTGTGCCGGAGCTTCGGTGGTGGTCGGGGCGACCGTGGCGGGTGCCTCGGTCGCCGGTGCTTCGGTCGCCGGTGCCTCGGTTGGGGCTTCGGTGGCCGTCTCCGCCGGTGACTCCGCCGGCGCCTCGGTGCTGGCCGGGGCCGACGTGGTGGCCGGGGCGTTCGACGGGTGCTGGTGATCCTTCTTGTCCGACGAGCCGGTCAGCGACACGATGCCGTAGATCGCCAGGGCCAGAATCAGCGCGGCGACGGCGCCGATCGCGACCAGCGCGGCGGGCTTGCGGAACCACGGCTGAGCCTCGGGGGCGGGGTTGGCCACGGTGGAAGCACCGTAGTCGGCGCCGTAACCCGAGTCGTAGCCGGCGTCGTACCCGACCGTGTTGGGTTCGGTGTACTCGCTGTAGGCCTGCCCGCCGGTGCCGTAGTCGGCGGCCTGAGTGGCGTCGCCGTAGCTGGCGGCCTGCGTCGGCTCGCTGTAGCTGCCGTACTGGGTCGGCGCGTTGTCAGGGTCGTCGGGGTATCCGTTGGCCACGGAAGCCGATAGTAACCGGCCCACGTGTGCCGGCCGTCGGCCGCAACCAAGCTGTGACGGGTCTGCGACCTCGGGTTCGCGGCGCCGTCGTCACCGCAGGTGGTTGAGCCAGGCCAGGCCGAAGCGAACGGCCAGGCCGAGGTTCCCGATCTGACAGTGGTTGCTCGCGTCCTCGTCGGCGGTGAAGATCCGCGTCGTCACCGACCGGGCGCCGACCAGGTTCCGGGCCTGCCGGGGTAGCTGACGCAGGGGCACGTAGTGATCGTCGGCACCGGCGAGCAGGAGAGCATCTGCGCTGATCCGGTGGGAGATGCTGCGGGTGTTGGTGGCGCGGGCGGCCATCAGGAAGTCATAGGCGGATCGGGTCGCGGTGATGTGCATGCCCTGCTGAAGCCCCCACGCCGAGACGGGCTTGCGGCGCGCCGCCCGGCGCGCGACGGCGTTGATCAGCGGCCGGGCGCGCACGGCCAGCAGCAGGCGGATCGCGGCGAAGGCGCCGCGGCCGATCTGACGCGCGACCACCTCGAGTTCGTCGTCGAGGATGTCGAACGCGATGACCCGTTGCAGCCTCGGTTCGAACGCTGCGGCCCGCACCACCAGGCCGCCGCCGAGCGACACACCGATGGCGGTGACGTCGTGGTCGACGCCGAGGTGATCGAGCACCGCGGCCACCGGCCGTTCCCACTCGGGTGTCATCGGGAGCCCGTGGACCTCCAGGGCGCCGCCCTGGCCCGGCCCGTCGAAGGCGATCACGCGGTAGCCGTCGGCGACCAGTCCGGCGGCCATCGGCAGAAACTCCTCGATGTAGCTGTCGAAACCGCCGAAGACCAGGACGGTGTCGACGGGGACGCCGGTCGGCACGAGGTCATAGGTGGGCAGGGCGCCGCCCTGGTAGGGGACCTCGATGGGCTCAACCCGATACAGGGCGCGCATGTCGGCGAGGAACCGGTCCCGGATGCCGGGCCGTCGCGGATCGGTTGGGGCCATGAAGAATTCGGCCGCGCGCAGGAAGTACGCGGCGGCCAGGGTCCGCTGTTGGTCCCGGGCCTGCTCGGAAAGCGCCAGGAAACCGTCGATCCATTCGGGGTAGCCGTCGGCGCGCGCCGCGAGGGCGGCCACGCCGGGAATGGCCTCCGGGCCGATCCACTGCACCCAGCGGTTGCACTGGAAGTTCAGGCTCGTATCCGGGTGGAAGGCGTGGTAGCCGATGACCGGCGCATCCGCTCGCCAGTCGAGGGCGCGGGCCTGCGGGTTGTCGGAGGGTGTCATGACCCCGACCTTATCGCAAGTTCACTTGCGATAGTATGGCGGTCGTGTCTGAGATGCGTGGCCTCGGCCGGCGCGGGGAAGCCCTCCGTCGTGCAGTGCTCGACGCTGCCATCGACGAGGTTGTGGCTGCCGGCGCCGATGCGGCGACCGTGGCGAACATCTCTCGGCGCGCCGGCGTCCACGAGACGTCCGTCTATCGGCGCTGGCAGACCCGCGAAAACCTGATCCTGGAGGCGCTGCTCGAGCGCAGCGGTCTCGACATCCCCGCGCCGGACACCGGATCGCTGCGCGGTGACCTGGTGGCGATCGCCCGGTCGGTGGGCGTTTTCATTCAGTCGCCGGTCGGCCGGGCGCTGCTGCGTGCCGCGGCCCAGACCGGCTCGGCCGACGAGACCGGTCTGCAGGCCTTCTGGCGGGCTCGCCGGGCGGCACTGGAGGGCGTCATAGACCGGGCGAAGGCCCGCGGCGAACTCGATCAGGATGCTGACGGGTCGTTGCTCGTCGAGGCACTGGTGGCGCCGCTGCACCTACGGATTCTGCTGAGTCGGGAACAGATCGAGACCGATCTCCCCGAGAGGTTGGCCGATCTGGTTCTGCGTGGAGCCCAGCGCGGCTGAGGGCCCGGTTCGCAGATTTCAGCGGAACTGGCGGATGACCCCGTCGGCGAAGACCTCCAGGTGATCCAGGTCGGCCAGGTCCAGCACCTGCAGGTACACCCGCTGAACCCCGGCCTCGGCGAACGGGGCCAGCCGGTCGACGATCTCGTCGGGCGTGCCGACCAGCGGGGTGTTGGTCCGCAACTCATCGAGCTCCCGGCCGATCGCACCGGCGCGGCGGGAAACCTCGGCGTCGTCTCGGCCCGCGGCGACCACGAAGCAGGCCGAATACGTCATCGAGTCGGCGGCCCGTCCGGCCGCCGCGACGGCACCGGCCACCCGATCGAACTGGGCGACGATGACATCGACCGTGCAGAACGGGACGTTGAACTCGTCGGCGAACCGCGCCGCCAATCGGGGAGTCCGAGTGGGGCCCAGACCGCCGATGATGATCGGCGGGTGCGGTCGCTGCGCGGGTTTGGGCAGCGCGGGGGAGTCGGTGACGGTGTAGTGCCGGCCGGTGTAGCGGAAGGTTTCCGGCGCCGACCACAGTCCGGTGAGGATCTCCAACTGTTCCTCGAGCCGGTCGAAACGCTCACCCAGCGGCGGGAATGGAATGGCGTAGGCCTCGTGCTCCTTGGCGAACCAGCCCGCGCCGATACCGAAATCGACCCGGCCGTCGCTCATGTCGTCCACCTGGGCGACGGAGATGGCCAGCGGCCCGGGGTGACGGAACGTCGCGGAGGTGACCATGGTGCCCAGCCGGATCCGACTGGTTTCGCGGGCCAGCGCGCCCAGGGTCACCCACGAGTCGGTCGGGCCGGGCAGCCCGTCGCCGCTCATCGCCACGTAGTGATCGGAGCGGAAGAACGCCGAATATCCCAGCGCCTCGGCGGCCTGGGCGACGGCCAGCTGATCGGCGTAGGAGGCGCCCTGCTGCGGTTCGACGAATACCCGGAAGTCCACGATCGCCAGGGTAGCCGGAGGATTCCGGCTCACCCGAGGCAATGCGGGCGCAGAATCGGCGGATGGGAAAGGTTGCCCCGAAAGTGCGGATCAAACGGATCTACGACGACCCCGCTCCCGACGACGGAGCCCGGGTGCTGGTGGACCGCCTGTGGCCGCGCGGGATTTCCAAGGAGCGAGCCGAGCTGGAGGAATGGTGCAAACAGGTCGCGCCGTCCACCGAGCTGCGCAAGTGGTACAGCCACGACCCGGCCAAGTTCGCCGAGTTCGGCAAGCGCTACCGGGCGGAGCTGACCGACCCCGAGCACGCCGAGGCGCTGGCGCAGCTAAAGGAGCTGGCCCGCGGTCCGCAGGGTCTGACGCTGCTGACCGCCAGCCGGGCGTTGGACATCTCCGAAGCGGCCGTGCTGGCCGGAATGCTCAACACGTAGGGGCTCAGCGGGTAGGGACTGTATCGGGAGAACACCTGTGGCGGCCGATATGTGGATTATCCAGTTGTCTGGCCCGGTGGGTGTTGTCCCGCTACATCTCAGCCGGTGAATCGGCGGGATCAGTACAAACTGTTGACGTGTGGGCCACTTCGTGTGCGCTATCCACACGAGGTCGCGCCCACGTCAACATTTGGTACTGGTTTTCCCGCGCACCCCGGCTGTCGGTGCCGGAGCGGGCAACTTCCGTCGGTCAGAACGCCTGAACACCCTGGGTGGCGACTTGCATGCCGTGTCCGGTGCCGTCGTTGCTGAATCGGGTGCCGTCGGAGGTGGCGTCGATGGTCCAACCGTTGGCCGAATAGGTCTGGTAGTCCAGTTTGACCACCGGGATGTCACCCAGGTTGCCGACCACCCAGGTCAGGGTTCCGCTGCCGTTCACGCTGACCCCGTTGGCCTTGAAGCCGTCTTTCATCGGGGCATTGGCGAAGTCGGACTCGCAGGCCACGGAGGCGGTGGTCAGCTGGCAGCGGGTCTTGCCGGACTTGGTCTCGATGAACACCAGGCCCGATTCGTTGGCCGGCAGGGTCGTCGCCCCGGGTTTCGGCCCGGCGGTGGCCGTGGGGGGTGGGGCGGCACTTGGCGACGGCGCCGGTGTGGTCGGCGGATGTGCCTCGGGCCGGGAGGTGGGGATCGTCGGTTCGGTCCCGGTGCCGCAACCCGGGCAGGTGGCGGTCCCGTCGACGACGGTGTTGCAGCCGGCCAGCGCTGCGGCGGCGATCGCGGCGCCGGCCACCGCCAGCCATACCTGCGTTGTGCGCACCCGCTGCTCCTCGAACTGCTCCCGGCAACTGGCTACGACGCTACCGGCCCCCGCGTGGCCGGACCCGGTGCCGCGCCGGTGCCGGGAACACCCGATGTCTCCGCCCGATGTGCATTCCCATAGTTCGGGGCCGAAAAAACACGAATTCTGGGGGTCGGGAATGAATCGGCACCGGGAGTGGTTGAGGGTATCGACAACATGAGTGCACTAGACTCAATTTTGCCTTGACAACCCTATCGTGGGGAGGCAAGCTTGAGCGCAGCTCGCTCAGATTTCAATTCTGCTATTTCAGGAGGCAACAACTATGGCTCGTGCGGTCGGCATCGACCTCGGGACCACCAACTCTTGCGTCGCGGTTCTGGAGGGCGGCGATCCCGTCGTCGTCACCAACTCCGAGGGCTCCCGCACCACCCCGTCGGTCGTCGCGTTCGCGCGCAACGGCGAGGTGCTCGTCGGGCAGCCCGCGAAGAACCAGGCCGTGACCAACGTCGACCGGACGATCCGCTCGGTGAAGCGGCATATGGGCACCGACTGGACCGTCGAGATCGACGGCAAGAACTACACCGCTCAGGAGATCAGCGCTCGTACGCTGATGAAGCTCAAGCGTGACGCGGAAAGCTACCTGGGCGAAGACATCACCGACGCGGTCATCACCGTGCCGGCCTACTTCAACGACGCCCAGCGTCAGGCCACCAAGGAAGCCGGCCAGATCGCCGGCCTCAACGTGCTGCGGATCGTCAACGAACCGACTGCGGCCGCGCTGGCCTACGGCTTGGACAAGGGCAGCAAGGAACAGACCATCCTGGTCTTCGACCTCGGCGGCGGCACCTTCGACGTGTCCCTGCTGGAGATCGGCGACGGCGTGGTCGAGGTCCGTGCCACCAGCGGTGACAACCACCTCGGCGGCGACGACTGGGACGACCGGATCGTCGACTGGCTGGTCGAGAAGTTCAAGTCCACCTCGGGCATCGACCTGACCAAGGACAAGATGGCCATGCAGCGGCTGCGTGAGGCCGCCGAGAAGGCCAAGATCGAACTGAGCTCCTCGCAGAGCACCTCGATCAACCTGCCCTACATCACCGTCGACGCGGACAAGAACCCGCTGTTCCTCGACGAGCAGCTGACCCGCGCCGAGTTCCAGCGGATCACCCAGGATCTGCTGGACCGCACCCGCAAGCCGTTCCAGCAGGTGGTCAAGGACGCCGGCATCGCCGTCGGCGACATCGACCACGTCGTGCTGGTCGGTGGTTCCACCCGCATGCCCGCGGTGACCGAGCTGGTCAAGGAGCTCACCGGTGGCAAGGAGCCCAACAAGGGCGTCAACCCGGACGAGGTCGTGGCCGTCGGTGCCGCCCTGCAGGCCGGTGTGCTCAAGGGTGAGGTCAAGGACGTTCTGCTGCTCGATGTCACGCCGCTGAGCCTGGGCATCGAGACCAAGGGCGGGGTGATGACCAAGCTCATTGAGCGCAACACCACCATCCCCACCAAGCGGAGTGAGACCTTCACCACCGCCGACGACAACCAGCCGTCGGTGCAGATCCAGGTCTTCCAGGGCGAGCGCGAAATCGCCGCGCACAACAAGCTGCTCGGCTCGTTCGAGCTCACCGGCATCCCGCCGGCCCCCCGCGGCGTGCCGCAGATCGAGGTCACCTTCGACATCGACGCCAATGGCATCGTGCACGTCACCGCCAAGGACAAGGGCACCGGCAAGGAAAACACGATCAAGATCCAGGAAGGCTCCGGCCTGTCCAAGGAAGAGATCGACCGGATGATCAAGGACGCCGAGGCGCACGCCGAGGAGGACAAGCAGCGTCGCGAAGAGGCCGACGTCCGCAACCAGGCCGAGTCGCTGGTGTATCAGACGGAGAAGTTCGTCGGTGAGCAGCGCAGCGCCGAGGGCGGTTCCAAGGTCCCCGAGGACACGCTGACCAAGGTCGAAGCGGCCATCGCCGATGCCAAGACGGCGCTGGCAGGCACCGACATCGCGGCCATCAAGTCCGCGATGGAGGCCCTCGGCGAGCAGGGCCAGGCCCTGGGCCAGGCGATCTACGAGGCCGCCCAGGCCGAGCAGGCTGCCGGTGGTGCCGATGCGGGTTCGGGCGCCGATGACGTTGTCGACGCCGAGGTTGTCGAGGATGACCAGGAGAACAAGTGAGCGAGAACGATTCGCACGAGCCGGTGACTGTCACCGACAAACGGCGCATCGACCCGGAGACGGGTGAAGTTCGCGAGCAGGCCTCCGGGCCGGCCCCCAGTGGGCCGGCACCGGAGGTGCCCACCATCTCGGAGGAATCGCAGAACGAGGCCGCCGAACTGATCGCCGACCTGCAGCGCGTGCAGGCCGATTTCGCGAACTACCGCAAGCGTTCGCTGCGCGACCAGCAGTTCGCCGTCGACCGGGCCAAGGCCTCGGTGGTGGCGCAGCTACTGCCGGTGTTCGACGACCTGGATCGCGCCCGGGCGCACGGTGACCTGGAGTCCGGCCCGCTCAAGGCGGTTGCCGACAAGCTCGCCTCCACGCTGGAAGGCTTGGGACTGGCCGCATTCGGCGACGAGGGCGATGCGTTCGACCCGGAGATCCACGAGGCCGTCCAGCACGAGGGCGACGGATCGAACCCGGTGCTGGGGACCGTGATGCGCAAGGGCTACCGACTCGGTGAGCAGGTGCTGCGGCATGCGATGGTCGCCGTCGTCGATGCCGTCGAGAACATCGCCGGTGACGACGACACCGGGCAGCGCCCCGATACGCCCACGAATTCCTAGGCAAAGGACGAACATTCAGATGACGACAGGCAAGGAGGTGACGCTCGATGGCCCAGCGTGAATGGGTTGAGAAGGACTTCTACTCCGAACTGGGCGTCTCCTCCGACGCCACCCAGGACGAGATCAAGAAGGCTGCTCGCAAGATCCTGGCGGAGAACCACCCGGACCGCAATCCGGGTAATGCCGCGGCCGAGGAGAAGTACAAGGCCGCGTCCGAGGCCAAGGACGTGCTGTCGGATCCGGCCAAGCGCAAGGAGTACGACGAGACCCGGCGGATGTTCGCCGGCGGCGGCTTCGGCAATCGGTTCCGCGGTGGCGGTGGCGGCGGTTTCAACGGATACGGTTCCGATGGAACCGAATTCAACCTCGGAGACTTGTTCGACGCCGCCGGTCAGACCGGCGGCGCCAACATCGGTGACCTGTTCGGCGGACTGTTCGGGCGCGGCGCGCAGCCGCGGCCCAGCCGGCCCCGACGCGGCAAGGACCTGGAGACCGAGACCGAGCTGGACTTCCTGGAGGCCACCAAGGGCGTCGCGGTCCCGCTGCGGCTCACCAGTCCCGCGCCGTGCACCAACTGCCATGGCAGCGGTGCCCGGCCCGGCACCAGCCCGCGAGTCTGTGCGTCCTGCAACGGGTCCGGCGTCGTCAACCGCAACCAGGGTGCGTTCGGGTTCTCCGAGCCCTGCGCGGAATGCCGCGGCAGCGGCTCGATCATCGAGCACCCGTGCGACGAGTGCCGCGGTAGCGGGGTCACCACCCGGACCCGGACCATCAACGTTCGGATCCCCCCGGGCGTCGAGGACGGCCAGCGGATTCGCCTGGCCGGTCAGGGCGAGGCGGGGCTGCGCGGCGCGCCCTCGGGCGACCTGTACGTCACCGTGCACGTCCGCCCGGACAAGGTGTTCGGCCGCGACGGCGACGACCTGACGCTCACCATCCCAGTCGGCTTCACCGAACTCGCCTTGGGCACAACCCTTTCCGTTCCCACGCTGGACGGCAAGGTTGGTGTCCGGGTGCCCAAGGGTACGGCCGACGGTCGGATCCTGCGGGTGCGCGGACGGGGTGTCCCCAAGCGCAGCGGCGGAGCCGGCGACCTGCTGGTCACCGTGAAGGTGGCCGTCCCGCCCAAACTGGAGGGTGAGGCACTGGAGGCGCTGGAGGCTTATGCGGCCGCCGAGCGGGCCAGCGGCTTCGATCCTCGCGCAGGGTGGGCCGGGAACAGGATGTGATCGGCGATGAACGAGGCAGTGGGGCGTGAGGGATCGACCTTTCTGATCTCGGTCGCCGCCGAGTTGGCCGGCATGCACGTGCAGACTCTGCGCACCTACGACCGGCTCGGCCTGGTCACCCCGCAGCGCAGTTCCGGTGGGGGACGCCGTTATTCGGAACGTGACGTCGAACTGCTGCGCGAGGTGCAGCGGCTGTCCCAGGAAGAAGGCGTCAACCTCGCCGGGATCAAACGGATCATCGAGCTGACCAACAAGGTGGCGGCGCTGCAGGCCCGGGTGCGCGAACTGGGCGAAGAGGTCGATGCCGCGCGGTCCGGGCGCCGGCCGGGGACTGCCGTCGTCGTCTGGCAACCGCGCGGCCGTTGGCCGCAGTAGGCGGTGACGGCACAGCCCGATCCAACCGGGAGAATGGCGTCATGACCGCAACGTTGGTGGCCCGCGATGTCGCAGGCGGATTCGCCCACCGCACCCTGTTCGAGGGCGTCGACCTGGCCGTCGCCCCCGGCGACGTGATCGGTGTCGTCGGCGCCAACGGGGCCGGTAAGAGCACCCTGCTGCGGATATTGGCCGGCGATCTCGCCCCGCTGGCAGGCTCGGTCGGGCGCGCACCGACCGATGCCTTCGTCGGCTGGCTGCCCCAGGAGCATGAGCGGGTGCCGGGGGAGACCGTCGCGGACTACCTTGCCCGGCGAACCGGGTGCGCGGCGGCCACCCGAACGATGGATGCCGCCGCCGAGGCGCTGGACGACGACTGCGGTGCCGACGAATACGCGGTGGCGCTGGAACACTGGCTGGCCAGCGGGGCGGCGGATCTCGACGAACGGATCCCGGCGGTGCTGGCCGACCTCGGCCTGGCAGATGCGCTGCAACCGGAATCGACGCCGATGACCGCACTGTCCGGCGGACAGGCCGCCCGGGTGGGGCTCGCGGCGCTGCTGCTGTCGCGATTCGACGTGGTGTTGCTCGACGAGCCCACCAACGACCTCGACCTGGACGGCCTTTCTCGACTGGAACGCTTCGTCGGTGACCTGCGCGCCGGCGTGGTGCTGGTCAGCCATGACCGGGAGTTCTTGGCGCGCACCGTTACCCGGGTGCTCGAGCTGGATCTGGCCCAGCACACCACCACCGTCTACGGCGGCGGATACGAGAGCTACCTGGCCGAGCGCGAGGTCGCCCGCCGGCATCGACGCCAGGAATACGAGGAATTCGCCACGAAGAAGGCGGATCTGGTGGCACGTGCGCGCACTCAGCGCGAGTGGTCGAGCCAGGGTGTGCGCAACGCCATGCGCAAATCACCCGACAACGACAAGATCCGCCGTCGCGCCCAGTCGGAATCCAGCGAGAAGCAGGCGCAGAAGGTACGCCAGATGGAAAGCCGGATTGCCCGGCTGACTGAGGTCGCCGAACCGCGCAAGGAATGGCAGCTGCAGTTCACCATCGGCGCTGCGCCGCGGTCGAGTTCGGTGGTCGCGACGCTGAACGACGCCCTCGTGCGCCGCGGCGACTTCACCCTCGGCCCGGTTTCGCTGCAGGTCGACGCCGGCGAGCGGATCGGAATCACCGGCCCCAACGGGTCTGGAAAGTCGACCTTGCTGCGGCTGTTGCTCGGGCAGTGGGCGCCCGACGAGGGGCGCGCCGCACTGGGCGCCAACGTCGCGATCGGTGAGATCGACCAGGCCCGAGCGGGTTTCACCGGGCTGGAGCGTCTGGTCGACCGTTTCGAGGCGGCGGTGCCCGGCTTTTCCACCGTCGAGGTGCGCACGCTGCTGGCGAAGTTCGGGCTGGGCGCCGATCATGCCGAACGGGCCGTCGACGAACTTTCCCCCGGTGAGCGGACCCGCGCCGGGATGGCGCTGCTGCAGGCCGTCGGCACCAATGTCCTGGTGCTCGACGAGCCCACCAACCACCTGGACCTGCCGGCGATCGAACAGCTGGAGGCCGCGCTGGAGGGCTACGACGGCGCGCTGCTGCTGGTCACCCACGACCGCCGGATGCTGGAGAACGTCCGGCTCGACCGCCGCTGGCTGGTGCGCGACGGCCAGGTCACCGAGCTGTAGCGGGTCCGTTTGGCCGGGCCATAAAACCATAAAAGCAGTAAAATGCGTCCATGAAGACCACGATCGACCTGCCGGACGCGTTGATGCGTGCCATCAAGGTGCGCGCGGCGCAGCAGGACCGCAAGATCAAGGACGTCATGACCGAGCTCCTTGAGGCCGGTTTGTCGCAATCCTCCGGTTCGCCGTCGCGCGCGGTGGTGCGACGAGTCCAGGTGCCGCTGGTGCAGTGCGGTCGTCGGGCGGATGCCGGCAGTGAGATGACACCCGATCGCGTTGCGGACATCCTGGTGGATCAGGAGGCCGACTGGGCGATCGGTCGCGACGATGCTGCTGTGTGACACGAACGTCTGGCTTGCGCTCACGCTGTCGACGCACGTGCATCACGATGTGGCCCGGACGTGGCTGGAATCCGTTGATGAACCCGAGGCCATCCACTTCTGCCGCGCCACCCAGCAGTCCTTGTTGCGACTGCTGACGACGAGGGCGGTGTTGAATGCGCACGGGAGCGACGCCCTGACGAACGCCCAGGCATGGGCGGCCTATGAGGCTTTCCTGGCAGATGATCGAATCGTGATGGCCAGCCGGGAGCCCGACGGAGTTGACGACACGTGGAAGCGCTACGGGATCCGTGGCTCGGCATCGCCCAAGATTTGGATGGACGCGTACCTTGCGGCGTTCGCGGCTAGTGGCGGATTCGAACTGGTAACTACCGATTCGGATTTCGCGCAGTTCAAGGGTCTCCAACTGCGGCTGTTGAATCGCTGAACCGGGCTGCTGCGGCCTGATCTCTCCTCGCTTGCTCGTTCCTCGCAAGCTCGTCGAATCAGACCGGGTCGGACTGGATCTGCTCGGGTGGGGCGCCCTTGTCGATCAGTGCGGCGCGGGTGGCGGCGATCATTGCGTGATTACCCGCGATCAGGATCTGCCGATCACCCCAGCCGCCGTAGGAGGTGACAACCTCGGGCAGCAACCCGGTCTGGCGGACGTGCAGGCCGCGTGGCGGGGTCGGGTCGGGATAGTCGGCGGCCCACGGCGGATTGGATGCGAACATCGACACCGGCGTCACCGACAGCCACGGATTCTGCGCGGCCAGCTCCCACAGCGTTTGCAGGTCGTAGAGTTCGCACGGGTAGCGAGCTCCGAAAAACAGGTGCACGCGCGGGTTTTCACCGCATCGGCACATGTCCATGATGATGGCGCGCAACGGCGCCAGCCCGGTGCTCCCGGCGACCATCAGCACGTCATCGCCCTCGGGATTCACCTCCAGGGAACCGTGCGGGTTGGACAGCCGCCACCGATCCCCGGCCCGCGCCTCGTCGACGATGGCATTGCTGACCATTCCCCCGGAGACGGCGCGGACGTGAAACTCGATGCGGCCCTCGGGATCCGCCGGAATCGCCGGTGACAGGTAGCGCCAGCGCCGGGCGCACTGCGGCACCGATACGTTGACGTACTGGCCGGGTAGGTAGTTCATCGGGCGATCCAGCATCAACCGCACGACGGCCAGGTCTCGGGACACCCGAGCGGTCTCCACGACGGTGCCCTCCCACCAGCCGGGGCCCGTGTCGGCGTCGGCCGCTCCGCTCATCACGCCGGCGATCAGGTTGATGGCCTCCCGTGCGGCGTCGTCGACGGCCGGGGTGAACCGGTCACCCAGCTCGGCGGCCAGGGTGGCATAGATGGCGTGCGACATGGTTTCGTAATGCTGTTGTGTCGCACCGTATTTGCGGTGGTCGCGGCCGAGCTGGGCGAGGAAGGACACGGGCGCCTCGGCGCGCTGGGCGACGAACTCGTCGAACAGCCAGCCGAGAACCCGGCCGAACACTTCCCGCTGCCCGGTCATGTCCGGTGGGAACAGATCGCGGACCTCGGGGTCCAGTGCGAACCAGCAGGTGAAGATCCGGCCGATCAGGTCGTCGGCGTCGCGGCCGGTGAGCGCAGCACGCAGCAGCGTCAGCGACGTGCGATCTTCCAGGCCCACGCGGTCGATCCTAATCGGGCCGAACGGAGCGGAGGCCGGGACCGCCTGCGATATCAATCAGGCGGTTCGGTGAGGCTAGTGCACGTAAGTGGTACGCGGACCGTCGTCGGCGGTTGAGATACCACTTACGAACAGCCACCACCGTCTCTCGCGGGTAAAACCCCAGGTCAGCCTTCGGCCCGGCAAGTGCGGGTGCACGTAAGTGGTACGCCGACACTCACCGGCGGGTTGAGGAACCACTTATGTGCACATCCTGCGGCTCAACCGAGCGGCCGGAGCGCATTCTGCGGCACCGAGCACCCGGGCGTGACGGCTGCGTGGTCACGGCAGCGGGGTGACCTGCAGGATGCGGTCGTTGCCGTCGTCGACGATGTAGATGACGCCGCGCGCATCCACCGCGATGCCGCCGGGCTCGGCCAGCCCGTCCAACCCGAGAACGCGCTGGGTTCGGTCCGCGGTCATCAGTACCACCCGGTTGTTGCCCCGGTCGGTGACATAGATCGTGCCGGCGCGGTCCACGGCAATGCCGTGCGGTGACGCCAGCCCGGTAAACGGCAGCTCGATCGGAGTTGCGGCGTCCGCGGGTAGCTGCAGCACCCGGTTGTTGCCGGGATCGGTGACGTACACGGCGGAGCCGTCGACCGCGACGTCCTGCGGCCCGACCAGACCCGGGAGCGACAGGGTGCGCGCATCCCGGCCGTCGTCGGTGAATGCCACGACGCGGTCATTGCCCCAGTCGGCGACATAGATCCAGCCGTACGGATCGACGGCGATGCCCTGCGGACTGTCGAGGATGCTGATCGGCAGGGCTTTGGCGCGGAAGGCCCGGTCCTGGCGGATGACGACGCGGTTGTTGCCGCTGTCGGTCACATACAGGGTCCCGTCGCCGAGCGCGACGCCCGCGGGACCGTCGAGGCCGGGCACCCGCAGGGTTGTCGGGGCGGTCCCGGTGGTCACCGCGATGATGCGGTCGTTGCCCCAGTCTGCGATGAAGACGCTGCCCGCGGCGTCGACCGCGATCCCTTCGGGCCGGCTGAGTCCGTGCACCCGCAGTGTCCGGTACGCGCAATTGACGGTTTGGCTAACAGGGGCCGGTGCGGCGTACTGCGGCGGGGCGGCGGGCGGTGTGGCGTACCGGGGGTGCGCCGACGGCGGCAGGGCAGCGGCATGCACCGAGGCGGGCCAGCCGTAGCTGACCGGCGGCACATCCGAGTCGTCGGGTTCGATCGCGTGGTGCGCGGCGGCGGCCGGCGCAGCCGGGTCGAACGACGTGACGGGAGGCTTCGGCTCGGCCGGGACCGGCGCCACCGGCGAGACAGTCACCGGCGCGACGGGCGCGACCTGATCGAGGGGCACCGCAGCATCCGGCACGTCCGCGGGCCGGGCCAGGGCGACCTTGGCCGCGTCGACGCCCAGCCACGCGGTACTCGCCGGTTTGGTGGGAGCCGGCGTGGGTGTGGCCACTGGGGCGGGTGGCGGCTCGGGAACCGGGGCGGGTGGGGGCGGGGCTGCGGGTTCCGGGGCGACCGTCCCGGACAGCGCACCCCGGGCGGCATCGAGCAACGCACCGGCCGAGCCGAACCGGACTGCCGGGTCCTTGGCCAAGCCGGTGGCGACGACGGCGTCGAAGGCGACGGGAACGCCGGCGTCCGACGGCCGCGGCACCGGTTTGGCCAGGTGCCCGGTGATCTGCTGCTCCAGGGTGTCCCCGGGATAGGGCGTTCTCCCGGTGAGGCATTCGAACAGCACACACGCCAGGGCGTAGACGTCACCGGCGACGGTGGCGTCGCCGGCCTCGAACCGTTCCGGCGCCAGGTAGGCGAACCGGCCGACCGACGACGGACCGCTGCCGTGGCCGAAGCCGGTCAGTATCGCGAAGTCGCGTTTGCCGACGGTGATGTTGGCCGGCCGGATCTCGCCGTGCACCAGTCCGACGGCGTGCGCGGCATCCACCGCGTCGCCGACCTGTTCCAGGATGCCGACCGCGCGCTGTGGGCCCAGGGGCGCGTCGGCGGTCTCGGCGCCGAGGTCCCGGCCGGCGGGCGGGCGCACCGCGAAATAGGCCGTGCCGTCGGCCTCGCCGATGTCGAGGACGACGGGGACGTGCGGGTCGTCGAGGGAGGCCAGCAACCGGGCGCCATCGAGGAAGCGTTGCCGAGAAGCGTCGTCGACAAGTGCCACCACGGTGACCTCGCGGTCGGTGACGGTGTCGTGGCCGCGGAACACCCGCGTCGACTCGTTGCGGTCGAGCCGCTCGACCAGACGGAATCGGCCCAGCGCCGTCGGCCCCCCTGTCGTCACGCCATGACCGTAGCTGGCGGCGCAGGCCCCGGCCAGGACAGCCCCTACAGCCCGACGATCCCGCGGTGCAGCACCAATACCCCGATCACGATCAGCGTGACGGCGACCAGCGCGCCGCTGTGCCGCTGCAGCCAACCGTTGAGCCGCAGCAGCGCCGGATCCAGGCGCCCGGCCGAGGCGATATAGCCCAGCACCGGCAGCACGACCGACGAGGTGGCCACCACCACGAAACCGGCCACCGCGACCGGGGTCAGCGCGCCGAGCCCGGAGTTGGCGATCACCAAGCCCGCCGCCACGCACATGAACAGCACCTTGACGTTGACCACCGTCAGCAGGGCGCTGAGCCCGAACAGCTTGGCGGGACGCGCCTCGGTCAGCTGACGCAGGCCGGGCAGCTGATGCGGGCGGCTGGCCCGGGTGAACCAGCGGCAGATGCCGAACACGATCAGCGCGGCGCCGACGACGATGCGCACCCACGACGCCCAGGTCGGCGGCGGGCCGCTGTCGGCCTCCAGCAGACCGGGCAGGGCGGTGAACAGCGTTGTCAGCGCGGCGATCCCGAGCACCCAGCCGGCCAGGAACGCCAACCCGGATTCGCGGGGACGGTCGCCTTGGAGCACCAGCACCGCCGGGATGATCGAGATCGGGGACAGTGCGATCACCAGGGCCAGCGGCAGCACCTCGACGGCTGCCGATCCCAGACTCGCGTTCACCGACTGCACCTCACGATCGGGTCAGGCATCGAGGAGGCCCTGCTGTAGCACCAGAACGCCGATGGCGATCAGCGTGACGGCGATCAGCGCCGGGCTGTTCTCCTCGAGGCGGATCCGCATCCGCGTCAGGGTGGCGTCGAACCGGTCGCCGGTGAACAGGTAGCCGAGGATCGGGATCGCGACCGTCGACGCCGCCGTCACCACGAATGCCGCCGCCGCGACCGGAGTCCACCGGCCCAGGTGCGCGTTGCTGATCACCAGGCCGGCCGCCACGCAGATGAACAGCACCTTGAAGTTGACCATGGTGAGCATCAGCCGCAGACCGAACACCTTCACCGGGCTGGTACCGGTCAGTCGGTCGACCCCGGGCAGTTGCGGTGACCGGTTGCCCCGCGTGGCCCACCGGTAGATCCCGACGGCGATCAGCGTGCCGCCGACCAGGATGCGGGTCCACGCCGACCATTCCCGGGTGTAGCTCTCGCCGGGATCCATGGCCTCCGGCAGCGCGGTGAACACCGCGATCAGCACGGTGATGCCGCACAGCCAACCGGCCAGATATGCCAGCCCGGATGCCCGAGGCCGATTGCCCTGTACGACGAGCACCGCCAGTACCACGGTGAACGGCGACAGGGCGATCACCAGGGCCAGGGGCAGTACCTCGGCGGAGGCGGAAAGCAGGTTGGTGTTCATCGGTGTCGGCCGCCCGCGGTGTCGGCCCCCGGTCCCCTCGTCTCGTGGTGTCGCATCCTCACCGCGTCGACCGTACTGGCCCGGGCTGCGGGTGGTGCTGCGAGGTTACGGATCCGCTGCGGGCTCAGGGTCGGACGCGGTGTCGGTGGGGACGCCGTCGGAATTGGTGTCGACGGTCGGTGGCCCGGGTGCGGGGGTGATGGCGACGACGGGAACCCGGCCGACGCTGATGGCGATGCCGAGCAACAGCAGCAGCACCATGGACACCAGCCAGACCCCGAGCAGCGGCGCGCCGAGGTGACGGACCAGGGATCGGCTGAGCCCCATGACCATCTGTGCCGCGAGCAGCCCGTAGAGCAGGGCCAGGCCCAGGGAGGTGATGCCGGCGCCGATCCCGGTGATGGTCCCGAAGAGCCGGAACGACGGGCGGGCGCCGCCGCCGAACACGATCACCGCGATCGACCAGGTCAGTGCCGCGGCCATGGCCAGCAGCAGGAAGACGACCTGTGCATCGTGGGTGCGGGTGAGGTTCAGCCCGACCCAGGGGACGACGGCGGGCGGCAGGGTGGCCAGCGCCGCCACCACCGCGCGGCCGACCAGCCCCTTGCCGGCCGGACGGGCCGCGACGGCGATGAGCACGAAAGCGAGGCCGATCGCCAGCCACGCAACGCTGAACCCGGCCATGTCGGCCGACGCGTGGTGGGCGTGGGTCATCCTCACCGCGAACGCCGGCGCGGTCGCGACGATGCCGACGGCCGCGGCCGCGACCAGGATTCCCGCGACGATGAATCCCGCCGGGTGCCGCATCGGTGGGGTGGGCGGGCGCGGCGGGGGCATCGGGTAGCGCATCGGGCCGGGCGTCGGCATGGCGTTGGGGTAGTGCACCGGGTAGGGCTGCTGAACGTAGGACGGTTGCGGCTGCGCGTAGGAGATGGGCGGCGCCTCGTCATGGCCCGCCGGAGTAGCCGCGGTGGCGTCCGCGGCCAGCAGACCACCCACCAGACCGCGCAACTGGCCGTCGTCGTCGAGGTCCAGATCGTGCTCGAAGGCGCGGCCGACGAGGGTGACGAGTTGCTCGCGGGTCAGCGTGCGACCGGTGACGGCGACGACGCGCTCCGACAGTGTGCTCAGCCGGTCGGGCTCGGTCACCTGTTCTCCTGACGTCAGCGGTCCTTCCGGGAAAGCCTATGGGAGTCGAGGGGCGCGGAGCAGCGGCAATCCGGCCGACCGGTCAGGGAGCGGCGTCGGCGGCAGGCGTCCCGTCGGGAATGTCGGGCGGCACCGGCCCGGAGGGCGGTCCGGGGTCCGGATAGGACGGATACACCGGGCCCGGTGAAGCGGGGAGGAGCGCCTTTCCGCAGCTGACGGCAATGCCGAAGAGCAGCAGAAACAGCGCAGACAACAGGAAGGCGATCTGTACCACCGCATAGAGATCGGCGGACGATGCAACGATCTTGACCGTGCTGATCGCGGTGTAGCCGATCGCAGTCACCAGACCGAACACTCCGAAGGATCGCCGGCCGGTAACACCGGTAAGCAGTAGTCCGACGATGAAGATCAGGGTCGGACCCACTACTAACGCGATCGCGGGCACGATGTGCAGATAGAGGAACGCTCGGGTGACGATGTTGACCAGCGCTGTCAACAGAGCTGCACCTGCAGCGATGATTGCTGACACCCGCGTCGCTCCGCGCGCGCTGAGAGCGACCACGAGGAAGCCGACCGCCAGAATCACCCAGTCGGCATTATCGATCAGCATCCAGGGACGAAGGCTGCCAACGTAGTAGTAGCGGTCGTCGTAGAAGCCGTAGAGGTAGCTGTAGGTGATTCTCCCCGGGAGGAATACCCCGGCCAGTGCCGCCAGCGCGATCAGGATCCCGCCGACGATGAACCCCGCCGGGTGTCGGGTGGGCGCCTTCGGTGCGCGCGGGGGCGGTGCCATCAGTGGGTAGCCGGGTGCCATCATCGGATTCATCGCGGGCCAGCCTGGCTGCGGATAGATCTGCGGGTAGCCGGGTTGGGCAACGGGATAGCTGGGCACCGCCGGTTGCCCGTACGTCACCGGCGGTCCGCCGAGCCCGACGCCACCACCCGAGGAAAGCCCACCGAGCAGAGCCCGCAACTGCCCGTCGTCGTCCAGGTCGATCTGGTGCTCGAACGCGCGTCCGGCGACGGTCACCAGCTCGTCGCGGGTGAGGTTGCGCCCGGTCAGCGCGGTGATGCGCTCAGACAGGGCGTTCAGTCGATCGGGCTCGGTCACCGGTTGGCTCCTGATGTTCGGTGTGCTTCGACCAGCCTATGGCACCGCCGGTGTGCGATGTCTCGGCAAACCCGCGTGGCCAACCCGTCAGCTACCGAGCGGGTTCGCGGGAGCAACGGCTTTGACGGGCACCCGGCCGCAACTGACGGCGATCCCGAATAGCGAGAAGATGGTGGCCAGCACGATCAGGATCCCGGCGACGACCAACCCCGCCGGGTGCCGGGTGGGTCTGATCGTCGGGAACGGCATCACGGGATACCCGGGCGCCATTGCGGGACCGGGCCAACCGGGCTGCGGATAGCTCTGCGGATAGCTGGGCACCGCCGGTTGCCCATACGACACCGGCGGTCCGCCGAGTGGCCCCCGCCCGAGGACAGCCCGCCCACCAGCGCGCGCAACTGCCCGTCGTCGTCCAGGTCGATCTGGTGCTCGAACGCGCGTCCGGCGACGATCACCAGTTCGTCGCGGGGCAGGGTGCGTCCGGTCAGTGCGGTCACCCGCTCCGACAGCGGACTCAGCCGGTCCGGCTGTGTCATGCGGATCAACCTAACTCAGCGGGTGTTCGAGCTTGATCACCCCGGAGTCGTCGCTGACATACACCGTGCCGTCGGGCGCCACCGCCATGTCGTAGGGGTTGCTGAGCCCCTGGAACGGCAGCACCTTCTGGCTGCTCGACCCGGCCTGCAGTGCCAGCACCCGGTTGTTCTTGAAATCCAGTGCATAGACCGTGCCGCTGGCGTCCACCCCGACACCGTTGGCCTGCTGGATCCCGTTGAACGGCAGGGTTTGCTGCTTGCCGGTCGCCGGATCCAGCTTCACCACCTGGCCGGCATTGAGGTTGGCGACGTACACGCCGCCCGAGGAATCCACCGCGATCGCAACGGGCCGGCCGGTGGTGCCGAACGGAATTCGACGCGCCGAAGTCGCGCCCGGCGCGAGCACCTGGATCCAGTACTTGCCGTCGTCGTCGGCGATGAAATCGGTGGCGTAGACGGTGCCGCCGGAATCGACGGCCACGTCGGCGTAGAGATTGCCGCCGGAGATCGGCAGCTTCTGCGGCGTCATCGATCCGGCCGGCAGCTTGAAGATCCCGTTCTGGTCTCCGGTGGTCAGGTAAACCGCACCGGCACGGTCGGTGGACATCCGCACGAGCGACGCGGCTTCCCCGGTCAGCGGCACGGTGCTCGGCGCGGCGGCTCCGGGCGCCAGCACCAGCAGGCCGGGTTTGTTGTTGACGTAGACCGTGCCGTTGCGGTCGACGGTCAGGGCGCGGCGGGTCACGTTCAGCGGGAGCCGGGTCTGTACCGGTGTCACCGCGGGTGGCGAGTCCGGCGTCGGCGTGGGTTCCGACGGCCCTGGCTCTGCGGGACTGGGCTCGGTCGGTGCGGGTTCGCCCGGAGAGGGCTCCGAGGGCCCGGGTTCGGCCGGTTCGGAGGGGGTAGCTTCCGACGGGGTCGGTTCCGGCGTCGTGCCGGACGCCTCGATCGGCGTCGACGCCCCCGCTGACGGTGCGGCGGCCGGATTGCTGGGAGCCGGGCCGGCCTGCTGTTCGGCTGCCGGTCCACTGGGCTTGACCACCAGCCAGATCGTCACGCCGACGGCGCTGACCACCGCCAGGACCGCGGCAACGATGGCCCAGCGCAACATGTTCCGGTTCCGCTTCGGCGGCTGGGTGGGCTGGCCGGGAGCGAACCAGGGCGCACCGCTCTGCGGATCACCGGATGGCCACGTCTGACCTGGCATCGGTGCCCGTTGATAGGGATCACCGGACTGCCAGGGCTGACCGGGCGTGGGGGCCTGCTGATACGACGGGGGTACCTGCTGCGTCGGTGGTTCGAACCGGGAAACCGGCGGCTCGAACACCTCGGTGAACGGATCGGGTGGTTCTGTCACGGCGCCCCTCTCGTAGTGACTCCTCGACGATAGGTCAGACCTGCGCCGATCGTTGATCTGGCCGCCCACCGGTGCGGCCGAAATTAGTGATCGGGGCACCCACCGCCGGGCCTTAACGTTCAAGGGTGGGTAGTTGCGGGATCGCGTCACGGCGTCCGAGCGCAGTGGTGCTCGGGGGTGCGCTGGTCGCCGTGGCGATGCTGGCGGGGTGCGGTCCCGGGCACCGGGATCCGGTCACCACCACTGCTGCGACCAGCCCGACGACGACCACCGCCATCACCAGCCCGACGGACGCCACCCCAGCCACCCAGGACTGCAGCAAGGTCTACATCGACGACAAGCCGCCGCTGGCCGAGCAGCACATCCGCTGCACCCTGCAACCGGCGGCGGGACTGACACTGGCGGTGTCCAGCGACCCGTCGTGGTCCTTCGAACTACAGCGTGCCGGCACCACCGTCCAGCGGTTCACCGAACTCACCGACGAGATCGGCCAGACCGGGGTGGCGCCGCTGCTGGCCGACCTCGACGGCACCGGCATCCCGTCGTTGCTGGTGGTGACCGGCCGCGGCGGTACCGGTGGCGAGCCCATGGCGGTGTGGAAGTTCAACCCGGAAAAGACCGAATTCGTCCGTGCCGGGGAGATTTTCGGGTTCCGGCACTACTATCGCAGCACCGAGGGGCTCTTCGGTCTTTATGCGCACGCCGGGGCCGGAGCCGGCGTCGTGACGCTCTACCGCTGGGACGGCGACAGCTTGGCGGCGGTGGTGCTGCTGGATGTCCAGACTCCGGATTGGACCGTGCAGTCCACCGACAAACGGGTGTGGCTGCGCAACAAGAACGTCATGTGCACCCTCAACAAGGACGACTACCCAGCGGGAAGTCTGGCCGCGTGGCGGGCCCAACTGACGGCGGCCGGGTTCGACCCGGCCACCGCCGCGGAGCATTTCTGCAACCAGCCCTGGGTGGGCACCGTCTACCGCTGAGCGGTCAGTCTCGGTCTTCGCGACCGCCGGTCAGGGCATACGCTAGCGGGCATGTTCGCCTCGACCGCATCGGCGCCGGCGCCGACCCTCGGGGTGACCAAACAACGATGACAGCGTTTCTCCTGACGTTGACGGGTCTGGCTTTTCTCGACTCCCTCAATGTCCTGAACATCGGCGTGATCTCGGCCGTCATCTACGGCAGTCGATTGAACCGTCAGTCCGTGCTGCCGGGCGGAGTGAGCTACATCGGCGGACTTCTCACAGTGACCATCACCTTCGGGCTGTGCGTGGTGCTCGGCCTGGGGTTGCTCGCGGATCTGACCGACTTCCACCTGACCCCGGCGGTCAGGTACTGGGGCGAGCTCGTGCTCGGTGTGCTGCTGATCGGGCTGGCGTTCGTGCCCTTGGTCGCCCAGAGCACGACGCCGGGCTGGGCGCTCGGCGCCATGCGCGATCGCCCCTGGCTGCTCGGATTCCTCGGTGCGGCAGTCGGCCTCGGGCAGGCCCCCACTGCGGTTCCCTATCTGACGGCATTGGCGATGATCGCGGCGCTGCACCCCCGCCCGGCGGCCTGGCCGCTGATGATCGTCGGGTACTGGATCGTCGCGATGCTGCCGTGCATGCTCATCCTCGGGCTCTCGACGCTCAAAAGCCGGCGAGCCGTCCGCGCGCAGCGCTGGCTGGTGCGCAACGTCGCCAAGTACGGACCGATCGGCGTGCGCCTGTTGTTCCTGGTCGTCGGAGTCGCGTTGGTCGCGGACGCGCTCGTCCACCGCAGTCGTTGGTGGTAACTCGGGGAACCTGGCGGATGCGGGCCCTGTGACCACGGCCATAGCCCTCAGAGAAGTTGAGCGGAATAGACTCAACCTTGACGTGGTTGACCACTACGACAAGCATTTGCCGGGCGACTACGTGTGTGCCCGTATCGAAGAAAGTGAGGTGTCGTGGACTCGTTCAACCCGACCACGAAGACCCAGGCGGCGCTGACCGCGGCACTGCAGGCGGCCACCGCTGCCGGCAACCCGCAGGTGGCACCCGCCCACCTGTTGATGGCGCTGCTCACCCAGAACGACGGGATCGCCGCGCCGCTGCTGGAGGCTGTCGGCGTTGACCCCGCGACCATCCGGGCCGAGGATCAGCGACTGCTCGACGCGCTGCCCAGCGCGACGGGCGCCAGCTCCAGCCCGCAGCTCTCGCCCCAGTCGATCGCGGCCATCACCGCCGCCCAACACCTGGCCACCGAGATGGACGACGAGTACGTCTCCACCGAGCACCTGATGGTCGGGCTGGCCGGTGGCAACACCGACGTCTCGACCCTGCTCGACCGGCACGGGGCGACCGCCGATGCTCTGCGTGAGGCGTTCGTCAAGGTCCGCGGCAGCGCCCGGGTGACCAGCCCGGATCCCGAGGGTAGCTACCAGGCGCTGGAGAAGTACTCCACCGACCTGACCGCGCGCGCCAAGGAGGGCAAGCTCGACCCGGTCATCGGCCGAGACACCGAGATCCGTCGCGTCATCCAGGTACTGAGCCGTCGCACCAAGAACAACCCGGTGCTCATCGGCGAACCCGGCGTCGGCAAGACCGCCATCGTCGAGGGCCTGGCTCAGCGCATCGTCGCCGGCGACGTGCCGGAATCGTTGCGGGACAAGACCGTTGTGTCACTGGACCTCGGGTCCATGGTGGCCGGCGCCAAGTACCGCGGCGAATTCGAGGAGCGCCTCAAGGCCGTCCTCGACGACATCAAGAACTCGGCCGGGCAGATCATCACCTTCATCGACGAGCTGCACACCATCGTGGGTGCGGGCGGAACCGGTGAGGGCGCGATGGACGCCGGCAACATGATCAAGCCGATGCTGGCCCGCGGTGAGCTGCGGCTGGTCGGCGCGACCACGCTCGACGAGTACCGCAAGTACATCGAGAAGGACGCCGCGCTGGAGCGCCGCTTCCAGCAGGTGTTCGTCGGCGAGCCGTCGGTCGAGGACACCGTCGGCATCCTGCGCGGCCTCAAGGACCGCTACGAGGTGCACCACGGTGTGCGGATCACCGACTCGGCGCTGGTCGCCGCGGCCACCTTGTCGGATCGCTACATCACCAGCCGATTCCTGCCGGACAAGGCCATCGACCTGGTCGACGAGGCGGCGTCCCGGCTGCGGATGGAGATCGACTCCCGCCCCGTCGAGATCGACGAGGTCGAACGCGTCGTGCGGCGCCTGGAGATCGAGGAGATGGCGTTGGAGAAGGAGGAGGATGACGCCTCCAAGGAGCGCCTGGAGCGGCTGCGCGCCGAATTGGCCGACAAGAAGGAACATTTGGCCGAGCTGACCGCCCGGTGGCAGAACGAGAAGAGTGCCATCGACGTGGTCCGCGAGCTCAAGGAACAGCTGGAGGACCTGCGCGGGGAGGCCGACCGGGCCGAGCGCGACGGCGATCTGGCCAAGGCCGCCGAGCTGCGCTACGGGCGGATCCCGGAGGTGGAGAAGAAGCTCGACGCCGCCGTCCCGCAGGCGCAGGCCCGCGAGGACGTCATGGTGCGCGAGGAGGTCGGCCCCGACGACGTCGCCGAGGTCGTGGGCGCCTGGACAGGGATCCCCGCCGGACGCCTGCTGGAGGGGGAGACCGCCAAGCTGCTGCGGATGGAGGACGAACTCGGCAAGCGGGTCGTCGGCCAGAAGGCAGCTGTGGCAGCGGTTTCGGATGCGGTGCGGCGATCGCGGGCCGGCGTTGCCGACCCGAACCGCCCGACCGGATCGTTCCTGTTCCTCGGGCCGACCGGTGTCGGTAAGACCGAGCTGGCAAAAGCGTTGGCGGACTTCCTGTTCGACGACGAGCGCGCCATGACCCGGATCGACATGAGCGAGTACGGCGAGAAGCATTCGGTCGCAAGGCTGGTCGGTGCCCCTCCGGGATATGTCGGCTACGACCAGGGTGGTCAGCTGACCGAGGCGGTCCGTCGGCGGCCCTACACCGTCGTACTGTTCGACGAGGTCGAAAAGGCCCACCCGGACGTGTTCGACGTGCTGTTGCAGGTTCTCGACGAGGGCCGGTTGACCGACGGCCAGGGCCGCACGGTCGACTTCCGCAACACCATCTTGATCCTGACCTCCAACCTGGGGGCCGGTGGCAGCGAGGAGCAGGTGATGGCGGCGGTGCGCTCGGCCTTCAAGCCGGAGTTCATCAACCGCCTCGACGATGTGCTGATGTTCGAGCACCTCAAGGAAGACGAGCTGGTGGAGATCGTTGATATCCAACTGGCACAACTGCAGAAGCGCCTGGCGCAGCGGCGGTTGACGCTGGAGGTCTCACTGGCCGCCAAGCAGTGGCTGGCCGAGCGCGGGTTCGACCCGCTCTACGGAGCGCGGCCGCTGCGTCGGCTGGTGCAGCAGGCCATCGGCGACCAGCTGGCCAAGCTGCTGCTGTCCGGCGACGTGCACGACGGCGACGTCGTCCCGGTGAACGTCAGCGCCGACGGCGACGGGCTGGTTCTGGGGTAGCTGATGCGGCAGTGAAATCGCCCCGGCTTTTTCGAGAGCCGGGGCGATTTCGCGTCTGCACCCCGTCGGCCGTGGGCGTCCACCAACCCGTCGTGCGAGTAAGCGCCACGGTCGGCGGACCTTGGCCCGAGGTTAGAACTGCACCTGCGGCGGGGTCTGCTGGCCCTCAGGGGCCCGGTAGAACTCCCGCTTGCTCACCCCGGCGGGACCGGCGACGAACATCCACGGGATGGTGACGACCTTCTGGTTCAGCGTCGACACCGCGTCGTTGTAGTACTGCCGCGCGAATGCCAGCTGGTTCTCGGTATCGGCCAACTGCTCCTGCAGTTGCAGGAAGTTCGCCGACGCCTTCAGGTCCGGGTAGTTCTCGGCGACCACCATGACGTTGCCGATCGCCCGGTCCAACCGTGCCTGCGCGTCGGCCTTCGCATCGACGTTGTCGGACACAGCAGCAGCCGCCACCCCGGCGCGCGCGGCGGTGACTTCCTCGAACACCGACTTCTCATGCGCGGCATAACCTTTGACGGTGTTGACCAGGTTGGGCACCAGATCTGCCCGACGGGTCAGCTGCACGTCGATGCCGCCGAGCGCCTCCTGGGCGCTGACGTCGAGCCGTCGCAGCGTGTTGAATGCGACGATCCCGAAGGCGATCAGCGCGACGACGATCACCGCGATCACGATGATCGCGATTCCCGTTCCACCCATGAGTTAGCTCCTCACTGTCGGTTTGTGTCCACTATGGCTGTTCGCCGCCACGTTCGCGCCCCCTTGGTCACCAGGTTCCCCCGCCGCCGCCCCCGCCGCCCCCCCAACTGCCGCCCCCGCTGCTCCAGCCACCGCCGCCGGAGGACGGACTCGACGACGACTGCGACGCGGTGTAGGCGCTGATCGAACTGGACACGGCCGAGTTGAAACTTGCCAGGCCGTCGGAGAAATTGCCGGCGGAGTACAGGCCGGCCGACTGGCCGACGGGCACCGGGTACCACCACGGCACCGGTGGCTCGGTGTTGGTGGCGGCCCGGTACTTCGCCGCCCACTTGTCGGCCACCCCGAATGCGACGGCATACGGGATGTAGGCGAGGTACAGGTCCTGGCGCGCGGCGTAGTCGAACCGGTCCTCGCTCGACGGGGTGGCCAAAAGACGTCGGAAACCGGCTGCCCGTGACCATAATTCGCGTCCGGCCGGGGTGCGACGGGTGGTCGCCCCGGTGGCCAGCAGCCCGAACCCGCAGATGGTGAACGCCGCGAACGGCGCGCCCCACATGGTCGGGGCGAGAAAGCCGACGAACCCGATCACCGCCGCCACCGCGGAGAACGGCAGCAGTACCCGGCCGATCAGCCCCGACCAGGAGGTCTGCATCACGCCGGTGTCCTCGGACCAGGACCGGCAGCCGTCGCCCACCGTCTTTCTGGCTCTGATCAGCGTCTGGCCCGTGGACACCGCGCCGTCGACGGCGAAGGCGGCACCGGCTGTGGTGACGCCCAGTGCGGTACCCAACGCCCGGCCGACCGGGTCGGTGGCGGCCCACTGCTCGGGGGTGCCGATGCCGGTGACCGTCCAATGGCGGGAATCGGAGCGGTCGAGCCGGATGAGTTTGCGGTCGGCCAGGGACAGCAGCGTCGCGACCATCGCGTCGTCGCCCTCGGTCTCGTCGGCGATGTAGCGGGTCTGTGCCGGTCCGAGGCCCTGCGGCGGTACGTAGAGCACCGGGGTGCCCGGGGGGATCTCGCGTTGCATCCGGAACAGCCAGAGCCCGGCGCCCGCGGCCAGCAGGGTCAATACGGCGACGAGAACCGTCATCGGTATCGAGTGGCCGAGGACGTAGTCGAATTCCACCGTCCACCCCACGGTGGCGCGCGGCGGCGCCGGCACGGACAGGTCGGCGCGCACCGTCACCGGGTTCTGCGCGGGCAGGTTCGCCGCGGCCACCGTCAGATGTGCGGTGCCGGCACCGTCGATCGTGCACGGGATCTCCCCGGCGGCCGACGCCACGCAGGCCACCTGCCCCGACGGGCCGGGCAGGTCGATGGTGGTGGTGGCGTGGACGATCGGCTGGGCCCAGAACCCGACCACGTCGTAGTAGAACGCCGACGCCAGCGCCGACGCGTTGGTCCCGGCCCGGGTGATGAACTGCCCCTCACCGGCCGACGGCGGGACCAGGCCGCCGTTGATGTTGTAGTCGATGACGTAGACGTGCGGGCCCGGCGTCACCGTCACGTTCGGATTGCCGATCCGGGCGACGTAGAAGGCACCGTTGTTGCGCCACTCGTAGCCGACCTCGCCGGGTTGACCGTCGACGGTGACGTTGGTGACCGTCGGGATGGTGCGGGCGTGCGGATCGGTGCGGTCGGCGATCGGGAAGAACCGGAAGATGCCGTGCTTACCGGCGGCCATGTCGATGGTGAGCTGCTCGGAGGCGTACATCCGGCCGTCGGCGTCGACGCGGTAGTGCGCCGTGTAGTCGGTGATCACCGACTGGCGGTCGACATCGGCGGCGGAGGAGTCGATGTGGGCGAAGATCGCCGGCCACAGCAGCCCGATGGCCGAGAGCGCGCACAGCACCGTCGTCCAGATGATCCGGCGGATGCCCGAGTACGGAGTCACGAGCCAGCTCGGCGCAACCGAGGACGACGATGCCACCTGACGATTGTGACAGCGCGACGGCGCAGCGGAACCCACGAATTTCCTGGGAACGCGGGTTTATCCCGGCCAGTGGAACCGGATTGCACCGTCGGTCGCTGGGCACTGAAGGACGGGCCGACCAGCTACGAACACGAACTGTGCAGTGCGCTCGGTGAAACCGCAGGTCACGGCGCTGGACTATCGGCGGTGGGGGAGGCTCGCCTGCGCCGGCCGCACCGGGATCAACGCGCTTCGTCGCCGGCCGGGTAACCGCAGGTAACCAGGTTGTGACCTGCACGAGTTCTATAAAATTGCTATACCTCTACTACTCTGTTGGCGATGGTCCCGTTTTGGTTCACGCTGTCCGCACTCTGCTTTGTGGGTGCGGCGGTGCTGCTGTGGTTCGACTATGACCGGCGCCGCGGACACGGCCGCCGGCGTAAGTCGTGGGCGCGTTCCCACGGGTTCGACTACGAACCGGAATCCACCGAGATCCTGTCCAAGTGGAGCCGCGGCGTCATGTCGACCGTCGGCGACGTCACCGCCCGCAACGTCGTGCTGGGCCAGATCCGCGGCGAAGCCGTCTTCATCTTCGACCTCGACGACGTCGCGACGGTCATCGCGCTGCACCGCAAGGTCGGCACCAATGTGGTCGTCGACCTGCGGCTCAAGGGTCTCAAGGAGCCCCGCGAGAACGACATCTGGCTGCTCGGCGCCATCGGCCCGCGGATGGTCTACTCGACCAACCTCGATGCGGCCCGGCGCGCCTGCGACCGTCGGATGGTCACCTTCGCCCACACCGCGCCCGACAGCGCCGAGATCATGTGGAACGAGCAGCACTGGACGCTGATCTCCATGCCGATCAGCAGCGGCCGCTCCCAGTGGGACGACGGCCTGCGCACCGTCCGCCAGTTCAACGACCTGCTGCGGGTACTGCCGCCGATCTCGGCCGAGCTGCCCGGCGCCACCCGTCGTCCCGACGCCGGCCGGCCGTTGGCTCCGGCCGCCCCGGCCCCGCCGGCCGAACTTCCGCCGGGCCGCAGCGGCCAGCCGTCCGGGCTGCGTACCGACGCCCCGCACGGGGTGCGGGTCCGCCGCGGATCCCGCACCGGCCGGCAGTGACCGCACCCCAGGTCGACGCCGCCGACCGCGCGCAACTGGCCGAGCTGGTCCGCCGGTTGGCCGTCGTGCACGGCCGCGTCACCCTGTCCTCGGGCCGGGAATCCGACTACTACGTCGACCTGCGCCGCGCCACCCTGCAACATCAGGCGTCCCGGTTGATCGGGAAGCTGCTGCGCGAACTCACCGCCGACTGGGACTACGCCGCCGCCGGCGGACTGACGCTGGGCGCCGACCCGGTCGCGACGGCGATCATGCACGCCCCGGGCCGGCCGATCGACGCGTTCGTCGTCCGCAAATCCGCGAAAACCCATGGCATGCAACGACTCATCGAAGGCTTCGACGTCGCCGGGCAGCGGGTACTGGTGGTCGAGGACACCTCCACCACCGGCGCCTCCCCGCTGGCGGCGGTCCGCGCGGTCCGCGAGGCCGGCGGCGAGGTCGTCGGGGTGGCGACCGTCGTCGACCGGGCCACCGGAGCTGCGGAGATCATCGAGGCCGAGGGCCTGCCCTATCGCAGCGTGCTGGGCCTGGCCGACCTGGGGCTGCCCGAGGCCTGATCGGCTGGGGTAGGACCTGCGATGACGAGGAAACCGGCCCGCGCGTTCCTGGCTGTTCTGCTGACCCTGACGGCTGTGCTGGCCGGCTGTGGCACCACCGGTGACCAGCGGGTTTTCGGGGCACAGAGCGTCCCTCTCGGCCAGTCGCTGGCCGTGCTGGGCTGGAACATCTCCGTCGCCAACCTGCGGTTCGCCGACGACAAGGTGCTGATCGACGTCGACGCAGCACCCAGTGACCCGTCGGCACCGCGCGCCGATGCCCGCGAGGTCCGGTTCGGCCTGTACGGCGCGCTGGCCCACCCCGTCGAGGCCACCGGCCTGGGCAGCTGCGACGCCGTCGTCGGCTCCGACGTCAACCCGCTGCGCACCTCCGCCGACGCGTTCAGCGGAACCGTGTGTCTGGGCCCGGTCTCAGATCAGGCGCAGGTCCGCGGGGTGTATCTGTACTCCCCGCGCGACCGGATCGCCGGAAGCACCGTCGCCTACCCGGCGGCGTTCCCGCTCGGACTGCCGCGCACCCCGGTCAGCGATTCCGGCCTCGTGCTCTACAGCACCAGTGCCGAGGCCTGGCGCGCCGACGGCACCGTGCTGACCCCGGCGTCGCTCGGCGATCCGGTGGCCTTCACCGGCAAGGGCTATCTGCTGCTCGGGTTGCGCGCCGAAGCCGTCGCCGCGCGCTATCGCGACGAGGCCGCCGAGCGCGGTGGGCCGCTGATGATCGTGATCGCCCCGACGCTGCCCGCCCCCGGCCTCAACCCCGCATGCCAGGCTTACGGGGCCTCGGTGCTGATCATGCCGGAGTCGTCGCTGGACGCGGTGGCGGTGAGCGCGTCGCTGTGCGCCCCAGGGCGACGTCAACGAGGCCGTCCTGTACCCGACGGTGTCGATCATCGGCACCCACGCCGGTCTGTGGACCCGGCCGTGACCGGCACTGATCCACACGATGAGCCGGGACCCACCGAGTGGGGCGGCGGTCACGGTGTCGGCCCCTGGGCGGACGAGCACGACGGCCCGCGGCCGGAGGATCCCCGCTACGACCCGACGCTGCTGGCCGAGGGGGACACCCGCAACGTCGTCGACGCCTACCGGTACTGGACCCGCGAGGCGATCATCGCCGACATCGACACCCGTCGGCACCCGCTGCACGTGGCCATCGAGAACTTCGGCAACGACGCCAACATCGGCGGGGTGGTTCGTACGGCGAACGCGTTCGCCGTCGACACCGTGCACATCGTCGGACGACGACGGTGGAACCGCCGCGGCGCCATGGTCACCGACCGCTACCAGCGGCTGCGCCACCACGACAGCACCGCCGAACTGCTGGCCTATGCCCGCTCGGCGGGGCTGAAGGTCGTCGCCGTCGACAACGTGCCCGGCTCGGTGCGGCTGGAAACCGCTGAGCTGCCCCGCAATACGCTGATGATCTTCGGCTCCGAGGGACCCGGTATCAGCGGCGAGGCCCGTGCCGGCGCGGACCTGCTGGTGTCCATCGCCCAGTTCGGCTCGACCCGCAGCATCAACGCCTCGGTGGCCGCCGGGATCGCCATGCACGCGTGGGTCCGCCGCCACGGCGACCTCGACGCGGCCTGGTAGGGCAGACTTGGCTCCCATGGAACGGGTGTGGGCCAACCGGGCGGGTTCGGCGGAGACGGCGATTGCGACACGGCATTTCCAGCGGCTGTGGGGAATCCCCGGGACCCAGCTCGGTGTCGTCGGCTGGCCCGCGGTGCGCCGCGAGCGGCTGTTCGGGGTGTGGCACTACTGGTGGCAGGCGCACCTGCTGGACTGCCTGGTCGACGCCCAGCTGCGCGCCCCGAACGCCGATCGGCTGACCCGGATCACCCGGCAGATCCGCGGCCACCGGCTGCGCAACCCGGGGTGGACCAACAGCTACTACGACGACATGGCCTGGCTCGCGCTGGCCCTGCAGCGCGCCGGCGGCTACCTGGGCGTGGACACCGCCCGCGCCACCGACACCCTGACCAAGCAGCTCGTCGGGTCCTGGTCACCGGCCGACGGCGGCGGCATCCCGTGGCGCAAGTCCGACAAGTTCTTCAACGCCCCCGCCAACGGCCCGGCCGGTATCTTCCTGGCCCGCCACGGCCGGGTGCACCGCGCCACCGAGATGGCCGACTGGATCGACGCCACCCTGATCGACCCGGACTCGCACCTGGTGTTCGACGGGATCAAGGACGGGTCCCTGGTGCGCGCCCAGTACACCTACTGCCAGGGCGTGGTGCTCGGCCTGGAGACCGAACTGGCCATGCGGACCGGCGAGCCGCGGCACCTCGCCCGGGTACGACGGCTGGTGGGCGCGGTGGCCAAGGAGATGACCGACGGCAAGGTGCTGCACGGTGGCGGTGGCGGCGACGGCGGCCTGTTCAACGGGATCACCGCCCGCTACCTGGCGCTGGTCGCCACCTCGCTGCCCGGTGACACCGACGCCGACGCCCAGACGCGCGACACCGCGGCGGGGATCGTGCTGGCCTCGGCCGAAGCGGCCTGGGAGAACCGGCAGAGCGTGGACGGCCTGCCGCTGTTCGGACCGGTGTGGGACCGCGTTGCGGTGATCCCGGAGCTGCCCAAGACCGCCGCGGTCAAGATCGACGGCGGCGTCAACCCCTCGGAGGTCCCCGAGCACGACCTGTCGGTGCAGCTGGGCGGCTGGATGCTGATGGAAGCCGCGCACACGCTCAGCCACCGGGCGTGAGTGGCCAATTGCTGCACGAGGGCTCCGTGGCGTCCGCTTCGCGTCGAGTCGTCCTGGGCATTTGTGTTCCTGGTTGGCCGCTCGCGCACTAGTTGGCCGCTCGGCGCCCGGCTCAGGTCAATTCGATGGTGAGCTCAGCGCCGGTGGCCGCGATCACGTCGTCGACCCCGACGCCTGGGGCGAGTTCGCGCAGGATCAGCCGTCCGTCACCCGGTACGTCGATCACGCACAGATTGGTGATGATCCGGTCGACCACACCCTGACCGGTCAACGGCAACGTGCAGCGGTCCACGATCTTGGGATTGCCGGCCTTGTCGGTGTGCTCCATCAGCACGATGACGCGGCCCGCGCCGTGTACGAGATCCATTGCGCCACCCATGCCCTTGACCATCTTGCCGGGCACCATCCAATTGGCCAGGTCGCCGTCGCGCGACACCTCCATGCCACCCAGCACGGCGGCGTCGATGTGGCCGCCGCGGATCATCCCGAACGACAGCGCCGAATCGAAGTACGCCGCACCGGGATTGACGGTCACGGTCTCTTTACCGGCGTTGATCAGGTCGGGGTCGACCTGGTCCTCGGTCGGATAGGGCCCGGTGCCCAGGATGCCGTTCTCCGAGTGCAGGATGACGTGGACGTCGCCGGTGAGATAGCCGGGAATCAGGGTGGGCAGACCGATTCCGAGATTGACGTATTCGCCGTCGACCATCTCCCGGGCCGCCCGGGCAGCCATTTCGTTGCGGGACCATCCGGTCGCGACGCTGGTGTCGGCCATGTCAGTTCGCCTCCTGCGGCTCGCGCACGGTGCGCTTCTCGATCATCTTGTCCTGCGGTCCGGTGTGCACGATGCGCTGGACGAATACTCCGGCCAAATGCACTGCGCCGGGGTCTATTTCGCCCGGTTCGACGAGCTCCTCGACCTGCGCGATGGTGATCCGGCCGGCCATCGCCGCCAGCGGGTTGAAGTTCATGGCGGTCTTGTTGAACACCAGGTTCCCCAGGGTGTCGGCGCGTTTGGCGTGCACCAGGGCGAAGTCGGCGTTGATCGACTCCTCCAGCACGTAGCGCTTGCCGTTGAACTCCCGGACCTCCTTGGGTGGGGAGGACACGGCGACCGAGCCGTCGGCGCCGTACCGCCACGGCAGGCCGCCGTCGGACACCGGGCTGCCCACCCCCGCGGGGGTGTAGAACGCGGGAATGCCCGCACCGCCGGCGCGGAGCCGTTCGGCCAGCGTGCCCTGCGGGGTCAGCTCGACCTCCAGCTCCCCGGACAGGTACTGGCGGGCGAATTCCTTGTTCTCACCGACATAGGAGGCGGTGACGCGGCGGATCCGCCCCAGGTTCAGCAGCAGGCCCAGCCCCACGCCGTCGATCCCGCAGTTGTTGGAGAACACCTCGAGGTCTCGTGCCCCGGACTCGGCGACGGCGGCGATCAGTTGGTCGGGGATGCCGCACAGGCCGAAGCCGCCGACCGCGATGGTGGCGCCGTCGGCGATGCCGGCGACGGCCTCGGCCGTCGACGCGTAGACCTTGGATGCCATGGTCCGCCCTTTCAGATCGTGGGTGCCGGGTCTCCAACGTTCACTGTGCAAACGGTGGGATAAACACGGGTTCGTTCTGGACGACTGAACAATATCCTGCGTGTGACGTGCAAGGGAAACGCGATCGGGGTCGGGAAACTGTTCGGTGAGTGGTCAATATCGTCGTGGACGTTCATCCAATGAACGCCTACGATTGGCGGCCGTGACGACTTCGGCGGACGGATCGGGCCCCGGCGTCAACGTGGTGGGGCGCGCCGCGGCGGTGCTGCGTGCGGTGGCCGCGGCCGAGCCGACCGGGATCTCCACCACCGACCTTGCGCGGTCGGCGGGACTGGCCCGGCCCACTGCACACCGGCTGCTGACCGCGCTGGCCGCCGAGGATCTGGTGGCCCGTGACAGATCCGGACTGTGGTCGTTGGGCTCGGAGCTGTACCTGCTCAGCGTGGGCGCCGCGGCCCGCTACGAGGTCACCGGCCGGGTAGGCCCGGCGGTGGCCCGGCTGGCCCGGGAAACCGGCGAGAGCGCGTTCTTCTCCGCCCGCCGGGGTGACGAGACGGTGTGCGTGCTGGCGGAGGAGGGCAGCTTCCCGCTGCGCTCGCACGTCCTGCACGTGGGGATCAGGTTCCCCCTGGGCGTGGCCAGCGCCGGGCTGGCGATCCTGGCGCACCTGCCCGACGCCGACGTCGACGGCTACCTCGCGCGGGTGCGGCCCGAGGAGGGCTGGGGGCCGGCGCACGCCGAGCCGCAGATCCGGGCACGTATCGCCGCCACCCGGGAGACCGGATACGCGGTCAATCCCGGGCTGATCGTCGAGGGCAGCTGGGGCATGGCCGCGGCGGTGTTCGACGGCAACGGCGCTCCGGCCTGGGCGTTGAGCCTGACCGGGGTGGAGACGCGGTTCAAACCCGAGCGGCGCAGGGAACTCGGTGACCTGCTGCTGCACCAGGCACATCTGCTGTCCGGGGCCCTGCAGACCTGAGGTGACCGCGCGGGGTTCCGCAGCCGGAGCCGGGTGCGGGTCAGCCCAGCGAATAGCATCACCGGTATGACCGCAGCCGCCACCGCACAGCGCACCCGCTGAGCTACGCGCTGATGGCACGCAGACACGGCTGGGCGGGGGACCCGCCGGCTGACGACGAGGAGGCGGTGGCGCGGATCGTCGCCGCCGCGGTCGCCACCATCGACGAGACCGGCGCCGAGATCGGCATCGCCGAGGTGGCCCGCTCGCTCGGGGTGATCCGGCAGACCGTCTACCGGTACTTTCCCAACGCCGAGGCGCTGATGGCCGCGGCGGCCGTCGCGTCGGTCGGTTCCTTCCTCGACCGGATCGAGGAGCAGCTGGCCGGCATCACCGACCCGTCGGCCGCCGTCACCGAGGGGCTGGCCTTCGTGCTGGAGACGTTGCCGGTCACCCCGCACCTGGGATTGCTGCTGATGCCCGCGCACACCAACCGATTTCTGCCGGCGATCACCTCGGAGCAGGCGCGGCACTTCGGCCGGTCCATGCTGGACCGCTTCGAAGTCGACTGGGCCGCCTACGGATACGACGACGGCGCCCTCGACGAGCTGGTCGAGTTCGTACTGCGCACCGTGCAGTCGTTCGTCACCGATCCGGGACAGCCGCCGCGGGACGGCGCGGACCTGCGCCGCTACCTGCGCCGCTGGGTGGGTTCGGCGGTTGCCGCCCAACCGATTCAGCGATAGCGGACGTCGAAGCCCGTCACCCCGTTGAGCCACGCCGAGCGCAGCCGCTTCGGTTCGCCGAGCTTGGTGATGTCGGGCAGCACGTCGGCGATGGCGTTGAACATCAGGTTGATCTCGGTGCGCGCCAGGTTGGCACCCAGGCAGAAGTGCGTGCCCTGCCCGCCGAACCCCAGATGCGGGTTGGGGCTTCGCAATACGTTGAACTCGTACGGATTCTCGAACACCTCGTCGTCGAAATTGGCCGAGGCGTAGAACAATCCGACGCGCTGACCCGCGGAGATCTCGGCGCCACCGAGTTCGACGTCGCGGGTGGCGGTGCGCTGGAAGGCATACACCGGGGTGCTCCACCGGACGATCTCGTCGGCCGCGGTGCCCGGGCGCTCCCGGCGATAGAGGTCCCACTGCTCGGGATTGTCGAGAAAAGCGTTGAGCCCGTGGGTGATCGCATTGCGGGTGGTCTCGTTGCCGGCGACGGCCAGCAGCACCACGAAGAAGCCGAACTCCTCCTCGGTCATCCACTCGCCGTCGAGGTCGGCGTGCACCAGCTTGGTGACGATGTCATCGGCCGGACATCGCCGCCGCTCGTCGGCCATGCCGTAGGCGTAGGCCAGCAGTTGGGCATTGGCGACGGCTGGGTCGTCCAGCCCGGCGTCGGGATCCTCCAGGTTGACCACCGAGTTCGCCCAGTGGAATACCTTCTCGTGGTCCTCGGCGGGCACACCGATCAGGTCGGCGATGGCCAGCAGCGGCAACCGCGAGGCGATATCGGCGACGAAGTCACCGGAGCCGGTGGCCGCGGCCTCCTCGACGATGCGCCGCGCCGCGGTGCGCAGTTTCTCCTCGAGCTCGGCGACCGCGCGCGGGGCGAACAGCCGGGACACGATGCGCCGCAGCCGGGTGTGCTCGGGCGGATCGTGGTTGATCAGCAGGGCCTTGGTGAGCTCGATCTTCTCCTCGTCCATCCCCTCGAAGAAGCTGATCACCACGCCCTTGCGGTTGGCGGAGAAGGTGTCCGGGTCGCGCGAGATGGCCTTGATGTCGGCGTGCCGGCTGACCACCCAGAACCCGCCGTCGGTGAAGCCCCCGGTGCCGGGCTCCTGCGCGTTCCACCACACCGGCGCGTTCTTGCGGAGTTCGGCGAACTCGCGCAGCGGGATGCCCTCGGCCAGCAGGTCGGGGTCGACGAAGTCGATGCCGTCGGGCCGGGAGCTGAACGGACAGCGCACGGTGCTGGTCATCGGGGTCCTTTCCGCCGTCGGGGTGGCCCGCGGCACTGCTCAGACCATACACAAAATATCTCGTACGTATGGTCAAGAAATCGAGGCACCCCCGCGACGCGTGGCTACCATCGACCGGGTGACCACTTCTGTGCGAACCCGCATTGACTTCGGCTCCCGGATCGGCGTGTGGTGGGCCAGTGACAGCTGGGCCATGCCCGAGGCGCAGCAGGTGGCCCGCGAGATCGAGGCGCTCGGTTTCGGGTCGCTGTTCCTGCCCGAGGCGTTCGGCAAGGAGTGCCTGACCCAGACCGCGCAGCTGGACGCCGGGGCCGATCACGTCGTCATCCAAGTCCTCGGCGAGCGCCCGGGCGTGGACCCCCGCCCGGCGCTGCGCGAACTGGCCGCCGAGCTCGGGCTGGGTCAACGGCCGGGCAGCACCCGCAGGCCGTAGAGGTACGTCCTCAGGTACTCGTCGAGGAACGGCTCCCGGATCGGCTCGGGGATCGCGATGAGCAGCGCGTAGAGCCCGACCAGGAACGAGATGCCGTTGTGCATCACGTCGACGTCGGCCGGGATCTGACCGTCGTCGCGGGCCCGCGTCAGATCGTCGACGACGGCGACGATGAACGGGTGCGTGGCCCACTCGTCAGTCGGCGGCGCGGTCGATGAAAAATGCAGTCCGACAAAGTCTTTGAACAGATACCGGCCCAGACGCACCTTGAGCTGCTCCAGCACGGCGATCGCCTCGGTCAGCGTCGCGCGCACGTCGTGCGGTGCGGCGAAGCGCCGGGTGAGCTCGGCGGCCATCCGCTCCTCCTCGCGGCGCTCCAGCTCGATGAGCACGTGCTCCTTGGTGGGGAAGTGGAAGTAGAACGTGGCGTGCGCGACGCCGGCGGCGGCGACGATGGCGCCGGTGTCGGCGGCGGCCATGCCGGCGCGCCGGAACTCGGCGATCGCCGCGCCCAGCAGCCGCTCCCGGGTCTGCTGGCCCTTTCGGCCCCGCGTGGCAGTGTCGGTCGGCTTGGTCACCGGGCCAGTCTAGGGCAATAATAACTGACTAAACTCAGAAAACGCTTTTCTTATGGCCGTGCGAGCGCTAGCGTGCACCTGGGATTATTCCCGCCCCCGCGGCCGCGGAAAATCTGACTAAAGTCACAAAGGAGGCGCGGTGCAGATTCTCGCCGAGGTTCAGGACCTGCCGAAGGCGGGCAACATCAGGGCGCAGTGGGTCTGTCTGTGGTCGGGCCCCGCGGTGGCGCTCGTGCTGCTCATCGCGGCCGTCGCGTTCCCCGGATTCCACCCGCCCATGTCGCCCGAGATGTCCGCCGACGCGGTCGCGGCCTTCTACTCCGCGCACACCGCCGGCATCCGGTTCTCCCAGGTCACCTTCAACCTGTGCGGCATCCTGGTCGTCCCGCTCTTCATGGTGATCGTCGCCCAGATGAAGCGGATGGCCGGCCAGACCGACGTCTTCGCCTTCTGCTACCTCACCGCCGTCATCAGCGGCGGCACCTTCTTCGCGCTGTCCAACATCTTCTTCCTGGTCGCGGCGTTCCGCCCGGACCGCAACCCCGACCTCATCCAGCTGCTCAACGACCTGGCCTGGATCGTGTTCATCGCGCCGATCGGGATGCTGGTCAGCCAGTTCGTGCTGCTGGCCTTGGCCGTCCGGTTCGACGACGGGCCCGATCCGATCTTCCCGCGCTGGGTCGGCTGGTACTCGCTGGCCACCGCCGCGGCCATCGTTCCGTCGGCCGCCGCGGCGGTCTGCCGCACCGGCCCGCTGGCCTGGGACGGACTGATCTCGTTCTGGCTGCGCAACGGTGCGCTGGCGGCGTTCGTGGTGGTGATGTTCTTCGTCCTGCGCCGTACCCTGGTGCGCCAGGCGGTGACCGACGGCGTGGTCGCCGCGTGAGCGTGCTCAGCCCGTCGGGCTACGTCAGGACGCCCGACGGCCGGCCCGCCGGCAACCGCGACGTCGTGCTGATGACGTGGTTCTTCCCGCTCTGGTACGGACTTTTCGGCATCATCATCTGCCTGCTGGCCCGGGTCACCCCGCCGCCGCGCCCCGATGTGACGACGGCCGACAAGGTCGCGTTCTTCGTCCAGCACCACACCACCATCCAGTGGGGATTCGTCGGGCTGCTGATCCTGCTGGGTGGGGCGGCGATGACCAACGGCCTGGTCGGCTACCAGATGAAGCGGATGTCGACCGGCCCGGTGCTGGCCTACGGCTACATCGGCGGCATGGGGGTCGGCGCCCTGCCCGGGTTCCTGCTGGTCTCGGTCTGCTTCCTGACCGCGGCGTTCCGTCCCGACCGCGACCCGGAGCTCATCGGGCTGCTCTACGACCTGGGGATGCTGTCCTACAACGGATCGCTGGGCTGCTTCACCGCCGCGTACCTGGTGCTGGCGATCGCGGTGCTCTACGACAAGAACAACATCTTCCCGAAATGGTTTGCCTACATCTGCATCTGGCAGATCATCACCGAGGTCGTCGCCACCCAGATGTTCCTGTTCCCGTCCGGGCCCTTCGCTTGGAATGGCTCGATCTCGTTTTGGGTCGCCGTCGCCGAATTCTCCGTGTGGCTCGGCGCGCTGATCGTCATCCTGCGCAAGGCGGCCGCCGCCGAACCGCCCGTCGGCGCTGAACCGGTGGGAGTTGCCCGATGACGCAACAGGATTCCGTGGTGGCCGACCCCGCGTCGTCGGCAACCGACGTCGGACCGCGGCTGCCCGGCGACATCAACATGTGGGTGATGGTGCTGGGCGACCTCATCATCTTCTCCGCGTACTTCATCATCTTCGCCATCTACCGGCACATGGACCCGACGGGATTCCTGGCCTCCCAGCAGCATCTGGACATCAACATCGGCTCGGTCAACACCGTCGTGCTGCTGACCAGCTCGTGGTTCATCGCCCGGGCGGTGCTGGCCGCCCGCGCCGGTGACCACGTCCGGGCCACCCGGCTGGTGTACGCGGCGGGTGCCTGCGGGGCGTTGTTCATGGTGCTCAAGAGCTACGAGTGGGCGGCTAAAGTCGCTGCCGGGCACACCAATTCGGAGATGTTCTTCTCCTTCTACTACGTGATCACCGGCGTGCACCTGGTGCACATGCTGATCGGTCTGATCACCCTGGGTGTGGTGATCCGGGAACTGCGCAACCCCGCGCGACGGCGGACCTGGATGGTCGAAGCCGGCGCCACCTACTGGCACATGGTCGATCTGCTGTGGGTCATCATCTTCGGCCTGTTCTACGTGATGAGGTGACATGAGCGACACGGTTCCCCGCACCAGCGTCCGCGCCCTGAACTGGGCGTGGATCGCGCTGGTGGCCATCACTATCGCCTTCTGGCGACTGGCGCCCGCGCATTTCACCGACACCGTGGTGCCCAGCGTCGGGCTCACCGCCCTGGTACTGGCGCTGACCTTCGTCAAGGCCCGGGTGATTTTGCGCTACTTCATGGAGGTGCGCAGCGCCCCGCGCTGGCTGCGGATCGGCACCGACGTCTGGCTGGTGCTGCTACTCGGCTCGATCTTCGGAATCCACCTGCTCTGAACTAGACGGTATGGCAAGGCCCCAGCCTCCCCATACCGTCTAGCCGCAGCGGTCGTGGAAGTCGGCTGCGGGCTGCCGAATTGCCCGGAGTTCGTCGCGCACCCGTGGGTTCTCATCGCCGTATGCCCTCATTTTCTCGGCGATCTCTTCGCGGGGCAGTCCTTTGAGCCCGGTGAGGAAGTCATTGACGTCCGGATGGGTGAGGAGGTACGCGGACGTGGCTATGTTGACACCGCCCATGACCGAGGAGAGGTCGGCGGCCGTACAGTTGGGTGGTGCTTCATCGTCCGCATGAGCGGGTCCCGCCCCGGTCAGCAGAGCGGCGCCGAGTGCCAACCCGGCGGCGGCGAATCGGAACATGAAGGGCATAGCTGCTCCTTGTCGGATGAGTTTTGGCTGACGGCGCGAGGTCAACGTCGACCGCGTCCGCCGCTCGGCCGAGAATTTCCCTGGCGAGGGCTGACTTCCGGTCGGTTGCCGGGAGTTCCGGGGAGCCCGATGTCACCATCACCTGCACCTAGGACAATGCCGACGTCAAAGTTGTCGTCGCGGCAGTACCAGTCGTATTCGCACGGATACGGTGAGTACGGGCCGGTGGTGGGTCCGCCTCCGGTGTCGGTGCCGCGCACGTCGCCCTGCGAGCAGATCGTGGTACCGCCCGAGCTGACGCAGTCCGCGGTTGCCGGCGGTGCCGCAGTCAGCAGGGCACCATACAGTGAGAATGCCATCACAGGTACTGCCGCAAGTACTATCCGGCCCACCGCTGACTCCCCCCCAGATGGCCGGATCTCACGGCGACCACGCAGATCCCCGGAGAATTCCGGCTCGGCTACTGCGCATAGTAGTCCGAGTGGTACACCTCGACGCAAGTTTCGGCGGCTACCGATCACCCCTGCTCGGCCGGCTCGGGGGTCTCGTCGTCGTCGACGGTCCCCGCGGCCTTGCGCCGGCGCCACCACTCGTAGACCATCGGCGCGATCGAGGCCAGCACGATCAGCAGGAAGATCGGTTCCAGCAGCTTCTGGATGATCGGGAACCCACCGAGCCAATAACCCAGCAGCGTCAGGCCGATGCCCCACACCGCCGCGCCGACGGCGTTGTAGAGGGAGAACACCGCGTAGTTCATCTTCGCGGCACCCGCGGTCAGCGGGGCCAGCGTCCGCACGATCGGCACGAACCGGGCGATCACGATGGCGATCGGGCCGCGCTGCTCGAAGAACGCGTGCGCCTCGTCGAGATAGCGTTGCTTGAGGAACCGGGCGTCGGGCTTGAACATCTCCAGGCCGATGAATCGGCCGATGAAGTAACCGACCTGGCCGCCCAGGATGGCGGCGATGGGGATGAAGACCAGCAGCTGCCACAGCCGAAAACTCGCCTGCGGTACTCCGTCGGCAGCCGCCGTCGCCGCACCGCTGGCGGCCAGCATGCCCGCCACGAACAGCAGCGAGTCGCCGGGCAGTACCGGGAACAACACCCCGGACTCGACGAAAATCACCAGCAGCAGCCCGGCCAGCGCCCAGGTGCCGAAGTAGTTCAGCAGGTGCACCGGATCCATGAAGTCCGGCATCAGCGCCAGGTAGGTGGTGGCCTCTGGGACAGCGGTCGTGATCACGACGGTCAGGGTACCCGTCGGTAACGCGGGCTCATGTCTCGTGACCGGCGCGCTCCTGCGATACTGGCGGGGACTTTATCCGCGCTCAGGCAGGTTCAGCCGTCAGCCAGGAGGAAATTCCATGCCCATCGCCACGCCCGAGGTATACGCCGAGATGCTGGCCCGCGCCAAGGCGAACTCGTTCGCGTTCCCGGCCATCAACTGCACGTCCTCGGAAACCATCAACGCCGCGATCAAGGGCTTCGCCGACGCCGGCAGCGACGGCATCATCCAGTTCTCCACCGGTGGCGCGGAATTCGGTTCCGGCCTGGGTGTGAAGAACATGGTCGCCGGCGCGGTGGCGCTGGCCGAGTTCGCGCACAGCATCGCCGCGCACTACGACGTCACCATCGCCCTGCACACCGACCACTGCCCCAAGGACAAGCTCGACGGATTCGTCCGGCCGCTGCTGGCCATC
>WBZQ01000301.1_pt1 | contig 42487 bp, 42 predicted proteins | sample 5204251 | NCBI WGS metagenome assembly WBZQ01 (sample SAMN12412402, study PRJNA552823) | activated sludge metagenome | isolation source: activated sludge from nitrification reactor of wastewater treatment plant... | place: USA: Virginia | collected 2017-09 | reverse complement strand
TCATCGCCCAGTTCGGTGACGCCGCACTCGGTCTCGCGGCCAGGCTCCGGCGGCCCAGTCCCCCGCCACCGGATCCGGCGGACACCGCCCCGTCGCCAACCCAGGAAATCGGAGGGCAGAAGGTGACCGGAGGAACATCGGCATGAGCGCATCATCCAGGCTGTCCGCGCACGAGGTGACCATGCGCTTCGGCGGTCTCGTCGCCCTCGACAGCGTGTCGATCGACGTCCCGCAACGCTCGATCGTCGGGCTCGTCGGGCCGAACGGCGCCGGCAAGTCCACCCTGTTCGGGGTGCTGTCGGGGCTGCTCACCCCCACCTCGGGCACCGTGACGTTCGACGACGCCGACGTCACCCGGGCGTCGGCGCGGACCCGCGCCCGTCTCGGGATGGCGCGCACCTTCCAGCACCCGGAACTGTTCTCGACGCTGACCGTCCGCGACCACATCGTTCTGGCCGACCGGATCCGGTATTCGCGGGCACGCCTGTGGACCGACCTGTTCACCGGCCGCGGCCTGCGCCGACCACCCGCCGACGAGACCGCCCGCGTCGACGACCTCATCGACACCCTCGGCCTCGGCCCGATCGCGCACCGCGCCATCGGCGACCTGCCGCTCGGTTCCTGCCGGCTCGTGGAGGTGGCCCGGGCGCTGGCGGTGGAACCGACACTGATGCTGCTCGACGAACCGTCGTCGGGCCTGGACGTGGCCGAGACCGCCGAACTGGCGGCCGTGTTGCAGCAGGTGGTGGCCGACCGCGATGTGTCGTTGCTGTTCGTCGAACACGACGTGGAGTTGGTGCTGCGGATCTGTGACTCGGTCCACGTGCTCGACTTCGGAGTGAAGATCGCCGCCGGTACCCCCGAGGAGATCCGCAACGACCCCGCGGTGCGCGCCGCGTACCTGGGCGAGGACGTCACATCACAGGAGAAGGCACGATGACCGGAACACCGCTGCTTCGCGTTCAGGAACTGAGCGCGGGATACGGTCCCGCGCAGGCACTGTTCGGGGTGTCGTTCGAGGTGCCGGCCCGGTCCGCGGTGGCGGTCCTCGGACCCAACGGTGCCGGCAAGTCGACGCTGGCGCGCGCCCTGTCCGGGCTGATCCCGGTGACCGGCGGCACGGTCGGGTTCGACGGCCAGGATCTGACGGGTGCGTCGGCCACCGCGATCCGGCGCGCCGGGCTCGTCCACCTGCCCGAGGGACGCGGCATCTTCCCCGGTCTCACCGTTCACGAGAACCTGCGGCTGGCGCTGTCCGTCGACAAGATCAACCAGGCCGAGGCCTTCGAGCGGGCGTTCGGCTACTTCCCCGCCCTGGCCTCACGCCGCAAGCAGACCGCGGGCACCCTGTCAGGCGGCGAGCAGCAGATGCTGTCGCTGTCGCGGGCGCTGATGGTCAACCCGAAGCTGGTGATCGCCGACGAGATGTCGCTGGGCCTGGCCCCGATGCTCGTGGACGCCGTGTTCGACGGTCTGCGGGCCGCGCTCGATTCCGGGGTGGCGGTCATCATGATCGAACAGTTCGCGGGCAAGGCGATCGCGTTCGCCGATCAGTGCCTGATCCTGCGGCGCGGCGCGGTCGCCTGGTCGGGTCCGGCGGATCAGGCCGGCGGCGAACTGCTGCACCGCTATCTGGGTGCGGCCACCGCCGGCGTCAGTGACTGACCGGGGTTTCCTGCGGCGGCTCTCCGACGGCGTCGGCCAGGGCCGCGGCCGGTTGCCGGAACCGCTTGACCACCCACCAGGCGACGAGTCCCACGATGATCAGCGCGCCGATGGAGAGCATCAACGTGGCACCGAGCTTGGCGCCCGCGAAATAGCCGACGAGCAGGATCGTGGTTCCCCAGGTGACCACGCCGACGAGGTCGGCGATCACGAAGTTGGCCACGCGCATCCGCACGATGCCCGCGACCGGCGGCATCAGGGTGCGCACGAAGCCGAGCCAGCGTCCGGTGGCGACGGCGATCATGCCGCTGTCGTTGACCCGGTTCTGGGCCCTGACCCAGCGTTCACCACCGAATCTGCGGCCGGCTTTCGACGACATGATCCGCGGTCCGCTGACCCGGCCGATCCAGTAGCCGGTGAGATCGCCCGCAAACGCCGCCACACACAACGCGACGACGAGCCAGCCGATGTTGGTGGGTCCGACCGCGGCCGCGACACCGGCGGCCAGCACCACACCGGCGGACGGCAAGATGAATCCCATCACCAGGGTCGCCGTCTCCACGTAGACGATGGCGCAGGCGATCAGGTACACCGCCCACGACGGCACGTCGGCCACCAGGCCTTCGAGCCAATCCGCGATTCCTGACACATATCGAAGGTAGCCTTTGGCTGCGCAAATCCGCCAATTCGTTTCAGCAGGCAGGACGCTACCGGCCCCTGTCTGTCACAGATCCGCGGCGCAGCGAAAACCCAGATGCCCGGTGGCCGAATCGTCGGACTGGGCAGATCGGGCCGCCGGACGGTACCGCCTGCAGTATTCGGGGGCGCACAGGAACGACCCGCCCTTGGTCACCCGCATCACCCGCGGAGACGTCGTGGGTGCCAGCAGATCCGGGCGGCCGTCGGCCTCGACCACCGGACCGTCGGCATCGCTGATGTCACTGTGCCGGGGCACAAAAATGTCACTGACGCGCTCCCAGACATTGCCGATCATGTCGGCGAGTCCGTAGCCATTGGCCGGGAACGTCCCCACCGGCGATGTCGAACCCCAGCCGGCGTTGAGATACGGAAACCGGCCCTGCCAGGTGTTGGCCATCACCTGATCACCGGGCCGGAACTCCTCACCCCAGGCGTACTCGGCGCCGGACCTACCGCCGCAGGCGGCGAACTCCCATTCGGCCTCCGTCGGCAGGCGCCTGCCCGCCCAGTGCGCGTACGCCTGCGCGTCGCGGTAGGCGATCTGGACCACGGGATGGTCGGGACGATGGTCGACAGTGCTACCGGGTCCCTGTGGTGACCGCCAGCTCGCGCCGGGCACCCACCGCCACCAGCGGGTCCAGTCACCCAGGTCGACGGGACCGTCTGTCGGGGTGAAAACGAGCGCCCCCGGGATCAGCTGCTTCGGGTCGGCGCCGGGAAAGTCGGCCGGGTCGATCGGTTCCTCGGCGACTGTGACATAACCGGTGTCGGAAACGAATCGCGCGTATTGTGCGTTGGTCACCGGGTGGCGTTCGATCGCGAACGCCCCGACCCTGCGCTCATGCGCGGGCCGCTCCTCGGGATAGTGACGATCCGAACCCATACGGAACACTCCGCCGGGCAGCGGGACGAGTTCGGTCAACGGCACCTGCCCAGCCTAGAGCGACGGCGCCGGGGTCCGCGCGCCGTGCGGCCCGCCGGGCGCGGCGACTACCCTTCGAATGCGGGAGGCACCCCGCCCCTGGAAAGGACACCGATGCGCTACGACCCCCGGACCATCGACACTGTGACGGACGGGTCGGTGCGAGCGGCTGTCCGGTGGGCGATTCTCCTCGTGGTCGCGGCGGCGGCATGCGCCGGCACCTACTACCTGATGGTGCGTACCGAGCGGGGTCAGACGATCGAGGACTACGCGCTGGCGGGCTCCGACCAGATCGGCAGCAACGCCGGGTTGCGGGCCGGTGACTTCCTGTCCCAGATATCGACCACCTCACTGGTGGTCACCACCATCGTCATCTTCGCCATCGGGCTGGCGCGCGGCCGGCTGCTGCTCGCCCTGGCCGGGGTCGCGATCGTGATCGGCGGGCAGGTGGTGGCGCAGCCGCTCAAATCGGAACTGATCCGGCCCGACCTGCTCGAGGCGACCGGGGCACCCGACCACAACAGTTTTCCCAGCGGGCACAGTGCGATCGCCGCGAGCATCGTGTGCGCGTTGCTCGTCGTGGTGCCGTACCGGCTGCGGGGCATCGTCGGGGTGATCGGGGTGACCGGTGCCACCGCGATCAGCACCTACACCGTCGTCGCCAAGTGGCACCGGCTCTCGGACACGGTGGGCGCCAACGCGGTTGCCGTCGGCGTCGCCTGCCTGGTGATGCTCGTGTGCACCGCCTGCGGCGCGATCCGGCTACAGGTGGTGGCCCCGGGGTCCGGCAGTACCGTCCTGCGCAACGCGGCGGTGGTGGCGCTCACCGGCGGGGCGATGGTGGTGTCGGTGGGAGCTGTGCTGGTGATCGCCGACGGCTGGAACCGGGTACCGCTGGACTGGGTGTCGTCGGACAGGTTCCTGCTCGGGTCTCAACTGCTGGCCGCGTCCGCGACCGTGCTGTGCCTGATCGCCTTCTGGGCCACCCTGTACCGGCTGGACCTCGCACCCCGCCGCCGGGTTTCGGTGGGTGGAAGCACCGTGTTGCGGGTCTGAATCCGCCGATAGGGTGTGTAAGACACCCAGCCCGACACAGAAGGGATGTCTATGACACAGAGCGGTCTACGAGTGCTCGTGACGGGTGCGTGCGGCCTGGTCGGGAAGGCGACCGTGGCGCAGCTGCGGGCACGGGGCTTCCACGTCACCGCCACCGACCTCGACACCCCCGCCGGACGCAAGACGATCTCGCGGCTCGCGACACAGACCCGTGACCTGCCGGGCACGCTGGCCGTCGAGTGGGTCGACCTCACCGACGACGCGGCCGTCGGTGCGCTCGTCGCTCGCGTCAAGCCCGACGCCATCGTGCATCTGGCCGCCGTCATCCCGCCCTTCTGTTACGAGAACCGGACGCCGGCCCGCGCGGTGAACGTCGGCGGGACCCGCAGCCTTGTGGCTGCCGCCGCGAGTCTGGATACTCCCCCACGCTTCGTGCAGACCTCCAGCATCGCGGTGTACGGACCGCGTAACCCGTACGCGGGCAAGGGACTCCTGCGACCGGACACCCCGGTCAACCCCCGCGACCTGTACGGCGGGCACAAGGCCGAGGCCGATGCGATCGTGCGCGAGTCGGGACTCGAATGGGTGATCCTGCGGCTCGGCGGTGTGCTGCCCGACAGCCTGCTCACCGCCAACCCGCGGCTGGCCGAACTGGACGCCGTCCTACCCGAGGACGGCCACGTGCAGACCGTCGCCGCCACCGACGTCGCCACGGCGTTCACCAACGCCGTCACCACCACCCAGATCCGCCGCGAATACCTGATCGGCGGCGACGACACCCACCGCCACATGCAGGGTCCGCTGGTGAAGGCAGCCGGCGAATCACTCGGTATCGGTGGTGCGGTGGGCAGCCACGGCCGCCCGGGGAACCCGGACGACGACACCGCGTGGTTCGCCACCGACTGGATGGATTCTTCCGAATCACAACGGGTGCTGCGGTTCCAGAACACCACCTTCGGGGAACTGATGGCGCGCGGCAGACTGGGCGGCCCCATGCGGCTCGCGATGACCGCGGCGACACCGCTGATCCGGGAGGTTCTCCGGCGTCGCTCCCCCTACCGCGGTAAACCCGGTCGCTACGCCGACCCGTGGGCGCTGATCAGCGCCACCTGGGGCGATCCCGATCCCGACCCGGAAAGCCTTGCCGCGATTAAGGACTGACTTTCATTTCTTGCGGGGGAAGTGCCGGATCAGCGCTTCCTGGGTGACCGACGCCGCCAAGGTGCCGTCACGCATCCAGAACCGGCCAGACCCCAGTCCCCTGGCCCCCGCGGCCACCGGAGACTCGGTGGCGTACAGCAGCCAGTCGTCGAACCGGAACGGCCGATGGAACCACATCGAATGGTTGACGGTGGCCGCGAACAGCCGGTCGAATCCCCACGACAGGCCGTGCGTGGTGATGATCGAGTCGAGGACCGTGGTGTCGGAGGCGTAGCACATCGCAGCCACATGCAGCACCGGATCGTCGGGCAGCGGGCCGTCGGTCTTCATCCACACCCGGTTGTGATCGAGGCTGCGGCCGGCCTCACGCAGCTTCCAACTCGGATCGTTGGCGAACCGGACGTCGATCGGGTGCAGGGCGTCGACGAACGTCGCGATCTTGTCCTCGTACCCCTCGAACAGCTCCCCCATCGTCGGCAGGCCCTCCGGATGCGGTGCCTCCGGGATCGCAACGGCGTGTTCGAGACCCGCCAGCGCGTCCTGGAACGCGACGAGCATCGTGCAGAGCTCCTCACCGTCCTGCATCGCGGTGACCTGCCGGTTGGCGAAGAACTTGCCGTCGCGGAAACGCTGCACGTGATACTCGATCGGCTTGTGCACGTCGCCGCCGCGGATGAAATGCGCGTGCAGGGCGTGCACCGGTGGATTGCCGCGGGTCAGCGAGCGGGCGGCGGCCACCACGCCCTGGGACAGCATCTGCCCGCCGAAGGTGCGCGGGGTGCTCACCTTCGGCGGGTTCTGGCCGATGAACAGATCCTCGCCCGGGCGTTCGAGGTCGAGAATCGACAGCAACTGCTCGAGGTCGTGGGAGGGTGCGGCGTTCATAGGCACACCCTATCGGTGCGGGTCAGTGGTCCTTCTCACCGATCTTGTGGACGTGGATCATGTTGGTGGAGCCGACGGTGCCGGGCGGTGCGCCGGCCACGACGACCACCACGTCGCCGTCCTTGAGCCGGCCGATCCGCATCAGCTGGGCGTCGACCTCCTGGATCATCTTGTCGGTGCTCTCGACGTGATCGACGATGAAGGTCTCGGTGCCCCAGCTCAGGGCGAGCTGGCTGCGAACCGCCTGCAGCGGGGTGAACGCGAGCAGCGGCAGCCGCGAATGCAGCCGGGCCAGGCGGCGCACGGTGTCGCCGGACTGGGTGAACGCCACCAGCGCCTTCACCTCCAGGCGTTCGCCGATGTCGCGGGCCGCGAACGAGATCACGCCGCGCTTGGTGCGCGGGACGTGCGAGAGCGGCGGCACATCACGCGAACCACCCTCGACCGCCTTGGCGATCTTGTCCATGGTGGCCACCGCCTCCACGGCGAACTTGCCCACCGATGTCTCGCCGGACAGCATCACCGCGTCGGCGCCGTCGAGCACTGCGTTGGCCACATCCGAGGCCTCGGCGCGGGTGGGTCGCGAGTTCTCGATCATCGAGTCGAGCATCTGGGTGGCCACGATCACCGGTTTGGCGTTCTCCCGGGCCATCTGGATGGCCCGCTTCTGCACCAGCGGAACCTCCTCGAGCGGCAGCTCCACACCGAGGTCGCCACGGGCCACCATGATGGCGTCGAACGCCAGGACGACGGCCTCGAGGTTGTCGATGGCCTCGGGCTTCTCCAGCTTGGCGATCACCGGCACGCGCCGTCCCACGCGGTCCATCACGTCATGGACCAGCTCGATATCTGACGGGCTGCGCACAAACGACAGCGCGACCATGTCGACGCCGAGTTCCAGCGCGTACTCCAGGTCGGCGATGTCCTTCGCCGACAGCGCCGGCACCGACACGTTCATGCCGGGCAGCGAGATGCCCTTGTTGTTGCTGACCGGGCCGCCCTCGGTGACGGTGCAGATCACGTCGTTGCCGTCGACCCCGGTGACGATCAGGCCCACCTTGCCGTCGTCGACGAGCAGCCGGTCGCCGGCCACGGCGTCGCGGGCCAGGCCCTTGTAGGTGGTGGACACGCGCTCGTGCGTGCCCTCGACGTCGTCGACGGTGATGCGGATCTCGTCACCGTTCTCCCACACCGTTTTTCCGTCGCAGCCGTCGAACCGGCCGAGTCGGATCTTGGGACCCTGCAGGTCGGCGAGGATGCCGACGGCCTTCTCGGTGATATCGGTGGCACGCCGGATACGCGTGTACATCTGCGCGTGGTCCTCGTGGGTGCCGTGGCTCATGTTGAGCCGGGCCACATCCATCCCGGCCCGCACCAGCTCCACGATCTTCTCGTCGGAAGCGGTCGCCGGACCCATCGTGCAGACAATCTTTGTTCGTCGCATCGTCACCATGGCTACCTTAGTCCCGTCGGGTGGGCTTCTCTATGCGGTCGTGCCGTTCGCGCCTGGAGGCGCCCGGAAGGTTCAGCCGAAGTTCATCCGCCCGCCGCTACCGCACGCTGAGGGGCAGCGCGGCCGGTTTCACCGGCGACGGAAGATCCGATGCACCCATCAGGAACTCGTCGACGGCCCGGGCGGTCGAGCGGCCCTCGGCGATCGCCCACACCACCAGGGAAGCCCCTCGGTGTGCGTCTCCGCATACGAACACGCCGGGCGTGTCGGTCTGCCAGTCGCTGCCACAGGACAGCGAACCACGCTTGTTGGGGGTCAGACCAAGCCCGTCGAGCAACGGTCCCTTCTCGACCCCCTCGAACCCGATCGCGAACAAGGCCAGCTCGCACGGGATCTCGAACTCCTCACCGGCCGGGGTGATCGACCGGCGGCCGTCGGCGTCGCGGGTCACGGTGACCTCCGCCAGCACCATGGTGGTGACATTGCCGTCGGCGTCGCCGACGAACCGCTGCACCGCCACCTGATACCTGCGGTCACCGCCCTCGGCGTGCGCCGACGAGGTGCGCATCACCAGTGGCCACGTCGGCCAGGGTGATCGCGAGTCGTCGCGGTCGACGGGCAGTTCGGGGTTGTAGTCGAGCTGCACCACCGACGCCGCGCCCTGCCGGTGCGCGGTGCCCAGGCAGTCGGCGCCGGTGTCGCCGCCGCCGATGATCACCACATGCTTGCCGGCGGCGCTGATCGGGCTCGGTCCGTCGCCCTCGCATTCGCGGTTGGCGGGCACCAGGTGCTCCATCGCCAGATGCACGCCGTTCAGCTCGCGACCGGACACCGGGTTGTCGCGGGCGGTCATCGCGCCGATCGCCAACACCATGGCGTCGTGCTTGCCGCGCAGTTCATCGACCGAGATATCGGTTCCCACACCGCAATTGACGACGAACGTGGTGCCCTCGGCCTCCATCTGGCCGATACGCCGGTCGATGTCGGACTTCTGCAGCTTGTATTCGGGGATGCCATAGCGCAGCAGACCGCCGAGCCGGTCGTCGCGCTCGTAGACGGTCACCTCGTGTCCGGCGCGGGTCAACTGCTGCGCGGCCGCCAGACCCGCCGGACCGGACCCGACCACCGCCACCGACTTTCCGGTGCGGGTCTCCGGAGCCTCCGGCTGGATGAAGCCGTCATCCCAGGATTGGTGCGCGATGGTCTTCTCGATGCGTTTGATGGTGACGCTGCCACCGGTGGTGGGTTCCGAGATCGACAGCACACACGCCGCCTCACACGGCGCCGGGCACACCATGCCGGTGAACTCGGGAAAGTTGTTGGTGGCGTGCAGTCGGGCGCTGGCCGCATCCCAGCGGCCGCGGCGCACCAGATCGTTCCATTCGGGAATGAGGTTGCCCAGCGGGCAGCCGGCACTTCCGGAGTGGCAGAACGGTATTCCGCAGTCCATGCAGCGGCGCGCCTGATCGGAGACGTCGGTGAGCTCCAGCCTGAGGTCGGCCGGGTGCGCGTAGACGTCACCCCAGTCGTGGATCCGCTGGCCCACCGGCCGGTACTTGGCCTCATGCTTGGCCACATCGAGAAAACCGCGCGGATCAGCCACGTGCCGCCTCCATGATCGCTGAATCGACGTCACGCCCCTCGGCCTCGGCTATCTGGGCCGCGTCGAGGACCCGCTTGTAGTCGCTGGGCATGACCTTGGTGAAGCCGAGGCACCGGCGTGGCCAGTCGGCCAGAAGCGAGGCCCCGACCGACGAATCGGTGAGTTTGGTGTGGGTGGCGATGGTGTCGTACAGCCACAGCAGGTCGTCGGGGTCGGGACGCATCAGCGTCACCAGCGCCTTGTTGACCTTGTCGGCGTCGAGGTCGTAGACGAAGGCGATACCGCCCGACATACCGGCCGCGAGGTTGCGTCCGGTGGGTCCGAGGATCACCACGCGGCCACCGGTCATGTACTCGCACGCGTGGTCGCCCACGCCCTCGACGACCGCGACGGCACCCGAGTTGCGCACCGAGAACCGCTCGCCCACCCGGCCGCGCAGATACACCTCACCGGAGGTGGCGCCGTACAGGATCGTGTTGCCGGCGATCACCTGGTCTTCGGCGACGAACCACGAATCCTGGTGCGGGGCAACGACGATCCGTCCACCACACAGCCCCTTGCCGACGTAGTCGTTGGCGTCTCCGGCCATGTTGATGGTGACGCCCGGCGGCAGGAACGCGCCGAGCGACTGCCCCGCCGAACCGGTGAGGTTGACGGTGATGGTGTCCTCGGGCAGCCCTTTGGCGCCGTACCGGCGGGTCACCTCCGAACCGAGAAGCGTTCCGACGGTGCGGTTCACGTTGCGCACCGGCAGGTCGATGGTCACCGGACGGGCGTCGCTGAGCGCGCCCTCGGCCAACTGCACGATGGTGTTGTCGAGCGCCTTGTCGATGCCGTGATCCTGGCCGGTGGTCCGGCGCGGCGAACCCGCGTCGGGAACCCTGCGGAAGATCGGGGTCAGGTCGAGCCCCTGGCTCTTCCAATGTGCCAGTGCCGCATCGGTGTGCAGCCGCTGAGACTGACCGATCGCCTCGTCGAGAGTGCGGTAACCCAACTGCGCCAGATACTTTCGCACGTCCTCGGCGATAAACCGGAAGAAGTTGACGATGTGCTCGGCCTGGCCGGTGAACCGGGCGCGCAAGGTCGGGTTCTGGGTGGCCACACCCACCGGGCAGGTGTCGAGGTGGCAGACCCGCATCATGATGCAGCCGCTGACCACCAAAGGCGCGGTGGAGAATCCGTACTCCTCGGCGCCGAGCAGGGCCGCCATGATCACGTCGCGGCCGGTGCGCAGCGCGCCGTCGCACTGGACGGTGATCCGGTCGCGCAGGCCGTTGAGCATGAGGGTCTGCTGGGCATCGGCCAGGCCGATCTCCCACGGTGTGCCCGCGTGTTTGAGCGAGGTGAGCGGCGAGGCGCCGGTGCCGCCGTCGTGGCCGGAGATCAGCACGACGTCGGCGTGCGCCTTGGACACGCCCGTCGCCACCGTGCCGACGCCGACGGCGCTGACCAGTTTGACGTGAACCCTGGCGCGGGTGTTGGCGTTCTTCAGGTCGTGGATCAGCTGCGCCAGATCCTCGATCGAATAGATGTCGTGGTGCGGCGGCGGCGAAATGAGTGCCACGCCCGGCGTCGAATGCCTGGTCTTGGCGATCCACGGGTACACCTTGTACGCCGGAAGCTGTCCGCCCTCACCGGGTTTGGCACCCTGGGCCATCTTGATCTGGATGTCGGTGGCATTGATCAGGTAGTCGCTGGTGACACCGAACCGGCCCGACGCGACCTGCTTGACCGCGCTGCGGCGCTCCGGGTCGTAGAGACGGTCGGTGTCCTCGCCGCCCTCACCCGAATTGGAGCGCGCGCCGATGCGGTTCATCGCGATGGCGATGGTCTCGTGCGCCTCGGCGGAGATGGAGCCGTAACTCATCGCACCCGTGTTGAAGCGCTTCATGATCTCCGACGCGGGCTCCACGTCGTCGAGCGGAATCGGTTCGCGCTCACTCAGATCGAGCTCGAACAGTCCGCGCAGGGTGCCGCCGGCCCGAGACAGCCGGTCGACCTCGTCGGAGTACTTCCCGAACACCTCGGCCTGCCCGGTCCGGGTGGCGTGCTGCAACAGGAACACCGTCTCCGGGGTGAACACGTGCAGTTCACCCTCGCGGCGGTACTGGTACTCGCCACCCACATCCAGACGCCGGTACACCTGCTCGGTCGGGTTCTCCGGGAACGCCCTGTGGTGACGGATCCGCACCTCCTCGGCGAGTTCGTCGAGACCGACACCCTCGATCCGGGACACGGTGCGGGTGAAGTACTCACGCACCACCTCCGATGACAGGCCGACTGCCTCGAAGGCCTGCGCACCCGTGTACGAGCTGATGGTGGAGATACCCATCTTGCTCATCACCTTGAGCACACCCTTGCCCAATGCCTCGACATAGTTGCGCACAGCCTTGGCCGGGCGCACACCGATCAGCTCACCCTCGCTGATCAGGTCCTCGATCGACTCCATCGCCAGATACGGGTTGACCGCCGCCGCGCCGAAACCGATCAGCAACGCGATATGGTGAACCTCACGGGCATCGCCGGACTCCACCACCAGCGCCACCTTGGTGCGTTCCTTGGTGCGCACCAGATGATGGTGCACGGCCGCTGTCGCCAGCAGTGACGGGATCGGGGCGTGCTCGCGGTCGGTGTGCCGGTCGGAAATGATCAGTGTGCGATAGCCCTGCGCGATGGCCGCACTCGCCCGCTCCCGCAGATCGGCCAGCGCCGCCGCCAGACCGGCGCCACCCTTGTCCACCTCGTACAGGCCGCTCAGCACCGTCGCCGCCAGGCCGGGGTGCTCGCCGTCGTCGTTGATGTGCACGATCTTGGCCAGTCCCACCTTGTCCAGGACCGGCCCGTGCAGCATGATCTGCCGGCACGACGCCGCCGACGGTTCCAGCGTGTTCTGCTCCGGGCCCATCACCCGCGCCATCGAGGTCACGATCTCCTCGCGGATCGCATCGAGCGGCGGATTGGTGACCTGCGCGAACAGTTCGACGAAGTAGTCGTAGAGCAGCCTGGAACGTTTGCTGAGCACCGCGATCGGGGTGTCGGTGCCCATCGACCCGAGCGGTTCGTACCCCGACGAGGCCATCGGGGTCAGCAGCACCCGCAGATCCTCCTCGGTGTACCCGAACGAGAGCTGCCTACGCACCACAGTGTTGTGGTTGGGCTGGTACACCGGGCGCAGCGGCAGCGTGGAGATGTCGAGCAGGCCCGCGTGCAGCCACTCGTCGTACGCCTCGGCGTTCATCAGATCGCCCTTGATCTCCTCGTCCGGGATGATCCGGGCGTGCGCGGTGTCGATCAGGAACATCTTTCCCGGTTCGAGGCGGCCCTTGGCCACCACATCCTCGACCGGCACGTCGAGCACACCGGCCTCCGAGGCCAGGATGACGCGGCCGTCACGGGTCTGCCACCAGCGGCCCGGCCGCAGACCGTTGCGGTCCAGGACCGCACCGACCAGGGTGCCGTCGGTGAACGTGACGCACGCCGGGCCGTCCCAGGCCTCCATGATCGAGGCGTTGAACTGCAGGAACGCCTTGCGTTTGGGATCCATGTCCTCCACGTTCTCCCACGCCTCCGGCACCATCAGCATCACCGCATGCGGGATGCTGCGGCCGCCGAGGTGCAGCAGTTCGAGCGTCTCGTCGAGCGACGCTGAATCCGAGGCCTCCGGGGTACAGATCGGGAACGCCCGCGACAGATCGCCCGGGATCAGGTCGGTGGCGAGCATCGCCTCCCGCGCCCGCATCCGGTTGCGGTTGCCGCGCACCGTGTTGATCTCACCGTTGTGGGCGACGAACCGGAACGGATGTGCCAGCGGCCACGACGGAAAGGTGTTGGTGGAGAACCGCGAATGGACGATCGCGATCGCACTCATGCACCGTTCGTCGCGCAGATCGTCGTAGAAGAGCGGCAGCTGCATCGTCGTGAGCATGCCCTTGTAGACGATCGTGCGGCTCGACAGCGACGGGAAGTACAGGCCGGTGCCCGCGGCCTCGATCTCGTCGGTGACACGTTCGGCCTGCTTGCGGAACGGATAGATCGCCCGGTCGAGGTCGATGCCGGCGAGACGGTCATGCCCCAGCGACGGGTCGACGGTGACGAACAACTGCGACATGAACGGCATGCATGCCAGAGCGGTGGCGCCGACATCGGCGCGCCGCGGATCGACCGGCAGATCGCGCCAGCCGAGGATCGTGATGCCTTCGGCGGCAGCCAGATCGGTGACCCGCTGCACGGCGGAGGCCCGCAGCTCCGGGTCGGCGGGCAGGAAACACACCCCCGCGGCGTAGGTGTTCTCCCCCGACGCGCTCGGTGCGGGCAACGCGAAGTCGGTGGCCGCACGGAACAGCTCGTCGGGAAGCTGGATCAGGATGCCCGCGCCGTCGCCGCTGTTCGGTTCGGCGCCGGCCGCGCCGCGATGTTCGAGGTTCTCCAGCGCCAGCAAACCGTCGGCGACGATCGAATGGGAGCGCCGACCATAGATGTCGGTGACCATCGCGACACCGCACGAGTCGACTTCCTGGACCGGATCGTACAAACCCTGCTTTTCCGGGAGCGCAGAAAACAGCATCGAGACCTCCACACTCGAACGCGTCGGCAACGCGCTGTGTGTTGCCGACGCCGACATGTACGGCATCCTCTGGACAACACTGTCCGGTGGAGCATATGACGCCACTCCGCTGGCCACGTGGGGCTGTCAAAGACCGTGGTCGAGTAGCGTTCTCAACTCTAACTCACTGTGAGTGAATCCGTCGGGCACACGGATGTGAGCCGGGCTACTGCGTTCGGGTCAGCGCTTGCGCCACCTCAGCTGGCGTTTGCGGGCCGGCTGGTCGGCGGCTGCCGCGGGTTCGCGGGACGCGGCCTCCTCGGAGGTCGTCTCCGTCGCGTCCGAATCCGGCTCGGTGTCCGGCTCCGCCTCAGGCTCCGGCTCGGGTTCGGTCTCGGGTTCCGGTTCCATCTCGGTCTCGGGCTCCGGATCGACCTCAGGTTCGGTCTCAGCCTCCGGCGTGGCCTCCGACTCAGCCTCGGCGGGGTCCGGCTCAGCCTCCGATTCGGTCTCGGGTTCCGATTCGGTTTCGGGCTCCGGCTCGACCTCAGGTTCGGTCTCAGCCTCCGGTGTGGCCTCCGGCTCAGCCTCGGCGGGGTCCGGCTCAGCCTCCGGTTCGGTGTCCGACTCGAGTTCCGGCTCAAGCCCCTCGTCCGACACGCTCTCCGCGGCCGGCCCGACCTCCACGTCCGGCTCTACCTCGGCCTCGGTTTCCGCCTCGATGTCGGATGTCTCCGAGGACTCATCCTCCGCAGCCGGTTCAGAATCGGCGTTCTGGTCGGTCTCGGTGTCGACGTCCGGCTGCGCCGCTGTGTCGGGATCCACCTTGGCGATGACCTCGGTGGTCGGGTCGGCGTCATCGCCGTCGGTGATCACCGGGATGGCTCCGGTGTGGCCGGTGTGACGAGCGATCGCCTCGGTGAGCGCGTCGTGCGGGTCGACCTCGACCGGGCGGTCATCGTCGTCGTCTTCGTCGTCGTAGTACTCGAAATCATCGATGTAGCCGACATGGCCGAGTTCTTCGAGTTCCGCGGCCTTCTTGTCGCGGTACATCGTCAGCCCCTGTTCGCGGCCTTTCGGGGCGATCACGAAGTAGGCGGCGGCGACAGCGAAGATGATGCAGGCGGTGAACACATTGATCCGGATGCCGGCGATCTCGGTGGCCGGATCGCTCCGCATGAGTTCCACACCCAGGCGGCCTACGCAGTACATCGCCACGTACAGCGCGAAGAGCCTGCCGTGCCCGATGCGGGCGTAGCGATCCACGGCCACCAGGATCAGCACCACCAGCAGGTTCCACAGCAGCTCGTACAGGAAGGTGGGGTGCACGATCTTCTCGACCACCCCGGTGGACACGCCGTTCATCGTGTCGCGATGGCCGAACTCATCGACACGCTCGTAGATCTTCAGCGCCCACGGCACGTCGGTCTCGCGGCCGTACAGCTCCTGGTTGAAGTAGTTGCCGAGCCGGCCGATCGCCTGGGCGAAGAGGATCGGCGGAGCGATCGCATCGCCGAATGCGGGCAGTTTGATGCCGTACTGGCGGGCTCCGATCCAGGCGCCGACCGCACCGAACGCCACCGCTCCCCAGATGCCGAGGCCACCCTCCCAGATGCGCAGGGCGTCGATCGCGCCCTTGCCGTCGTTCGGGGTGTCACCGAAATACGTCTTCCAGTCGGTGATGACGTGATACAGCCTGCCGCCGACCAGCCCGAACGGCACCGCCCAGATGGCCATGTCGAGGATGTCGCCCTCACGGCCACCGCGGGCCACCCACCTACGTCCGCCCCACCAGACCGCGACCAGAATGCCGAGGACGATGAACAGTGCGTAGGCACGCAGCGGCACGGGGCCGAGATGCCAAACGCCCTGGGGAGGGCTGGGAATGTAGGCCAGAGGTGCGACGGTCACGCCTGCCAACACTAGTGGAGGGCCGACCGATTACGCGCCAAGGTGTCGGGTATGGGCCGGGGACCCGAGGGCCCACAGCCAACACCTCCTATATAGCGTGGTGGCCTCTGACGCCTTCGGCGAGTTCGGTGACCAGGTCGCGCAGGTGGTCCTGGCCCGCATGGGCCGCGGTCACGAGAGCCGAGCCGACGATCACGCCGTCGGAGTAGCCGGCGATCTCCGCGGCCTGTTCGCGGTTGCGCACACCCAGGCCGACGCCGATCGGGATGTCGGAGTAGGCCTGCACCCGTGCGCACAGCTCGGGTGCGGCGTTGGAGACGTTGTCACGTGCCCCGGTCACACCCATGGTGGAGGCGGCGTACACGAAGCCACGGGAGGCGTCGACGGTGAGCGCGATCCGCTCGGTGGTCGACGACGGTGCGACCAGGTAGATGCGGTCGAGACCGTGCTTGTCGGACGCCTCGTGCCAGGCCTGTCCCTCCTCGGGGATGAGGTTGGGCGTGATCATGCCGGCGCCACCGGCTTCGGCGAGGTCGTGGGCGAACCGGTCGACACCGTATTTGAGGACCGGGTTCCAGTAACTCATGACAACGGCCGCACCACCGGCGTCGGTGATTGATTTGACGGCGGTGAACACGTCGCGGACCCGCACACCGTTGGTGAGGGCGAGTTCGGCCGCTTCCTGGATGGTGGGGCCGTCCATCACCGGATCGGAGTAGGGCACGCCCACCTCGATGATGTCGCAGCCGGCCTCGACCATCGTCCGGAACGATTCGATCGACTTCTCGACGGTCGGATAACCGACAGGCAGATACCCGATCAGTGCGGCACGGCCCTCGGCTTTGCACCGCGCGAACACGGACGCCAGCTTGGATGCGGGGGCCGTCTTGACGGTGCCGGTTTCGCTGCTCACAGCTGACTCTGGGCTCATCACTGCTTTCCTGCGTTGTTGACGGCGTGGACATCGCTCTCGGACGGCGGCGGTTCGAACAGGTTGAACCAGCGCCCGGCGGTGTCGACGTCCTTGTCTCCGCGACCCGACAGGCTCACGACGATGAGGGCGCCCTCGCCGAGTTCCTGACCGAGCTTGAGCGCCCCGGCGACGGCATGGGCCGACTCGATCGCCGGGATGATGCCCTCGCGGCGGGACAGCAGGGACAGTGCGTCCATCGCCTCCGTGTCGGTGATCGGCCGGTACTCGGAGCGGCCGATGTCCTTGAGGTAGGCATGTTCGGGGCCGACACCCGGATAGTCCAGACCCGCCGAGATCGAATGCGACTCGATGGTCTGGCCGTCCTCGTCCTGCAGCAGGTACGAGTAGGCGCCCTGGAACGCACCGGGCGAGCCGCCGGTGAAGGTGGCCGCGTGCCGTCCGGTCTCCACGCCGTCACCGGCGGCCTCGTAACCGACGAGCCGCACGGCGGCATCGTCGATGAACGGGTGGAAGATGCCGATGGCGTTGGAGCCACCGCCGACGCAGGCGACCACGGCGTCGGGCAGCCGGCCGGCCTGCTCCAGGATCTGCACCCGCGCCTCCAGGCCGACGATGCGCTGCAGGTCGCGCACCATCGCCGGGAACGGGTGCGGCCCGGCTGCGGTACCGAAGCAGTAATAGGTGTTGTGGGCGTTGGTCACCCAGTCGCGCAGCGCCTCGTTGATGGCGTCCTTGAGGGTGGCCGAGCCGTTGTCGACGGCGATGACGTCAGCGCCGAGCAGCCGCATGCGGGCGACGTTCAGAGCCTGCCGGTCGGTGTCGACGCGACCCATATAGATGACGCACTCGATGCCCAGCAGCGCGCACGCGGTGGCGGTGGCGACACCGTGCTGACCCGCGCCGGTTTCGGCGATCACCCGGGTCTTGCCCATGCGGTGCGCGAGCAGCACCTGCCCGAGGACGTTGTTGATCTTGTGCGATCCGGTGTGGTTGAGGTCCTCACGCTTGAGGAAGATCCGGGCACCGCCGGCGTATTCGCTGAGCCGGGTCGCCTCATACAGTGGCGACGGGCGGCCGGTGTACTGGCGTTGCAGGCGGTCGAGTTCGGCGAGGTAAGTGTCGTCGGAGCGCACCTTGTCGTAGGTGGCGGTCACCTCCTCGATGACCGCCATCAGTGCCTCGGGCACATGCCGTCCGCCGTACACACCGAAGTGTCCGCCGGCGTCGGGTTCGATGCTGGTCCGCGTCGTCAAACCTGTACTGGCCGTAGGGAAAGCACTGGTCTGCTGGGCATCGTTACCGGTCATGGCCTCACGGACTCCTCATCGTCGCACCGGCGGCACTGCCCCCGGATGCAACTCATCACACACTAGAAACTATTGGGGCACAAACTATTTAAGTTTCGGCGCGCCGAAAATGGTGTCAGCGAACCGATTTGGGGCAGGACGGGTGGGTCCCCGCGGTGACCAGCTCGCTGACTGCGGACCGGGGGTCGCCGCTGGTGACCAGGCCCTCGCCAACCAGCACGGCGTCGGCGCCTGCGCCGGCGTACGCCAACAGGTCGGCGGTGCCGCGGACACCCGACTCGGCGATCCGGATGACCTCGGTGGGCAGCCCGGGTGCGATGCGGCCGAAGCAGTCCCGGTCGACCTCCAGGGTCTTGAGGTTGCGGGCGTTCACGCCGACGACCGACGCCCCCGCCTGCAGGGCCCTGTCGGCCTCTTCCTCGGTGTGCACCTCCACCAGGGCGGTCATGCCGAGGCTTTCGGTGCGGTCGAGCAGCGATGCGAGCACATTCTGTTCGAGGGCTGCGACGATCAGCAGGATCACGTCGGCGCCGTGCGCGCGGGCCTCGTGGATCTGGTACGGGCCGACGATGAAGTCCTTGCGCAGCACCGGGATGGACACGGCGGCGCGGACGGCGTCGAGGTCGGCGAGCGACCCGCGGAACCGGCGCTGCTCGGTCAGGACGCTGATGATGCGGGCGCCGCCGTCCTCGTAGGCCTTGGCGAGCTGAGCCGGGTCACCGATGGTGGCCAGGTCGCCCTTCGACGGCGAGGCGCGCTTGACCTCGGCGATCACCCCGATCCCGGGGAGCCGCAGCGCGGCCATCGCATCCTTGGGTGCGGGCGCCTTCTCGGCCGCCGCCTTGATCGCCGCGAAGTCGATAACGGCTTCACGCGCGGCGACGTCAGCCTTGACTCCCTCGATAATCGAGTCGAGGACGGTCGGCGTGCTCACGAGTGCTCGGCCCCTTTCACCTGATGTGTGTGGGTTAAGGGTAGACGCATCGCAAAAGCGGTACGACCGCGGGTACTGACCGTCATCTACCTGGCACCCCACTACCCGTCACTGCTGTCGGGACGGTCGCGGCCGTCGCGTTCGGAGTCCGTCGGGCCGGGGTCGGTGTGGTCGAGGTCGGCCGGGCCGAGGTCCGTCGCGTCCAGGTCCGTCGGGTCAAGGCCGGAGTCAAGGGCCTCCCACAGGGTCCGTTCACTGGTTGCCGCACCGGTGTCAGCCGGCTCCGCCTGCGCATGTGCCCGGGTCTGGGCGGATCTGCGTTGCTCGTACTCGCGGAAGATCTCCCGCTCGGCGTCCTCCCGCCGGGCCGCCGGTGTCATGTACTTCGACGTCGGCGCCGCACCACCACGAGCGGCCCGCAGCAGGAAGATTCCGGCCGCGACGCACAGCAACGTCCCGGCGAACACCGTGGCCACCGCCCACTCTTTGACGTCGACGAGCAGGACCTGGTACCGGTCTGGCATGTCGGCCACGTCGCCGGCGTAATCGGGGTCGGCACCGTCGGTGAGCAGCGAGATCACCGGGAACGCCGCCGCCACCCCAGCCGCCGCCACCAGGACGGCGATCAGCCGCAGGCCCCAGCCCCGCACCGACAGCGCGGCCGCGATCGCCGCGAGCAGCACCAGCGCGAGCGGTGTCAGCCACGGACTCCACGCCGAGCCCTTCACGTCGAAGGCCCGCTGCCTGGTGAGCCCGTCGAACGGTTCGGCCTCCACCCGACACCAGTCGAGCTGGCCGACCGCCCAGAACACGACCGCCGCCAGCGCGAGCAGCAGTGCCGCGATCATCTTGGTCCGGCGGACGCGGCGCTGGGCATCTGCCGTCGGGGTGTCGGCTGTTGCGGCGCCGGTCGTCTCGCTCCCGGAGGGGCCGTCGGGCCCGGTCGGGTCGGTCACGAGATATCCCCGACGCGGCGCATCGTGCCCGCCGCCGCGATCGCGTTGAGCACGGCCATCGCCTTGTTCTTGGCCTCGTTGTACTCGTAGGTCGGGTCACTGTCGGCCACCACACCGGCACCGGCCTGCACGAACGCGCGGTCCCCGGACAGCAGCGCGGTACGGATCGCGATCGCCGTGTCGGCATTGCCGGCGAAGTCGAGGTAGCCGACGATGCCGCCATACAGGCCGCGGCGGGTCAGCTCATGCTCCTCGATCAGTTCCATGGCCCGCACCTTCGGCGCACCGCTGAGCGTCCCGGCCGGGAAGCAGGCAGTGACCGCGTCCAGGGCCTCCTGATCGTCGCGCAGGGTGCCCGACACCGTCGACACCAGGTGCATCACGTGGCTGTACCGCTCGATGTGACAGTAGTCGGACACCTTGACCGAACCCGGGACGCAGACGCGGCCGATGTCATTGCGGGCCAGGTCGACGAGCATCAGGTGTTCGGCGTTCTCCTTGGGGTCCTCCAGCAGGCCCTTGCCGAGCAGCTGGTCCTCCTCCTCGGTGGCCCCACGCCAACGGGTGCCGGCGATCGGGTGGGTGGTGGCGACCCGGTCGGCCACCGTCACCAGGGCCTCGGGTGAGCTGCCGACGATCGTGAACGGTTCCCGCGCGACACCGTGTCCGGCCAGCCCGCCCGGGATGCGCAGCAGGTACATGTACGGACTCGGGTTGGAGGCCCGCAGCACCCGGTATACGTCGAGGGGGTCGGCCGTCGACTCCATCTCGAACCGCACCGACGGCACCACCTGGAATGCCTCACCGGCCTCGATCTCGCCGACCATGGCCCGCACGACCGCGCCGTACTCATCGACGTCGCGTTGCGCGGTGTACCCGGGCACGGTCCGGTCGTACTGGGCGACCGTCGAGGCCAGCGGTGCGGCGAGTGCGGCGGTCATCTTGTCGAGCCGGGCGATCGCGTCGTCGTATGCCTCCCGCACGTGCTCGTCGGTGCCGTTCCAGTTGACGGCATTGGCGATGAGCGTGATGGTGCCCTCGTGGTGGTCGACCGCGGCGATGTCGGTGGCCAGCAGCATCATCAGGTCCGGTAGGCCCAGGTCGTCGGTGGTGGTCGACGGCAGGTTCTCCAGCCGGCGCACCATGTCGTAGGCCATGAAGCCGACGAAACCGCCGGTCAGCGGCGGCATCCCCGGCAGCGGGTCCGTCGCCAGCAGTTTCAGCGCGACGCCGAGCACCTCCAGCGGATCACCGCCGGTGGGTGCGCCGTCGGGCACCGTCCCCCACCAGTGCGCCTCGCCGTCGGCGACGGTCAGCGCCGACGGCGTGCCCGCACCGATGAACGACCACCGCGACCACGACCGGCCGTTCTCCGCAGACTCGAGCAGGAACGTGCCCGGCCGGTCACCGGCGAGCTTCTGGTACGCCGACAGCGGTGTCTCGGCATCGGCGAGGACCTTGCGGGTCACCGGGACGACGCGGTGGTCGCGGGCGAGGTCCGCGAACTCGTCGAACGTCGTCGTATGCCCGAAACCGGGCTGACCGGAACCGACGGCGCTCATCCGAGCGGCTCGCCGCCGACGCCCCACTGGGTGCGCGGGATCTCGTTGATGGTCACCCACACCGAGTCGGGACTCTTGCCGGTGGCCCGGGCGTAGGCCTCGGTCACCGCGGCGATCGTCTCGCGTTTGATGCGGTCGGACATGCCGGGGGTCTGGGAGATCTGGATCAAGGGCATGGCTACTGCTCCTGCGTCTCGGGGGTGAAGGTCGGTTTCGGGGCCGTGACTTCGGGCAGCAGCGACGGGGTGTCGAAGCAGCTGTGGCTGCCGGTGTGGCAGGCCGCGACGACCTGGTCGACGATCAGCAGCAGGGCGTCACCGTCGCAGTCGGTGCGCACATCGTGCACGTGCTGGAAGTGACCGCTGGTCTCGCCCTTCACCCAGTACTGCTGCCGCGACCGCGAGTAGTAGGTCGCGCGGCGGGACTCCAAGGTCCGTTCCAGGGCGGTGTCGTCCATCCATGCCATCATCAGCACTGTGCCGGTGCCACGTTCCTGCGCGATCGCGGCGAACAGACCATCGTCGTTGCGTGTGAGCCTGGCGCTCAGTTCGGGATCCAATGCCATGGGAACCTCCTCCTACCGAACCGTGATGCCGTCGGCCCGCATCGCGTCCTTGACCTGGCCGATGGTGAGTTCACCGAAGTGGAACACCGACGCCGCGAGGACCGCGTCGGCACCGGCGTGCACGGCCGGCGCGAAGTCCGCCACCTTACCCGCGCCACCGCTGGCGATGACGGGAACGGTGACGGCCTCACGCACCGCCTTGAGCATCCGCAGGTCGAAACCTGCCTTCGTGCCGTCGGCGTCCATCGAGTTGAGCAGGATCTCCCCGACGCCGAGATCCTGGCCGCGGCGCGCCCATTCGACGGCGTCGATGCCGGTGCCCTTACGTCCGCCGTGGGTGGTGACCTCCCAGCCCGACGGGGTCGGCTGCTCCCCCTCGGGGACGGTGCGGGCGTCCACCGACAGCACGATGCACTGCGACCCGAAGCGGCGGCTCATCTCGCCGAGCACCTCGGGCCGGGCGATCGCGGCGGTATTGACGCTGACTTTGTCGGCGCCGGCGCGCAGCATGGTGTCGACATCGTCGACGGTGCGGATGCCGCCGCCCACCGTGAGCGGGATGAACACCTGGTCGGCGGTGCGTTTGACCACGTCCACCATGGTGGCCCGGCCCGAGCTGGACGCGGTGACATCGAGGAACGTGAGTTCGTCGGCGCCCTCGCGGTCGTAGCGTTCGGCCAGTTCGACGGGATCGCCGGCGTCGCGCAGGTTCTGGAAATTGACGCCCTTGACGACGCGACCGTCGTCGACGTCGAGGCAGGGAATGACCCGGACAGCTACTGACATGCGACTACTCTTCTCATTCCCCGTCTTTCCATTCACCCCGTGAGGCGTCGGTGATGACGTCCAGGAGTTCGGCGTGCAGGCCGGGCGCGCCGACGACCAGCGACGACGACGTGACCGTCCACGGATTCCCGGACAGGTCGGTGGCGATGCCTCCGGCGGCCCGCACCAGCGCGGCGCCGGGCGCGTTGTCCCAGGCGTGGCGGCCGAAGATCACAGCGCCACCGAAGATGCCGGCGGCGGTGAAAGACAGGTCGACTCCGGTGCTGCCGGTCATCCGCAACCTCGCCACCCGTGAACTCAGGCCGCGCAGCACGTCGGCGCGCACGTCACCGGAGTACCGGCCGCCGTGGGCGGCGTTGAACGGGCCGTACGCCAGCACCGACGTCGCCAGCTCGGTGTCGGCGAGCGGGGCCACCGGCTCACCGTCGACCAGCAGTGGGCCGTCGACGTGCGCGGCGTAGCGACGGTTCTGCAGCGGCAACCAGGTGAGTCCGAGGACCGGGTCACCGTCGACGAGCAGGCCCAGCAGGATGCCGGTCAGTGGTAGGCCGGTGGAGTAGTTGTAGGTGCCGTCGACGGGGTCGAGGACCCACACCGCCCCCGAGTCCAGGTCCGGGCCGCCGAACTCCTCGCCGTGCACCGGGATCTGGGTCTGGTCGGCAAGCTCCGCCGACAGCCGGCGTTCGAGGTCCAGATCGACCTGGGTGGCGAAGTCGGTGGCACTCTTGGCGACCGCGCTGGGTGCCCCTACTCCGGCGCGGAACTCCTCGACGGCGCCGTCGAGAATCGATCCGGCGGTGTGGAGCAGGCGCGCGTAGTCCAAACCGGCGCTCACGCCTGAGACACCGCCGTCAGCGCCTCGGGCAGAGTGAACCGGCCCGCGTACAGGGCCTTGCCGACGATCGCACCCTCCACACCCTGCGGCACGAGGCCGGCGATGGCCACCAGGTCCTCGATGGCCGACACGCCGCCGGAGGCGACGATCGGGGCATCGGTCTTGGCTGCGACCTCGGCGAGGAGTTCGAGGTTGGGGCCCTTGAGGGTGCCGTCCTTGGAGACGTCGGTGACCACGTAGCGGGCGCAGCCGTCGTTGTTGAGACGGTCGAGCACCTCCCACAGGTCGCCGCCGTCGGTGACCCAGCCGCGGCCACGCAGCCGCCACGAGCCGCCCTCGTTGATCACGTCGAGGCCGACGGCGATCCGGTCGCCGTATTCGGCGATCGCCTTGCGGCACCAGTCCGGGTTCTCCAGCGCAGCGGTGCCCAGGTTGACGCGGGTGCAGCCGGTGGCCATCGCCGCGGCCAGCGAGTCGTCGTCGCGGATACCGCCGGACAGTTCCACCTTCACGTCGAGCTCACCGACGACCGCGGCGAGCAGGTCGCGGTTGTTGCCCTTGCCGAAGGCGGCGTCGAGGTCGACCAGATGGATCCACTCGGCTCCGTCGCGCTGCCACGCCAGTGCCGCCTCGCGGGGCGATCCGTACGACGTTTCGGTGCCGGCGGCACCCTGCACCAACCGGACGGCCTGCCCGTCGGCGACATCGACTGCGGGAAGGAGTTCGAGGCTTGTGCCCATCGGTTGTGGTGTTCCTGTTCTGTGAAGGGTGAGAGCAAAATCTGTCGGGAGGGAACGAAGTGGCTAGGTGTCGTCCCCGGAGTCACCGCGGACCTGACGTTCGACCGCGGAGATCATCCGGTGGGACACGAGGCCGATCACCGCGACCATCAGCACCAGGGCGAGCAGGCCGACGATGAGCGCGGCCACCGATGACACCTTGGTCAGCACCATGATGATCGGGATCGCGACCAGCAGGACCGCGACCCCGGAGCCGAGCGAGAAGAGGGCGAGTTTGGCGAACGAGAATCCGGGGACGTCACCGCCGCCCTGCTGCTTACCCGGCGCGGTCATCGCAGGCCCTTCACCCAGTTGAGCAGCAGGTGCGCGCCCGCGTCACCCGACTTCTCCGGATGGAACTGGGTCGCCGACAGCGGTCCGTTCTCGACGGCCGCCAGGAATGGCCCGCCGTGGTCGGCCCAGGTCAGCTTGGGTGCGGCGAGGGCGGTGCCGTCGTTGTCCATCTCCCAGGTCTGTGCGGCGTAGGAGTGCACGAAGTAGAAGCGGGTGTCGGCGTCGAGGCCGGCGAACAGCACCGAATCCTCGGGGGCCTGGACGGTGTTCCAGCCCATGTGCGGCAGCACCTTGGCCGGGAGCTGGGTGACAGCGCCGGGCCATTCGGCGCAGCCCTGCGTCTCCACCCCGAACTCGACGCCCCGCTCGAACAGGATCTGCATGCCGACGCAGATGCCGAGGACCGGACGTCCACCGGCGAGGCGGCGGCCGATGATCCGCTCCCCGCGCACCTCGCGCAGGCCCTTCATACACGCCTCGTACGCACCCACTCCAGGTACCACGAGGCCGTCGGCATTCAGCGCCTCCTGCAGGTCGGAGGTGACGGTGACGTCGGCACCGGTGCGTTCCAGCGCGCGCTGCGCCGAACGCAGGTTGCCCGAACCGTAGTCGAGGATCGCGACGGACGCTGTCACAGAGCTCCCTTCGTGGACGGGATACCCGTCACGCGGACGTCGTATTCGGTGGCCGCCCGCAGTGCGCGCGCCACCGCCTTGAACTCGGCTTCGGTGATGTGATGCTGGTCGCGGCCGTACAGCACCCGCACGTGCAGCGCGATCCGCGCGTTCATGGCGAGTGCCTCGAAGACGTGCCGGTTGATGACCGTCGAATACGGGACACCCGGGTAGCCGCCGATGACGGCGCCGAGCATGTGGTCGGGTTCGCCGGTGTGGACGCAGTACGGGCGGCCGGAGACGTCGACGGCGGCGTGGGCGAGGCTCTCGTCCATCGGGATCCAGCAGTCGCCGAAACGCCGGATGCCCTTCTTGTCGCCGAGCACCTGCCCGAGAGCCTGGCCGAGCACGATCGAGGTGTCCTCGATGGTGTGGTGACCCTCGACCTCGATGTCGCCCTCGGCCTTGACGGTCAGGTCGAAGCTGCCGTGCTGGCCGAACGCGGTGAGCATGTGGTCGAAGAAGGCGATGCCGGTGGAGATGTCGGTTGCACCGGTGCCGTCGAGGTTCAGCTCGACCGTGATCGACGATTCCCGGGTGGTGCGTTCGACGCGTGCGATACGCGGAGCTCGGGCCTCGGCTGTGGTGGCTTGTGGGGTGGTCACTGACCGTTCTCCAGATCTGTTGCTGCCAGTTCGCGGCTCACGTCGAGGAAGGCGTCGTTCTCCCCGGCCAGCCCGATCGTCACACGCAGCCGGCCGGGGATGCCGACGTCGCGGATCAGGACGCCACGATCGAGGTAACGCTGCCAGCTTGCCGGTGCGTCCGCAAACCGCCCGAACAGGACGAAATTGGCGTCGGAGTCGATCACGTCGTAGCCGAGAGCTTTCAGACCTGCGACGACGCGGGTGCGTTCGGCGATGATCGCGGCAACTCCGGCGAGGGTGTCGTCGGCGTGGCGCAGCGCCGCGCGGGCGGCGGCCTGGGTGACCACCGACAGGTGGTACGGCAGCCGCACCAGCAGGATCGCCTCGATGATCGCCGGCGACGCCGCCAGGTAGCCTAGGCGCCCGCCGGCGAAGGCGAACGCCTTGCTCATGGTGCGGCTCACCACCACCTTGGCCGGGAACTCGTCGATGAGGGTGACGGCGCTGGGCTGAGCGGAGAACTCGGCGTACGCCTCGTCGACGATCACGATGCCGGGCGCGGTCTCGACGATGCGGCGCAGGTCCTCGATGGTGGTCGACCCGCCGGTCGGGTTGTTGGGTGAGGTGACGAACACGACGTCGGGCTTCTGGGTTTCGATCTCGACGAGCGCGTAGTCGATGTCGAGACCGAAGTCGTTCGCACGTTTGGCGGGCAGCCAGGTGGTGTCGGTGCCGTCGGAGATGATCGGGTGCATCGAATACGACGGCACGAAACCCATCGCGGTGCGGCCCGGCCCGGCGAAGGCCTGCAGCAGTTGTTGCAGGATCTCGTTGGACCCGTTCGCCGCCCACAGGTTGTCGTGGGTGAGGTGGATGCCGGTCGCTTTCGACAGGTATTCGGCGAGGTCGGTGCGCAGGGCGACGGCGTCCCGATCGGGGTACCGGTGCAGTTCGGCGGCGGCCTCCCGCACCGATTCGGCGACGTCGTCGATGAGCGCCTGCGACGGCGGGTGCGGGTTCTCGTTGGTGTTGAGCACCACCGGAACCTTCAATTGCGGTGCGCCATAGGCACTCTTGCCGCGTAGATTGTCACGGATCGGCAGGTCTTCGACGGTGATCTGAGATCCGGGAATGGTAGGTGCGCTCACGCTCATGCCTTCCCTGCGAAGCGCTGTTTGACGGCGTCGCCGTGCCCGGGCAGATCCTCGGCATCGGCGAGGGTGACGACCTTGGCGGCCACCTCACGCAGTGCGGCCTCGTCGTAGTCGATGACGTGCACACCTTTGAGGAAGGTCTGCACCGACAGGCCCGAGGCGAACCGTGCCGAGCCCGACGTCGGGAGGACGTGGTTGGAGCCGGCGCAGTAGTCGCCGAGGCTGACCGGGGCGTACGGGCCGACGAAGATCGCGCCCGCGTTGGTGATGCGGTCGGCGACGGCGGCGGCGTCGCGGGTCTGGATCTCCAGGTGTTCGGCGGCGTACGCGTCGACGACGGCGATACCGGCGTCGAGGTCGTCGACGAGGACGATGCCGGACTGCTTGCCGCTCAGCGCGGTGGTGACCCGCTCGCGGTGTTTGGTGGCGGCCACCTGGCTATCGAGGGCTGCGTCGACGGCGTCGGCGAGTTCGACGCTGTCGGTGACCAGCACCGACGCGGCAAGGACGTCGTGTTCGGCCTGGGAGATCATGTCGGAGGCGACGATGCCGGCGTCGGCGGAGCTGTCGGCGAGGATCGCGATCTCGGTGGGCCCGGCTTCGGAGTCGATGCCGACCACACCGCGGCACAGCCGCTTGGCGGCGGTGACATAGATGTTGCCGGGGCCGGTGATGAGGTCGACCGGGTCGAGCACCTCACCGGTGGTGTCGACGCCACCGTAGGTGAGCAGCGCGACGCCCTGCGCGCCGCCGACCGCCCACACCTCATCGACGCCGAGCAGCGAACAGGCGGCGAGGATCGTCGGGTGCGGCCAGCCACCGAAATCCTTCTGCGGCGGCGAGGCCACCACCAGCGACCCGACACCGGCCTCTTGGGCGGGGACGACGTTCATGATGACACTCGACGGGTACACGGCGTTGCCGCCGGGCACGTACAGGCCGACGCGGCGCACCGGGATCCACTTCTCGCTGACGGTGCCGCCGTCGACGACATCGGTCCGGGTGGTGGCCCGGCGCTGGTCGGCGTGCACCTTGCGGGCCCGTTCGATCGATTCGCGCAGCGCATCGGCTATTTCGGCATCCAGCTCGGCGGCGGCTTTCGCGATGACATCGGCCGGCACCCGCACGGAGCCGGGTGTGATGCCGTCGAACTTCTCCCCGTACTCCAGTGCCGCCTGCACGCCGCGGTCGGCGATCTCATGGACCACCGGCGTCACCGTGTCGAGGACGGCATTGACATCGGTGCCACCGCGCGGCAGGGCACGACGCAATTCGGCGAGCGTCGGGGTGCTACCACGCAGATCGGTTCGGGCGAGCATGATCTCTCCTGGCTGGAAGGGGTTGACTTTCCCAGGATATGTGGTGTGGCTACCGGTTTTCGAATGCGCCCACCACTGCCCTGTCCTAAACCCCACCAATAGCCTCCGGCATCGCAATAGTTGTGATGCCGGAGGCTATTGGTGGGGTTTAGGACGACGTGCGCTTACGTCCCCAGATCAGATACACGGCCGGCAGGATTCCGACCGAGTTGACCACGCCCAGACCCAGCCCCCACGCCCATTTCGGGCCGTTGATCTCCTCCTGCGTGCGGCTCGCCAGGTCGCGCCCAGCCCAGGTGCGCAGCCCCATGTCGACGGCCGTCGTCGCGACGACGACCCCTTTCTGCTGATTGGACAGGTCCTTCCACTTCTTCTTCGCCATGCCCGCACCGTAGTCCGCCGATGACCGACATCACAGAGGACAACGCCGTGTTGGCTACGGTGTCGGTGTCACGATCGTGGCGCAGGCACGCATATGAGGAGGACAGAGTGCTGTATCGGGACGCACCGACCGTCGAGGTATCCACGCTCATCGAAGGCGCCACCGGCGACCAGGTGTGGGACCTGGTGACCGACATCAACCTCCCCACCCGTGCTGCCGGTGAACTGGAGTCCACCGAATGGGTCGGCGACCCGGGCGTGGCAGTCGGCGCCCGCTTCCGCGGCACCAACAGCTCGGAGGACATGGGCACCTGGATCGGGGAATGCGAGATCACCGAGGTCGATCCCGGCCGCCGCTGGGTGTGGCAGGTCGGCCCCGCCGGCGGCGACCCCTGGGCAACGTGGGCCTTCGAGGTCGAACCGTCGAGTAAGGGCACCATCGTCCGCCAGTGGGCCCGCCTGGGCCCCGGCCCCTCCCGCCTCTCCGAGTTCATCGCCACCCAACCCGACAAAGAAACCCGCGTCATAGCCCACCGCCTCAACACCTGGCGCGAAGCCATGCAAGCCAACCTCACCCTCATCCACACCACCCTCACCTGACGTTCCCGCGCAATGATTTCCTTGCGCCCCAATCGGATCCGTTTAGCGCTCAGGGAAACCAGCAAGCGGGAACAGTTGCCGGTGAGGGGTACTTGCTGAAAGTAGGGGTGCTGCGTGAGTAGGAGCCACGAGCAGCCTTTCGTAACTTTCGGAACTTGGGTAGAGTTGCGGCATCGCTCTGTAATGATTCTCGGAGGTGAAGCATGGGCACCACAACCACCGGAACAACAGTCAACCCACAGCCACGCGATGCCGATGAACTCGCCAAAGTGCTCCGGTTCATCGAGGAACACGAGGGGCACCACGGAGCTCCCGAATCGGCACTGTTCCTCACCGGCGCGAACACGCGCGACCGGGTTGAACTGACCGGGCAACTTCACGAGATCCTCAAGCGCATAACACAGGCACTGAGCAGTGGACAGTCGATCAGCCTCCTCGCCGGCGATGAAGTGATCTCAACGCAACAGGCGGCCGATCTCCTCGGGTTGAGCCGACCGACCGTCGTGCGGCTCATTGAAGAAGGGGAACTGCCCGCGCACGTTCCAGGCGCGGTTCGGCGCAGACTTCATGTCGCCGACGTTCTCGCCTACCGAGACGAACTACACCAGCGCCGCAACAACTTCATTGCTGAGAGTTCGGCCCAGTTCGGGGATATCGAGGAGAACGAGGTCGCTGACCTGCTGGCCGAGGCGCGCCGCAAGGCATGACCCACCACCAACGCTCAGGAGAGCCATCCCGTGCTGCGCGCCGTTCTTGACGCATGCACCCTTGTGCCGAGCCTCCAGCGCGACTTCCTGCTCCAGATCGCAAGCGAAGGAGCATACGCTCCGTTGTGGGGCACAGGGATCCTCACCGAACTCGACTACACGCTCGCAAAGTACCTCGAGCGCCAAGGCATCAGCGATAACACAGAACGTCGGTCTCACCTGTTCACCCAGATGAGGCGTGCGTTTCCCGGCGCAGAAGTCGATGCGCCGAAGGATCGAGTCTATGACTACAGGCTCCGCGATGCTGAGGATGGTCACGTGGCTCATGCTGCGCTGGTGGGCGAGGCTGACGCTATCGTCACCGACGACTCCCGCGCCGGATTCACCTCAGCTCCCGCATTGATCGCTGCAGACATAGAATCGTTGAGGCCGAACCATTTCCGTGCCGATCCCCAAGGCTGCGTTCGGGCGCTCGTAGCCATATCGTCCCGACGGAGCAATCCACCGCAATCACCCGAGCAGATCCTCGATCTACTTGTCGCCCGTTACGCGATGACTGATCTTGCTACAGTTCTGCGACCGCTCGTTGCTGAAGTGTCATCGTGATATCGCTGACACCACGTCCACCGCGTCGATGACGCCGAGGGACCGGTGCCTAAGCCATTCGGCGCTGATGACCCCACTGTCGCCCGAACAAGCCAATCGCCTCGATTCACTGCCGAATCTCGCCGCGATCGGGAGACGATTGGGCGAGCCGCCTAAGGCGGAACCACATAGCGGAGGCCCTCGTGAATAAGGTTATGCGTGCACTCGTCGTCGGAACCGGCCTGGTCGGTGCCCTTGTAACCACTCCAGGCGTTGCCGATGCCCGGACCGCCGGGGCGGGTGCCACGGTCCGCTACCAGTGGACATCGGACAGCGTCAGCAACCAGATCACATACATCGGCAAGGACGGTAAGCAGATCACCAAGCAGATGCGGTTCAGGCCGCTACCCGTCGGCTTCTCCCGCGAACAGTATGGCTATTCAATGCAGTTCCGCATCAGCAAGCGTCAAAACATCGCTGCCCGCATCCAGTCTCCGCAGCTCTATGCAACATGCACCATCAAGGTGAACGGCAACCAAGTGGCCTACCGCCGAGCTTTGCAGACGGGCTCGGCACGCTGCTGACGGGCGGCACCTATACCGTCGCCCAAGTGTTGCCGGAGACGTATCTCCGGAGGCTCGGTACACCGCTCCAGAAACGTGGACAGATCCAGAAGTTTCCGCATATCCGTCGGTGGCAGCATCGTGCCGCCCGAAGGCAAGCCAGATCAGGTGTCACCTACCCGTGCAGCAGTCCCTGATCTCTCATGGGTGTCCGATCGGGGGTTGCTCGTTCGTTGAGGTGGTGAGGGCACCGACGGTGGCCTCGGCGAGAGCCAACGACGACGAGGAGGAATGCCATGCAGTATCTGGTTTCGGTGATCGACGACAAGGAGAATCCCGGCCGGACGGACCGGATGCCGGAGGTCACCGCGTTCAACAAGCGCCTCCAGGCGGACGTGTATTGGGTGTTCGCGGGTGGGCTGTGCGGCACCGAGACGGCGACGGTGGTCGATAATCGGGGTGGGCAGCCGATCGTGAGTGACGGGCCGTTCGTCGAGACGAAGGAGTATCTCGGCGGATTCTGGGTGTGGGAGGTGCCCGACCTGGATGTGGCGCTCAGGCTGGCAGCGGAAGCGTCGGCGGCATGTGCGCGCAAGATCGAAATCCGGCCCTTCGACGGTCTGTGACCGACACCGATGCGGCTATCACCCGGGCCCATCACGATGAATGGGCCCGGGTCGTCGCCGCGCTGACCGGACGGTTCGGCGATCTCGACATCGCCGAGGATGCGGCGGCCGAAGCGTTCGCCATGGCCGTTGCGCGGTGGCCGAGTGACGGGATACCACCGAATCCGGGTGCCTGGCTGACCACAACCGCACACCGCAAGGCGATCGACCGGATTCGTCGCGAGAACAAGCGCGACGACAAGCATCAGCAGGCGTTCATGATTCACGACAACTCCGCCGACCCACCGGATGTCATCGACGATGACCGGTTGCGGCTCCTGTTCACCTGCGCGCATCCGGCGTTGAGCGTCGACGCCCGGGTCGCTTTGACGTTGCGCATGATCGGCGGGCTCACCGTACGGGAGATCAGCAGGGCGCTGCTGGTGTCCGAGTCGGCGACGGCCCGGCGCATCACCCGCGCCAAAACCAAGATCGCGGCCGCCCGCATCCCCTACCGGGTACCGACGGCGGCCGACCTCCCGGTCCGGGTCGACGGCGTACTCGCGGTGCTCTACCTGATCTTCAACGAGGGCTACCTCGCGACCGGCCCGGACACCGATCCGATCCGGCGCGATCTCACCACCGAGGCCGTGCGGCTGATCCGTCTCGTCCACGAACTGCTCCCCGACGATGGAGAGGTCGCGGGTTTGCTGGCGCTGATGCTGCTGATCGACGCCCGGCGATCGACTCGGGTGTCGGCAGACGGCGAGCTGGTGCCGCTGGCCGATCAGGATCGTGGCCGATGGGATCGACGCATGATCGACGAGGGCCACGCCCTGGTCCGGGAACTGCTCGCCGCCGGCTTCCCGCCAGGCCGGTACCAGATCCTGGCGGCTATCAACGCCGTCCACACCTCCGCCCCGGACGTGCGGGACACCGATTGGGCACAGGTCGTCGCACTGTACGACCTCCTGGTGCGGGTCGATCCATCGCCGATCGTCGAACTGAATCGGGCTGTCGCGGTTGCCGAACTCGACGGCCCCGAAGTTGCCCTGGGCATCGTCGACCGCCTCGACCTGAACGGCTATCACGCCTTTCATGCCACCCGCGCCGACCTGTTGCGCCGTCTCGGACGCACAACGGAGGCCCGCGACGCGTACAACACCGCAATCGATCTGGCCGGCAACACCGCAGAAGTCACCCACCTGACCCGCCGTCGCAACCAACTCACATCCCCGCCACCCCGACCTGACGCTCCCGCGTAGCCGCTACCCTATCCAGCGGGGGTGGGGATATTCGGGTGCGGTTGTGGGACGGTACGGGGACGATGGGCGGATGAGTGCTCCCCTGTCTCCCACTGCACGTACGACGATTCGCCGGGGCAAGACCCGGTCGGTGGCCGATCGCGAACTACTGCATACGTTTCTGGCGGAGGCGTTGGTGGCGCATGTCGGTGTCGTGGTCGATGGGTATCCGCGGGTGCTGCCGACGGCATTCGCGGTGGATCCGGACGGGCCCGACGCGGGCGGCACGCTGTATCTGCACGGATCGGTGGCCGCGGACTGGCTGCGGAAGTCCGTCGGTCACGACGTGTGTCTCACGGTCACCGAGCTCGATGGATTTGTGGCCGCACGCAGCGCTTTTCACCATTCGATGAACTACAGGAGCGCGGTGGTCATCGGCCGGGCGCGCATAGTCGACGACGAGGCCGAACTCCTGCGTGCTCTTGAATTGACCATCGACCACATGATTCCCGGGCGCTGGCGAACCCTGCGTCCGTCAACACGCAAAGAGCTTGCGGCAACGGCTGTTCTGGCCGTCCCGCTCGCCGAGGCGTCGATGAAGCAGCGAGCGGAGGGACCGGTCGATGATCCGGCCGACGTCGAGGCTGTGGCCTGGGGCGGGCATATTCCGATTCGGCGAGTGGCCGGACCACCCATCGGGGACGACTATTCGCGGGGCGAGGTGCCGGCAGATGTACGTCGTCGGTCCGAACACCTCGGCTCCGCGCCGGCGGTCGAGACGGCACCGCCTTCATCGGACACCACGATCACGCTGTGCTGCCAACTGTGGGCCCACACGGGACAGGTCCGGGCGCTGGCCGAATACGAGAACACCGTGCTCGCACTGCTACCCGATCATGGCGGAACGCTACTGAACCGGGTCGCCGCCGACGGGATCGACGGACGGCCGGACGAAATCCAATTGATCCGTTTCACGGCGCAAGCAGGATTGGACGGGTATCTCGCCGACCCCCGACGAACCGTCATGGCCGCCGACCGAGACCGAGCGATCGCCCGCACCGAGACTTTTCCCGTCGGCCGGGTGTGACTCGCGCGATCACGTCGGCACTGAGTGCTGTTCGGCAACGCATTCACGAGCACGTTGACGAAGTCAGGCGGCGTGGGTGAGGATCCAGTCGACGAGGGGGCGGGTTTGGCGCCAGTCCTTGCGCACCCGGTCGACCAGGGCAGCGGTGTGGATGATCGGGTCGAAGCCGTAATCCTTGGTCACGGTGATGGATTTGTGGCGCAGTAGCCCGATACGTGGATGGTCCTTGGGCCAGCCGCGGGGCGCGGTTTTGAGTTGGTCGCCGCCGACCTCCCAGCCTGCCTTCGCCAGTGTCGCAAGGGTCTTCTCCAGTTCCGGGCCGAACAGGTCATTGTCGACGGCCTGGCGGACAGCGGCCAATGTGTCGGCTTCGGCGTGGTAGAAACCGGCGGCCACCCTGACACCCGGCGCTGAGATCTCGACGTAGTAGCCGGTGGCCGGGGCGACCGCGATGAACGCGCCCTGGTGGGTTTTGTACGGCGTCTTGTCCTTGGCGAAGCGGACATCCCGGTACGGGCGGAACACCTTGTCCTCGCCGAACTCATCGGCCAATGCGGCGGTCAACGCGGTCATCGGCGCGGCGACCGCGTCGCGGTAGGTGTCCTTGTGCGCTTCCCAGAAGACCTTCGAGTTGTCGATCTCCAGATCGTCGTAGAAGTCGAGTGCGGCTTCCGGAAATCCCTCAAAGACCATGCGCGTGAGCCTACCCGTGCAGAGGCTCGGTCAGACCTGGTGAAAGCACACCATTGCTCCCGCGGAACACGCTCACTAGGGTAGGCGCATGACCGGCGACAACGTTCTCGCGGTGATCTTCAATTCCACCAGTAACGACTTCGATTCGGTGACACCGCAGGTGTGGGGGCCGGCCGGGCGGGCACTCATCGACGCGCTGCGGTTGCAGCCCGGCGAGCGGGTGCTCGACGTGTGTTCGGGAACCGGGGCATCGGCCATCCCCGCGGCCCATGCGGTCGGACCCACCGGGCACGTCGACGCCATCGACATCGCCGACGACCTCCTTGCCCGCGCCCGTACCAAAGCCGCGGCCGACGGCCTCACCAACATTGACGTGATCTGCGCCGACGCCACCGCGCTACCCGCGCCCGAATCTCCGTACGACGCATTGTCATGTGCGTTCGGGGTGTTCTTCCTGCCCGATATGGACAACGCCGTGCGCGGTCTGCTCGATCAGATTCCCGGCGGCAGGATCGGTGTCGCGGTCTGGCATGACGGCGCGCTCGCCGATTTCAGCGCAACCTTCTTCGAGGAGGTGGCCACACTCAGCGGGCAACCGCAGCCGACAGCGGGCGTGCGGTCCGCATCCGATGAACCGAGACCGATCAACCGTGTCGAGACCGTCCCGCTGATCACCGACTGGCTCACATCGCTGGGCGTCGTCGAAGTCCGGACACAGGTGTTGTCGTTGCCGGTACCGTGTACCGACGAGTTCGCGTGGTCGATGATTCTCGGCAGCGGCCTGCGCGGGGCACTCGGCGGGTTCTCCGACGACCAGCGTGAACAGTTGCGTCGCAACTTTATTCAGGCGCTGTCCGACAAGGACATCCGGGAAGTCAACTGCGACACGCTGATTGCGGTCGGCGGAGTGCCGTAACGGACATCGTCGTCTCACGGGGTTTCGAGGCTCGTCGCTTGCGCTCCTCACGCCTCAACCAGCGGTGGTCGGCTTCCCCGGCGGAGCGGGCGCGGTGGTCGGCTTCCCCGGCGGAGCGGGCGCGGTGGTGGGGTGAGCCGAACCTGGGTCAGGTGGGGATATCTAGGCCCAGGTCGAGGACCGTGACCGAGTGGGTGAGGCCGCCGACGGCGATGTAGTCGACGCCGGTGCGGGCGTAGTCGCGGGCGACGTCGAGGGTGAGGCCGCCGGAACTCTCCAGCTTCGTTTCCGGGGAGCGGGTGTTGCGCCGCTGCACCGCCATCTGGGTGGCCCACGGCTCGAAGTTGTCGAGCAGCACCAGCTGCGGCTTCAGTTCCAGCACCTCGTCGAGCTGACCCAACGAGTCGACTTCCACCTCGACCGGGATATCGGGGGCGGCGGTACGGACGGCTTCCAGCGCTGCACTGACCGAACCGGCCGCGGCGACGTGATTGTCCTTGATCAGAGCCGCATCGCCGAGACCGAGACGATGGTTGACACCGCCACCGGCGCGGACCGCGTACTTTTGCAGAGAACGCAGACCCGGCAACGTCTTTCGGGAATCGCGCACCTTCGCCGAGGTGCCTTCGAGCTCGGCCACCCACTGCGCGGTGGTGGTGGCGATCCCCGACAGATGGCAGATCAGGTTGAGTGCGGTGCGTTCGGCGGTGAGCAGCGCCCGGGTGGGTGCGTGCACGGCGAGCACCACATCACCACGACCGACGCGGGTGCCGTCGGCGACCTGCGTGGTCACCGTGTACTCACCGGCCCCGATCACCTCGTCGAAGACGGCAAGCACCACCGGGACACCGGCGATCACACCGTCGCCACGGCTGACGATGGCGGCATCGGTGACGGCGTCGGCCGGGACCGTCGCCACCGAGGTGACGTCGGGCCCGTACCGCAGATCCTCGTCGAGGGCGGTCCGGATCAACGCCCGCACCTCGTCGGTGACCGGGTCACCGAGCTCCGACGCCGCCACCTGGCCGATGAAAGCGCCTGTCATTCCCCGGATCCCGGGTTGCCGATGGCGATCATCCGCTCGACGCTCTGCCGTGCCTTGGCGGCCACGTCCTCGGGCACGAACACCTCGTCTTTGCCCTCGCGCAGCGCGCGCAGCAGGGCGGCCGGGGTGATCATCTTCATGTACGGGCAGGACGCGCGGCCGTTGACCGGCTGGAAGTCGATGCCCGGCGCGGCCTTGCGCAGCTGGTGCAACATGCCGATTTCGGTGGCCACCAGCACCTGCTTGGCTTTGGTCTCGCGGGCGGCGTCGATCATGCCGCCGGTGGACAGGATCTTGACCTTGTCCGCGGGTACGAAACCCTCCCCTGCCAGGTACAGGGCCGAAGTGGCGCAACCGCATTCGGGGTGGATGAACAGGTCGGCGTCGGGGTGGGACTCGGCCTGCGCGGTGAGCTCGTCACCGTTGATGCCGGCGTGGACGTGGCATTCGCCCGCCCAGATGTGGATATTGTCGCGGCCCGTCTTGCGCTTGACGTGCGCACCGAGGAACTGGTCCGGCAGGAACAGCACATCCTTGTCAGGGTCGATCGACGCGACCACCTCGACCGCGTTGGACGAGGTGCAGCAGATGTCGGTCAGGCCCTTCACCGCGGCGGTGGTGTTGACGTACGAGACGACGACGGCGTCGGGGAACTCGGCCTTCCACTCGCGCAGTTCGTCGGCGGTGATGGAGTCGGCGAGTGAGCAGCCGGCCCGGGCGTCGGGGATCAGCACCCGCTTGTCGGGGCTGAGGATCTTGGCGGTCTCGGCCATGAAGTGCACACCGCAGAACACGATCTCGTCTGAATCGACCTCGGCCGCGATGCGCGAGAGCGCCAGCGAGTCACCGACGTGGTCGGCGACGTCCTGGATGGCGGGCAGCTCGTAGTTGTGGGCGAGCAGCGTGGCGTTCCGGGCGCGGGCCAGCCGGCGGACCTCCTCCGCCCACTCGGCGGTGGGCTCCACGCCGGTGTAGCCGCCGGGACCGTCGACCCACTGGGCATCGAACAGTCCGGCATCGATCACTGCGCCGGGCAGGGTCGCCGGGCGGTCGCTGGTGATGCTCATCGTCACTCCTCACGAGCAAGGGCTGCGGTGCGGGCCGGCCGTGGTGCGGCGCGACTCGCGGGTGTCTCGGCTGACCGGTTCCGGCCCTCCGAGGGTTTTCGACTCATGGTCGAAAACTCCACTCATCGTAACACCGCTCACAACCGGACCATTCCCACCCCGGTCACCAACTCCCCCTCGGCAGGATCACAGATCCCTAACAAACCGATAGCTTTGCTAACTTTCGTCACTTCAGTAACGAGACTGAGGGTATGGAATCAACGACTCCTACCCCGCCCGAGACGCCTCCCGTGCCGCACCGACCCCGAAGGTTCCCGAGATCTGCGGCGCTCGCCGTCGCGATGGTGGCGGCGATCGGGGCCGGACTCGCCGTGGTACCCGGCGACGCCGACGCCGCCCGGGTCGTCTCCGTCGACGACCGCTCACCCCGCGAATCGATGTTGTCGGTGTATTCGCCGTCGATGAAGAAGGTCATCCGCAACCGGGTGCTGCATCTGCCGGGCAAACCGTACGCCCCGGTCTTCTACATGCTGCCCGGGGTCGGCGGCGCCGAAGACGGCATTTCCTGGTACGACAACACCCACATCAGGCAGTTCTTCGCCGGCAAACGAGTCAACGTGGTCATGCCGATCGGCGGCCGGGGCAGCCTGTTCACCGACTGGGATCACGACGACCCGGTCCTGGGCCGCAACAAGTGGCAGACATACCTGACCCGGGAACTGCCACCGCTGGTCAACCGCACCATGAACGGCACCGGTGTCAATGCGATCAGCGGCGTGTCCATGTCCGGCGGGCCCGCGCTCGACCTGGCCACCCAGGCGCCGTGGCTGTACCGCGCGGTCGCGTCGTACAGCGGATGCCCCGGGACCGCCAACCCGCTGGGCGGCGCCGCGGTGGTGGCGATGGTGACCCGGGAGGGCGGCAACGTCGGCAACCTATGGGGACCACCCGGCCCGCGCTGGGCGGCCCACGACCCGATCGGCAACGCCGGCAAACTCCGCGGCAAGACGATCTTCCTGTCGGCGGCTTCCGGTGTCCCAGGCCGGATCGACGGGCGGATCACCGACAGGCTCGCCGGGCTGGCCGGCGGTGGCATCATCGAGGCGGTGACCCGGGACTGCACCGCGGCGATGTCGGCGCGGCTGCATCGGCTCGGCATCGGACATACTTTCGTGTCACGGCGGCACGGATCGCACTCCTGGGGTCTGTTCAGCGCGGACATGAAGGCCTCCTGGCCACGGATCGCGCGGGCCATCGGCGCCTGACCGCCCGACCCGCCGACCTCGGCAGCACACCGGGAACAGCACACCTGCCCCTAGAATCGACGCCATGCCGGATGAGCCCGCACCCCCGCCGGCCGGCGATCATCCGGCACAGCACGCCCCGGCCACTCCCGGCGAACCGTTGCGGGTCGAGGTGCTCAGCGCGGTGTTCCAGGTCCGCACCGCCGGAGCTGACGACACCCCCACCCTCTGCGTCCTGCTGCGCACTCCCGACGGCTCAACGAGCCCCGGCGCCTGGCGCACACTCCCCGGTGGCGACGTCGGCACCGAGGAAACTCTGGCGCAGAGCGCGAAACGGCACATCGCCGACGACCTCGACGTCGCGGGACTGGCCCACATCGAACAGTTATCGGTGTTTTCCGCACCGCACCGGGTGCCCGGCACCCGCACGATCGCGTCGACGTATCTGGGACTGCTGCCCAGCGATGCGGACACCCGGCTGCCAGACGGCGCCGCCTGGGTACCGATCGACGGCCTCGATCCTGTCGCCCTGCCCCTCGCCTACGATCACGGCGAGATCGTGGACGCGGCGCGGCACCGGCTGGCCGCCAAACTCTCGTACACCAATATCGCCTTCGCGCTGGCGCCGGAACAGTTCGCCATGTCAGAACTTTCCGAAATTTATTGCGCCGCACTCGGATACACCGTCGACACAACGAACCTGCTGCGGGTGCTGTCGCGCCGGGCGGTGGTGGTGGCCACCGGAACGGTCCGCAAGACCGGCCGCAGCGGTGGGCGTCCGCCGGCGTTGTACCGATTCGCCGAATCCGAACTGCGGGTGACCGACGAATTCGCGACGCTGCGTCCCCCGATGTGACCGGCTGAGGGTCAGACCGCCGGCACCGTCTCCGCCTGCTCTTGGGGCAGATCCCCGACCCCCAGATCCGGCTCGGCGGTGGACAGGGTGAACACGAGATACAGCAGCGTGGCGGTGAACGGCCCACACACCAGCAGCACCCACGGCGACGGGATCAGCGTCCACCAGCGGTCGTCGTAGAGGTCGGCGCCGAACTTGTACGTGGCCCCGACCGGCAACGACTTCGGGTCATCGAAACGCCAGGCGGTCATCCGGTCGCCCACGACCGACGCGACCACCGACCCGGCGACGGTCGCCGCACCGAGCGTCGCGAAACCGGCAGGCCCACGCCACGGGCGCGCCGCCAGCCAGGACACCGTCGCGGCGACAAAGCCGTACACGAACAGCAGCACGGCCAGCCAGGCCATCGACTCGTACTCGGCCGAATCACCACCGCCGATGATCTCGGCGTATTTGTCCGACAGCACCCGGCCGGTGACGGTCGGCGTGACCATCGCCCACACTGCACCCGCCACGGCACCCAGCAGGGTGACGCCGCAGGCCACCGCGAACAACGCCGATCGCGGCGGCCGGGAGTCGGTACCCGCAGCGGTGGGCACCGCCGTCATCGGCGATACATTTCCGTCGAGTCGACCGCACCGTGCCGCGAGCACCGCGCCGACCATCCGTCGGGCCGCACCTGCACCACCATGCGGCGCCCGCACTGCCCGCAGAACCGCGGCGGTTCGAGCCCGAGCCGGGCGGCCGGCGGGATCGCGTCGGGAGACTGCAGCTCCAGCTCGATACCGGTGTAGACGCCGAACCTGCACGGCTCGGCGAGCGGTCCGGGGATGTCGAGTTCCGGCGTCGTGGCACCGGGAGCGGACGGCCCGCGCGGGACCGTACGCCTGCGGCGTGGCGTGTCGACCATGTCCGCCACTCTAGTGTCCGCGGCGAGTGATCCCTCCCCGCCGCCCGGTACCCCGGCCACTAGAGGGTGTCGTTGAGCGTCTTGATCGGCATCGACAGATCGACGAGCAGATCGAGATCGTCCTCGGCGGGACGGCCGAGGGTGGTCAGGTAGTTGCCGACGATGACGGCGTTGATGCCGCCGAGGATGCCCTGCTTGGCGCCGAGGTCGCCGAGGGTGATCTCGCGGCCGCCGGCGAACCGCAGGATGGTGCGCGGCAGGGCGAGCCGGAACGCGGCCACCGCCTTGAGCGCCTCCGAGGCCGGCAGCACGTCGAGGTCGCCGAACGGGGTGCCGGGGCGCGGGTTGAGGAAGTTCAATGGCACCTCGTCGGGTTCGAGCTGCGCGAGCTGCGTGGCGAACTCGGCGCGCTGTTCCAGGCTTTCACCCATGCCGAGGATGCCGCCACAGCACACCTCCATACCGGCCTCGCGCACCATCCGCAGGGTGTCCCAGCGCTCCTCCCAGGTGTGGGTGGTGACGACGTTGGTGAAGTGCGACTTGGCGGTTTCGAGGTTGTGGTTGTAGCGGTGCACCCCCATCGCCGCGAGCTGGTCGACCTGTTCCTGGGTGAGCATGCCGAGGCTGCAGGCGATCTGGATGTCGACCTCGTTGCGGATGGCCTCGATGCCCGCGGCCACCTGGCTGAGCAGACGCTTGTCCGGGCCGCGGACGGCGGCGACAATACAGAACTCGGTGGCGCCGGTCTTGGCGGTCTGCTTGGCGGCCTCCACCAGCGACGGGATGTCGATCCAGGCGGTGCGCACCGGCGATTCGAACAGACCCGACTGCGAGCAGAAGTGGCAGTCCTCCGGGCAGCCGCCGGTCTTGAGGGAGATGATGCCCTCGACCTCTACCTCGGGACCGCACCACTGCATGCGCACGTCGTGGGCGACCTGCAGCAGTTCGGGCAGCCGGTCGTCGGGCAGACGCAGGACCTGCAGGACCTGGTCGTAGTCGAGGGCATCGCCGCGCTCGAGCACCTGCTCGCGGGCGATGTCGAGGATGTCGCCCGCCGGGGTGCTGCCGGCGATGTCGTCGGTGGTGTCGTCGGGTCGGACGGGTGCCTGGGTCACGAGGGAACTCCTGTCATGGTGGGGTGGTCTGTGGGTGTTGCTGTGGTCGGTGGCGCGGGGGCAGGTGCTGTCGTTGTCGGTGCCGCGCGGGTCGGGTCAGGTGGTCGGGTCGCCGGACCCCTCGTGACCCTCGCTCCTTCGTCGCTTCGGCCTCGGGGATCAAGGTGGGAGTCGCGCCGGCCTCGGGGATCAAGATGGGGGTCGCGCCCTACCGCCGGATCACGATGGAGGTCGCGATGGGCGGCGGCCCATTCCGGGTCGAACCAGGTGGGGGCGGCAGCACGG
>WBZQ01000298.1_pt1 | contig 42686 bp, 45 predicted proteins | sample 5204251 | NCBI WGS metagenome assembly WBZQ01 (sample SAMN12412402, study PRJNA552823) | activated sludge metagenome | isolation source: activated sludge from nitrification reactor of wastewater treatment plant... | place: USA: Virginia | collected 2017-09 | reverse complement strand
TGCCGGTCCGCTGTCTTCCCCGGCCGCCACCCGGCCCTGGCCCCGACCTGCACACCAGGGCGGTGGGCTACCTCGGCGCGATCACCTCGGGGGCTCCGAAGGGAACCAGCACCGGGGGGATGACCACCGAGCCGTCCTCGCGCTGGTGGTTCTCGAGGATGGCGATCATCGTGCGGCCCAGGGCGATGGCCGTACCGTTCAGCGTGTGGACCGGCTCGGTGGCCTTCCCCGAGCGGAAGCGCGTCTTGAGGCGGCGCGCCTGGTAGTCGGTGCAGTTGGAGCACGAGGTGACCTCGCGGTAGCGCTCCTGACCGGGCATCCATGCCTCGCAGTCGAACTTGCGCGCCGCCGACGCGCCGAGGTCGCCCACCGCCACGTCGACCACGCGATATGGGATTTCGAGCGCCTGCAGGATCTGCTCCTCCACCGACAGGATCAGCTGGTGCTCGGCCGCCGACTGCTCCGGCGGGCAGAACGAGAACATCTCGACCTTGTCGAACTGATGCACGCGGAACATGCCGCGCGTGTCCTTGCCGGCGGCGCCCGCCTCACGGCGGAAGCACGACGAGATGCCGGCGTAGCGCAGTGGCAGCGACTCGACGTCGAGGATCTCGTCTTGGTGCAGGGCCGCCAACGGCACCTCCGACGTGCCGACCAGAAAGAGATCGTCCGCTGCGGTCTCGTAGATGGAGGCACGGTCGGTGGGGAAGAACCCGGTGCCGTACATCGCCTCCTCGCGCACCATCACGGGCGGGATGACCGGAGTGAAGCCGGCCCGTTCGAGTGTGTCGACCGCGAACGCCACCAGCGCCATCTGCAGGCGGACCATCGGACCCAGCAGGTACACGAACCGGGAACCGGACGTGCGGGCGCCGCGTTCGAAGTCGATACCGCCGCTGGCCGTGCCCAGATCCACATGGTCGCGTACCGGGAACCCGAACGTGGGCGGCGTGCCGACCGCACGCAGTTGCACCGCATCGTCCTCGCCGCCATCCGGCGCCTCATCCTCACCGAGGTTGGGCAGCGCCAGGAGCAGCGCGTCGCGATCGGCCTCGACGGCGCGCAACGTCTCCTCGTCGGCCTTCAGGCGATCGCCGAGCTCGCGTGCGGCCGCCTCGGCTGCTGCGACGTCCTCACCGGCCCGCTTGGCCGCACCGATCGCCTTTGCGGCACGGGTACGCTCGGCACGAAGTTCCTCGACCGCGATGCGCTGCGTGCGGGCTCGATCGTCGAGCTCGAGCAGCGCCTCCAGTTGCGCCACGGCGCCACGGCGAGCGAGTGCCGACCGCACGCGGTCGGTTTCGGCCCGGATCAGGCGCAGGTCGAGCAGCTCGGGCCGCCTGTCAGGCCGGAGAGTTGGCTGCTTCGGCGAGCGCGGTGCGCACGGCGTCCACGTCGTCGCCGAAGAGGAACGCGCGACGCAGCCCGGTGATCTCGAATACCCGGCGCAAGTGCCGCTGCGGGCATACCACGCCGAGCTGGGCGCCACCGGCGCGGGCGCGATTCAACAGGCTCACCAGGGCGCCCAGACCGGACGAATCCAGCAGGCTGACGTCGGACAGGTCGACCACCACCTGCGCGTCGCCAGGGTCGAGCTTGTCGGACTCCTGGCGGAAGGCACCGACGGTGTAGATGTCCAACTCGCCCTCCAAGTGGAGAACGGTGAGCTCACCCTCGGTGCGGCGGTTGATCGTCAGTGCCATAGGTCGATCCTAGCGCAACGTCGACGCTGGTCGGTGCAGGCGGACGTGGGGCGGGGCGTTCGCCGCCGGCGCCCCGCGCCCGAAACTCCAATTACTTCAAGCTGAGCACGTAAGCGGTGACGTTCTCCAGGTCGGCGCCCGACGCGAGGTTCGGGGGCATCGTGCCCTTGGGGGTCTTGATCTGGGTGGTGATGGCGTCAGCCGTCAGCCCGGCACCCTGGAGCTTGGGTCCGGCACCGGCCTCGGTGCCACCGGCCGGGTGGCAGGCCTGGCAAGTGCCCTCGAAGAAGGTCTTGCCGGCCGCGGCATCACCCTTGGCTTCGGTGGATCCGCCGCCCTCGGTGGTCGCGCCCGTCGTCGCCGTCGGAGCCGTGGAATTGCTGACAGTCGGGGCATTCGTCGGCGTCTGCGCCTGCTTGGGGTCAGAGCCCCCACAGCCCGCGCCGATGAGCGCCAAGGTGGCGCCGAGCGCCACGAACACTCCGGTTGTCCTCTTCACCATTTCAGCCCCCCACGCGATCGACAGCGGTTCCAGTCTGCCCAATGTTACCGAGACTCGCCGCGCGCGACCCGGGTGACGTCTGCCCCAACATCCGGGGTGCCGGCGGACGTGCCTACTGCTGGCGAAGCAGGAAGGCCGCCACGTCGTCCAGATCCTTGCCCGACACGATGTTGGGCGGCATCGCGTTGCGCGGACGTTTCACCTGCGTGCGGATCGACTGCTCCGTGAGCCCGGTTCCCACCAGCTTCGGCCCCGCCCCGGCCTCGGTGCCGTCGTTCAGATGGCAGACCTGGCACTTCGTCTCGAACACGGTCCGGCCCGCCGCCGCGTTGCCCAACGGCACGTTGGTCGGCGTGCCCGTCGCGCGTGTGGCAGCCGCGGTCGTCGGCGACGGACTGTCGCTGCCTCCGCACCCGCCCAACGCGCAGATTGCGCACGCAATGGCCACGGACACGTACTGACGGACAGACAGGATCATGGAAATCTCCATACGTGGAGTCGGATAATCGTTGCTCGCGCCACTTCCTTCGACGCCCTGCGAGGAAATATGCCGAATTTGGCCCACGACGCTAGGATTTGAGTCCTGATCATTCCGCTTGACGAGTACGCACCGACCATGGACGACGGCGCCTTCGTGCATGAGGCGGCGTGTGTGATCGGGCGGGTCAGCCTCGGTGCCGACGCGTCGGTGTGGCCGAATGCGACGGTGCGGGGCGACACCGACCACATCCGCATCGGCGCGCGCACCAACATCCAGGACGGCGCGGTGGTCCACGCCGACGCCGGCGCGCCATGCACCATCGGCGCCGCGGTCACGGTGGGCCATCTGGCCTGCGTGCACGGCTGCACCATCGAGGACGAGGTGCTGGTCGGCATCGGTGCGATCATCCTGAACGGCGCCCGCATCGGTACCGGGTCGATCGTGGGTGCGGGAGCGCTGGTGACGGAGGGCACCGACGTCGCCCCCGGCTCGCTGGTGGTCGGCTCCCCTGCGCGGGTGCTGCGTCCCACCACCGACGAGCAGCGCCAGGGCATTCGCGACAGCGCTGCGCACTACGTCGCGATGATCGGCGTGCACCATGGCTGAGGGCAAGCTCGACATGACGCACGCGCAGCCTGGCTCGTTCGAGCTCTTCGCGGGCATCGATCCACCGACGTCCCTCGAAGAGAGCCTTCAGGCGATCGCGGACCGGCTGCGCGAGACGTTCGCGACCGACATCGTGCTGCTGCGTGCATCCGAGGAGGACCGCAAGCAGGTTGCGCGCGCGTTCAGCACGTCCGACGCCACGGTCGCCCGCACCTACGGCCCGGCGCTCGCGGCCTTTCGTCCCGAGACCGCGGACCTGGGGCTCACCGGCCTTCGCGGCGGCGCCGCCGTGGTCTGGACGGATCTGCTGGGCCAGCCGGCCGTGCTGGCCCGCCTGGCCGAGATCGAGGACAAGGGCATCCCGCTGCGCGACGCACGTGACCTCCTGGCCCGCGGCAGCGCGGTCGCCATGCCGCTTCGCACCCCCAGCAACCCGCACCTGGGCGCGGTGGGCCTCATCAGCCTCCAACCGGAGCAGCCCCTCACCGAGATGGAGCGCGAGGCACTCGAAGCACTCGCTCCGCAGATCTCGCTGGCGGTGCAGAACGCCCTGCTGCGCGACCGCAACCGGCGCACCCGCCAGGTGCTCGAGGCGATGATCGCCACTACGCGCAACGGCGTGCTGGTGATCGATACCGACGGCATCATCACCGTCGCGAACAAGGCATACGCCGACATCCTCAAGGTGCCGACGGACTTGCTGATCGGCCAGCCGGCCGAGAAGGTGCTGCGCGAGTACATCACGCCGCGTTTCGTCGATCCGTCCGGGTACGAGCACATCGCCACCAGGTTGGACCAGCGCCCGAACGTCACGCTGCGCGACCAGCTGGAGACGATCGACGGCACGGTGCTCGAGCGATTCAGCGCACCGGTGCGCGATACGGAGGGCACCCTGCTGGGCCGAGTGGTGATCCTCTCCGACATCACCGTGCGCCACCGCGCGTTGCTGGAAGCCCGAGAGTTGGCCGAGCAGAACGCCGAGCTGCTGGAGCGGGAGGAGGAGCGTGGGCGTGAGGAGATCGCGATCGCGCGCGCCGCGCACATGCTGGCGTCGGCGCTCACCCGCCAGGACATCCACGAGCAACTGGTCACCCAGGTGCAGGGACTGATCCCCGCCGACAAGGTGGTGCTGTTCAACGTGCGTCGTCGCGGCGACATCGTGCCCGCGGCGGCCTCGGGCATTCCCCAGCAGTCGCTGCGCGCCCTGCGCAAGAAGCGCACCGAGGGCATCCCCGGGCGCGTGTTGCAGAGTCGCCACGCGTTCATCTGCAACGACACCCAGCTGGAGCGCAACCTCCAGCTGCGCGGTCCGGAGGCCGAGGGCACACGCTCCCTGGTGGCGGTTCCCATCGAGCTCGCCGACCGCGTCTACGGGGTGATCGCCATCTACGCCAATGCCCCGAACGCCTTCGATGAGCGCGACCTGCGCGTGCTGGCCGAGCTGGCCCACCACGCCGAGTCGGCGATCCAGAATGCGCTCCTGTTCGAGCACGAGCGTCAGATCGCCGAAACGCTGCAGGATGCGCTGCTGGCCGAGGAGCCGCCCGAGGTGGCAGGGCTCGAGATGTCCACCCTCTACCGGGCCGCCGCGGGAGCGCTGGTGGGTGGCGACGTGCACGACATCTGGACGCTGGCACCAGGCAAGGTGGCCGTGATGGTGGGCGACGTGGCCGGCAAGGGCGTGCAGGCTGCGGGCACCACCGGCATGATCCGGTACCTCCTGGAGGGTCTGTCGGCGCATGAGCACGACCCGGCTCGACTGCTGGACGAGCTGTCACGTTTGGTGATGGGACGGCTGGGCGATGCCGTCTTCGTCACCGGTTTCCTCGCGGTGATCGATGTCGACAATGACGAGCTGCTGTGGGCGAGCGCAGGGCATCCGCCGCCGACGTTGGTGCGTCCCGACGGTTCGTACACCACGCTGGACGACCCCGACCCACCTATCGGCTACCAGATGGAGCAGTCCTACCGCTGCCACTTGGAGGCATTCGAGCCCGGGTCGCTGCTGGTGCTGACAACCGACGGCATCATCGAGGCGCGGTCCTCCACCGGGATGTTCGGTGAGGATCGCCTCGTGGAGACGGTAGTGACGCTCGCGAGCCGGTCAGCCCAGGCGGTGGCGCAGGGCGTCTACCAGGCGGCCCGCCAGTTCGCCGGCGGAGCGCTGCACGATGACGCCGCGCTGGCCGTGGTGCGGCGCACACCCGGGTAGGACACAAAGGTAAACGGTGTCTGACACCGTTTACCTTTGTGCCTAGTCCGCTTCGGGTATCGACTTGATGGCACCGCACGGACACTCCTGCACGCACAGGCCGCAGCCCTTGCAGAAGTCGTAGTTGAACTCGTAGCGCATCGCACTGAGCTTGATGACCGCGTTGTCGGGGCAGACGCCGAAGCAGTTGTCGCAGCCGAAGCAGTTGCCGCACGACATGCAGCGGCGCGCCTCGAACTTCGCGTGCTCCTCGTCAAGGCCGTGCACCACCTCATCGAACGTCTGCGTCCGGCGTGCTGCTGCCAGCTTGTCGCGGACCTGGTGGGGCGCGTCGGCGTAGTACCAGGTGTTGAGCCGGTCGAACGTCGCCAACTCATGGGCCGGCGGCGGCGTGAACGTGGTGTCGCGCAGCCAGGCGTCGATGTGGCGGGCGGCGCGCTTGCCGTGCCCCACCGCCACCGTCACGGTGCGCTCCGCCGGCACCATGTCACCACCGGCAAACACGCCGGCGCGGCCCGTCATCATGGCCTCGTCCACCTGCACCACGCCATCGGCGATCATCACGCCGTCGAGCGACTCCATCAGCGCGAGGTCGCTGTCCTGACCGAGCGCGAGCACCACCGAGTCGGCCTCCAGCTCTTCGAACTCGCCGGTCGGCTGGGGGAAGCCGTTCTGGTCGAGCTCCATGCGCTCGATGCGCATGTGCCCCCCGTCGACATGGGCGATGGTGGACAGCCACCGCAGCGTTACGCCCTCCTCCTCCGCCTCGCGCACCTCGGAGTCGTGGGCGGGCATGCGGTCGCGGGTGCGCCGGTAGACGATGATGGCTTCCTCGGCGCCCAGGCGCTTGGCCGTGCGGGCGGCATCGATGGCGGTGTTGCCGCCACCGTAGACCACCACCCGCCGGCCGAGCATCGGCTTGTCGGCATGGGCCTCGTCGGCGGCTTCGACCTCGCGCAGGTAGCTCACGGCGTCGACGATGCGCGCCGCCTCTCCCGCCGGTACGTACGCCCGCTTGCCGACATGCGCGCCGACCGCCACGAACACCGCGTCGTACCTGTCACCGTCCAGCAGCGCGCCAAGGTCGTCCACCTTGGCGTCCAGCTCGAACGTCACACCCATCGCTGCGATGCGCGCCACCTCGGCATCGAGCACCGTGCGCGGCAGCCGGTAGGACGGAATGCCGTAGCGCATCATGCCGCCGGCCATCGGCGCGGCGTCGCGCACGGTCACGTCGTGGCCGAGACGGCGCAGATGGTAGGCCGCCGACAGGCCCGAGGGCCCGGCACCGACGACCAGCGCGTGCTTGCCGCTCGCCACGTCGGGCGGCGCGATCGACCAACCCCGCTCGATGGCCAGGTCGCCGAGGAAGCGCTCGATGGCGTTGATGCCGACGGCCTCGTCGAGCTGCCCGCGGTTGCAGGCGCCCTCGCACGGGTGGTAGCAGACGCGACCCATGATCGCGGGCAGCGGGTTGTCCTGCATGAGCACCCGCCAGGCCTGCTCGTAGTCGCCCTCTTCGGCGTGCAGCAGCCACCCCTGGATGTTCTCTCCCGCGGGGCAGGCGTGGTTGCACGGCGGCAGGCGTTCGATGTATTCCGGCCGGTCGGTGCGCCAGCTGCCGGTGTGGTTGGCAAGGCTCGATCCGACATCGAGGGTGATGGCGAAGGGCTTGTCCTTCATTGCGTGTCCCCGTTCACCAGGCCATAGCGGGCGATGTTGCGATCGGCCATCGCCTGCAGTCGATCGATCACGTCGTCGCGGCGCTTCGGCGCGAACAGGTGCGCGAACCGCTTCTGCATTCGCAGGTAGTCGTCCACCGGGATGCGCTTGCGGATCGGGGTGACCGACGTGACCTCGCCGTCGCGCGCCTCGAACACCGGGAAGATGCCGCACTGGGTGGCAGCACGGGCCACTGCGATCGTGTCGCACGATGCCGTGCCCCATCCCAGCGGACACGGCACCATGATGTGCAGGTAGCGGGCACCACGCACCTGCATTGCGCGCAGCGCCTTGGCCTCGAGGTCGCGCAGATCGGCGACCGTGGCGGTGGCCACGTACGGGATCTCGTGGGCCATCGCGATGCGCGGCACGTCCTTGCCCTGGCCGAAGACGTTGCCGGGCTCCGGCCCCGTGACCTGGGTGGTCTGCGTGCGGGCCGCCGGCGGCGTGGCCCCCGAACGCTGCACGCCGGTGTTCATGTAGGCCTCGTTGTCGTAACAGATGTACAGCACGTCGTCGTTGCGCTCGAACATGCCCGACAGGCACCCGAAGCCGATGTCGACCGTGGCACCGTCACCGCCCTGAGCGACCACGCGCACGTCGCTCTTGCCCAGCGCCTTCAGGCCGGCCGCCATGCCGGTCGCGACGGCCGGCGCGTTGCCGAACAACGAGTGCAGCCACGCGATCTGCCACGAGGTCTCGGGGAACGGGGTGCTGAACACCTCCAGGCAGCCCGTGGCGTTCACCGCGACCAGGCGGCCGTCGGTCGCCTGCACCGCCGCGTCCAGCGCGTAGCGGGCACCCAGGGCCTCGCCACAGCCCTGGCAGGCGCGGTGCCCGGACGTGAGGGCGTTCGGGCGGTCGGCCTCGGACTGCACCGAGCGCAGCTCCAACGGCAGCAGGCGATTGCCGACCGCCAGGCTGCCCACCTGGTAGAAGCGGACGGGATCGGTGGTCTGTTCTGGCATCGTCGCCCCCCTCAGTGCGGTGTGGCGCGCACGGCGCCGAGGTCCTTCAGCAGGTTCTCGGCCACCGGCCCCGAGCGGCGGTCGCTGGACGCCCGCTGCAGCTCGCGCTCCACCATCTCGCGATCCAGGTCGAGGAACTCCAGGTAGCCGAGCTCGTCCCGGGCGGCGCGATCGAGCAGCGCGTGCAGCGACTCCTTGGTGATGGGTCGCCCGCCGAGCCCGGCGACGACGGTGGAGTTGGCGATCGGATGGCCGGCGAGGGCCTCGCGGATCTGGGGTGCCACGATGCCGCCGACCCCGATCGAGAACGCCTTCTCCAAGGCGATGAACCGGGTCGCATGCGTCAGCGCGTCGCGCACGGCGTCGCGCGGGAACGGACGGAACGAGCAGATGCCGAGCACGCCGATGCGCTCGCCGCGCTCCCTGCGCTCGTCGACCACATCCTTGATGGTGCCGAGCACGGAGCCCAGGGCGACGACGATGGTCTCGGCGTCGTCGCAGCGGTAGGCCCGCACCAGGCCACCGGAGTCGCGGCCGAAGATCGCCTGGAATTCCTGGGCGACGCGCGGAATGAGCTCCAGGGCCTCCATCTGGCGGTGGTGTGCGAGGTAGCGAACCTCGGTGAACGCCTCCGGGCCCACCATGGCGCCGATGGACACCGGATCGTCAGGGTCCACCACCTGACGCGGATGGAACGGCGGCAGGAATCGATCGACCTGTTCCTGTTCCGGCACGTCCACCGACTCCACCGCGTGGGTGAGGATGAAGCCGTCCATGCAGACCATCACCGGCAGCGACAGCGCCTCGGCGATGCGGAAGGCCTGCACGTGCAGGTCGGCCGCCTCCTGATTGGTCTCGGCATACAGCTGCAACCAGCCCGAGTCGCGTTGGCTCATCGAGTCGCTGTGGTCGTTCCAGATGTTGATCGGTGCGCCGATCGCGCGGTTGGCCACCGTCATCACGATCGGCATCCCGAGCCCGGATGCGTTGTAGACAGCCTCCACCATGAACAGGAGCCCCTGGCTGGCCGTGGCCGTGTAGGCGCGCGCGCCCACCGCGGAGGCACCGATGGCCGTGGACATCGCGGCGAACTCGGACTCGACATTGACGAACTCGCAGCGCTCCAGCTCGCCCGACTTCACCAGCGCGCTGAGGGTCTCGACGATGTGGGTCTGCGGCGAGATCGGGTAGGCGCAGATGACGTTGGGCCGGCACGCCCCAACCGCGCGGGCGACGGCCTGCGAACCCTCAATCTGCATGCGCATGCTGTGCCTCCTCCCTGCGGCCGCCCAGCAGCTCGAAGGCGGCGGCGGCCGCAGCCACGTTGCCCTCAGCCAGCTTGCCGGGAAACTTGTTGCGGATGGCACCGGCCACCGACTCGAGCTTCACGATCCCGGTCAGGGCGGCCAGGCCGCCCAAGAGCACCGCGTTTGGCACCGGGCGTCCCACGTGCACGCGTGCAAGGTCGGTGGCCGGCAGCGTCACCACACGGCCGGCGGGACGCCCCTCCAGCAGATCACCCAACCCGAGCTCGTCCAGCGTGTGCGACGAATTGATCACGACGTACCCGTCGGGCTTCAGTCCGGCAAACAGGTCGACCTGATGGATCAGGGTTGCGTCCTGCACCACCAGGGCGTCGGGCGTCATGACCGGTTCGCGCGCGCGGATCTCTTCGTCGGCGATGCGACAGAAGGCCACCACCGGCGCCCCGGTGCGCTCCGAACCGAAGCTCGGAAACGCCTGGGCAGAGCGTCCTTCGACGAACGCCGCCTCGGAAAGGAGCCCTGCGGCGGTGACGACCCCCTGACCTCCACGGCCATGGATGCGCACCTCGAACATGCCTCCGATGCTATGCCCATCGGGGCCGCGCCGCCGGACCCGTCCTGATCCACCAACCCGACCGTCCACGATGATCCGCAGATGGTCACCCCCGACCGGAGCCTCAGCGTCGACACCCGTGGGCGGGCAGGAACGCCTTCAGGCGCTCGTGGCCGGCTCGGCGGCCTTGGGACGTCACGCCCTGCCGTTTGCCGCCGGCACGACCTGGGGGACGACCGGGGCCGGTCGTCCCCAAGGCTGCGCAAACCCTTAGCGCAACTCCACGACACGCTGGGCGGCGCCGAGGTTGGCCAGGGTCTTGCCCTTCTTGGCCTTCCATGAGATCAAGACGCGGTCACCTGCCTTCAGCGCGGTGCGCGCCTGCTTGCGTTCCCTGCCACCCGCAGTGATACGGCTGACCTTGGAGCATGTCCAGATCGCAATCGGCAGGCCCACGTCATACGAGCCGAGGGCGGGCAGGGCCTTTTTGCCGTGCTTGTTTCCCCCGGTCACGTCGATGACCAGCTGGCCGCGTGTCGCATCGCTGACGAGTGTGCCGCGTACCACGTAGGCCACGCCGTTCTTCGGCACCGGTTTGCACACCGTCGGCTTCTTGGCAGCGGTGGCGCTTGCGCCGACCGCGACGGGCACGGCAAGGGCACCTGCAATCGCCAGCACTCGGATGGAATTCCGCATGGGGAAGAGCTCCTTTGATTTGACGCGCCGGAGTATCCCCGGTGGCCTCGCCGGTGGGAAGCGGGACGGTCCGCCTGCTACGTGAGGCTGTACTCGGGGCCGGAGCCGCCTTCGGGAGGAGTGAGCTGCCCGCCCTTGGCGGTGATGGCACCGCACTGCACGCAGTTGGACGGGTTGACCTTCACGTCCACCATGTCGCCATCGCCTTCGACCTCGTAGACCTTGGCCGGGCACATCCACTCCCACATCACGCCCAGCTCGCGCGGCACGTGGGTCTGCACGCGAATGTGGTTCGGCTGGTCGTCGCGGGTCTTGTTGCCGCTGGCAAAGACGCTGGAGAGCTTGTCGAAGTACACCGTGCCGTCAGGCTTGGGGTAGGACTTGTCGCGATCGCCGATGAAGATCGGTGCCTTGGCGTCGGCCTTGTGGCTCACGTGTTTCGGGAAGCGCCCCATCGTGGCCGTCGCCATGCCGCCCACCACGGCGCCGTAGAGGAAGCCCTGCTGGAAGGCCGGACGCACGTTGCGCTCGCGCCACAGGTCCTTCCAGATGAAGCTGTCCTGAATCCTCTTGTCGTAGCCCCACAGGCCGGTGGTGGTGGCCTCGGTCTCGGCCTTCAGCGCCTCGTAGATCGACTCGGCGGCGAGGATGCCCGACTGGATGGCGTAGTGCACGCCCTTCAGGGCGCTCATGTTGATGAAGCCGGCAGCGTCGCCGCACAGCACCGCGCCGGGCACGTGCAGACGCTGTGGCAGGGCGTAGAAGCCGCCTCCAGGCAGGGTCTTGGCGCCCCAGGCGATGCGGCGGCCGCCGCCGATGATCCCCTGCACCAGCTTGTGCTGCTTGAACTGCTGCAGCACGTCGTGCACCGAGGTCGTCGCGTCGGCGTAGTCGAGGCCGACCACGAAGCCGAGCGAGACCTTGTCGTCGCCCATCGGGTAGATCCACGACCCGCCGTACTCACGGAAGCGGCTACCGAGGCGAAGCGGCCAGCCGGCCGTGTGAATGAGCTTCGTGAGCGGCTTCGGAACCTCCCACACCTCTTTGACGCCGAGCTCGTAGGTCTGTGGCGCGCGGTCCAGCTCGAAGTGCTTGCGCAGCACGCCGGCGATGTGGCCCTGCGTGCCCTCACACACTGCGGTGACGCGCGCGTGCAACTCCATTCCCGGTTCGAACGTGCCGAGCTCCTCGCCCTCCTTGCCACGCCCCTTGTCGCCGGTCACGACGCCGAGCACGCGGCCCTGGTCGACGATGAGCTTCTGCGCGTCGGTCTCGGGCAGCATGTAGGCGCCGAGCTCCTCGGCCTGCTCGGCCATCCAGCGGCCGAGCTGGCTCACCGAGATCACCCAGTTGCCGTGGTTGCGCATCTGCGGCGGCGGGAAGGGGGCGCGCAGCGCGCCGCCCTTGGTGAGGAAGTACATCGCCTCGCTGTCGACCTCGGTGAGGATCGGAAACTCCGACTTGTCCACGTCGGGGAACAGCGACTTCAGCGGGCCGGGCCGCATGACCGCACCGGACATGAGGTGCGAGCCGGCGGTCTTGCCCTTCTCGACGACTGCCACCGGCACCTCGCCGAGCTGCTCCGCCAGCGCCTGGTCGTCGGCCAGCAGCTGACCGAGCCGAACCGCGCCGGCGAGTCCTGCGGGACCTGCGCCGACGAACAGGACGCCGACGTCGATACGCTCGTCCTCACCTGCGGTCGGCGCCACGACGTAGTCGGATGCCCGAAAGCGGGGCGGATAGTCGGCTGGAACGATGCTCATCTGGCCTCTCGGGTCGGGTGTCCGTTCGTCGCCGCATTCTACGGAACTGCGCTGCGCTCGCCGCACGTCGCGGCAGGCTCGGCCGCATCGGGGACGAATTGCCATGGACCCGGCACCCGCGCTGCAGGCGATCGGGCCTACAATGACGGGCGTGAGCCGTCGCACCAGGATTGCCGCAGCTGCGACCGCCGCCGCCGTGGTCGTCGCGCTGGCGATCGGGCTGACCCACGATCAGGACTCGCTGCGAGACGGAGCGGTGAGGCTGGACGGCTCCCGCCCACTGCCTGCGATCGCGGGGCCCGAGCTCGTGACCGGCAAGACCATCGACCTCGCCCGCTACCGGGGCAAACCGCTCATCGTGAACGCCTGGGCGTCGTGGTGCGTGCCGTGCCGCGACGAGGCGCCGCTGTTGAAGCAGTTCGCCGAGTCCCATCCGGACATCGCCGTGGTCGGCCTGAACGTCAACAACGCCAAGGATGACGCGCGGAAGTTCAGGGCGCAGGCGGCGTTGCCCTTTCCGTCGATCTACGACCCGGACGGCAAGCTCGCACTGGTCACCCTGGAGATCGCGCAGCTGCCGAGCACGCTCTACGTCGATTCGGCCGGCGTGCTGCGGGGCCGCACGAACGGTCCGATCAGCACGGACACCCTCTCCGACGCGGCGCGACGACTCCGGTAGCGGGCGATCGACCATTACATCTGCGCCCGAAGGGCTTACAGGACCCGAACATTCCCCTCGCTTTCCCCAAATGGTGGCGGGAGAGACTTCTGCTCGTCGTCATTGACACAACGCAATCACGCGTCGGGAGGATGGACATGGGACTTCGGAAATCGTTTGTGGCGGGGGCTGCCTGCCTCGCGCTGGCACCGGCTGCGTTCGCGGCCGTTATCAACGGCACGGACAACCCCGAGCCGTTGTTCGGCACGAACGCGGCCGACACGATCAACGCCGCTGGCGGCAACGACTTCGTTGCAGGCCGTCGCGGCAGCGACATCCTCCGCGGCCAGGATGGCAACGACGTGATGAACGGTGACCGGGGCAACGACCGCGTGGTCGGTGGCAATGGCAACGACGTGCTCTATGGCGGGCCGCACAACGACACCGTCTTCGGCCAGGCCGGTGACGACTACCTCGGCGGCGGCTACGGTGCCGACACGCTGCTTGGCGGCAGCGGCGACGACCGCATCTACGGTTCGTTCGGCCACGACACCATTTGGGCAGGCATGGGTCAGGACATGGTGTTCGCCGGCCCCGGCCACGACATCGTCATGAGCATGGCCGCCGACAGCCAGATCGACTACATCTTCTGCGGTCGCGGCTGGGACGTTGCGTTCGTGCAGCCGGAGGACAAGGCCGACGCCACCTGCGAGCGTGTCATCGTGGTGAACGCGCCGTCGCCGGCCGAGGCCTCCGACGAGGAGACGGTGCCTGCCGCACCGGCAGTGCCGAACTCGGCGAAGAAGGGCAAGCGGACCAACCCGAACGCCGGCGCGCCGGACCCGTCCGAGAGCGCAGACGCTCCCAAGTGATCTGACAACAGCCGCGTGGTGACCCCACACACGGTGGGTCGCCACGTCAAGATCCCGCACACATCACGGGAGAACGGTGGGCCGGGGCATTGCCTCGGCCCACCGCGCATTTCGGGTTCAGCGGATGCTGACCAGATCCACCACGAACACCAGCGTCTCGTTCGGGGCGATCACCCCGCCGGCGCCCTGGGCGCCGTAGCCGAGATCCGGTGGGATCGTCAGGCGGCGGCGGCCGCCGACCTTCATCCCCTGAACCCCCTGGTCCCAGCCGCGGATCACCTGGCCGCGCCCCAGGGAGAACTGGAACGGATTGCCGCGATCCCAGGAGGAGTCGAACTCCCGCCCGGTGGACCACGACACACCCACGTAGTGCATGAGCGGCACGCAGCCCGCCACGGCCTCCTGGCCGTCGCCGAGGTCGATGTCCTCGATCAGCAACTCGGCCGGCGGCTCGCCGTCGGGGATGGTCACGATCGGCTTGGTCTTTTCGCTCATGCCGGAAGGCTACGCGTCGTCGCGGCCGGGGTGGTCGATCGCGTGATCGAACAGTGCGGCACGGTCACACCACTCCGTGGTGAGCTCGTGGGTGGCCGCCAGCACCACGCGCGGAGCCATGCCGGCCTCGTAGGCCTCCTGCCAGCGCGGGGCGCACAGGCACCAGCGGTCGCCCGGCCGCAACCCCGGAAACCCCCACTCGGGGTGCGGCGTGGACAGATCGTTGCCGACGGCCAGCGAGAAGGCCAGGAACTCCTCGTCCATCACCACGCAGACGGTGTGCACGCCGGTGTCGCCGGAGCCGGTGTTGCAGCACCCGTCGCGAAAGTAACCGGTCATGGGGTCGGACGAACAGAGCTCCAACTCGTCGCCCAGCAGATTGCGCGCCATTGCGCCAGGCTAGCGGCCGCTCCCGGATTCGGGGCCACTGGCCGCGCGCGGTCCGGCATCGCGCCTGCGCGGCGGTCTCCCGCGCGCTGACCCAACGGCGCCACGGAGGCGTCCGGTTCCGACCGATTGCGCCATCAACGAAGGGCCACTACGCTCACCGGAGACCCCGCCGGCCACCATTGGCCTCACATCCATCGCAGCCACGCGTCGCCAAGGGAGGGACGATGCCTCGAATTCCGCACTTCACTCGCGTCTGGCTCGCCACGATCGCGCTGGCCCTTGGAACGTCGGCGCATGCCGGTGCGATCGCGCCCGGTGAGCTGGATCCTGCGTGGGGAGGCGCGCCCGGCGGCGTGCTCGTCGAGAACCTGGGAGCGTTCGACCACGCGAGCGATGTGGTCGTGCAACCGGACGGGCGCCCCCTGGTGCTCGCAACGACCGATACCGGTGCTGCGACCACTGTCACGCTGAGCCGCTATACGGCTTCGGGCGCGCCGGATACGACGTTCGGCGGCGGCGACGGCAAGGCCGTGGTCTCGACCCCGTCCGGGGGTGCGTTTGGCGAGGCACTGCTGCTTCGCCCCGACGGACGGATCGTCGTGGTCATGGGCAACCCCGGTGGCGTCATTCAGATGGCGGTCGCCCAACTGACCGCGGCAGGCGATCCGGACCCCGCGTTCAACGGTGGCGCGACGCTGTACCTCGACCCGAACCTCTCGCCGCCCCAGTCGATCACCGAAGAGTCGGCCCGGGCCGCGGTCCTGCTCTCGGACGGTTCGCTGGTGGTGGGCGGCCAGGCGCGCCACAACGACGGCGCAACCGTCAATCACCTCGTCCCCATCGTCGTCAAGGTGAGCGCGGCGGGCGTCCAGAGCGGCTTCAACTTCTTCCCCTTCGCGAGCACCCGCCACGGGACGGTCACCGGCATGGCGGCCTACCCGGACGATCGCATCGCACTGGTCGGCGTGCACCAGGCGGGTTCGACCGCATTCAACCTCAACGATCCGACCCGCGATTCCTGGGTGCACGAGATCTCAGGGACCACGCTCGGGACCTCCGGAAGCCCGCGCACCATCGACCTGTCAGGAATCGGTGCGGACGACTTCGCTGCCGACGTCGTGGTGGATGGGCCGGGCGGCGCAGTGCTCGCCGGGCGCGCGTCCGACGGCGCGACATTTCAGGCGCTCGTTGCCCGCTTCGGCCGCGACGCCGTCACCGGGCCGGCACTCGATGCCGGTTTCGGTAGCGGCGGCAAGGTCCTGTTCGGAGCCGCGGGCGTCGACGATGCACTGCACGCCGTGCGACTCGACCATTCCGGGCGCATCGTCGTCGAAGGACAGCAGCTCCGGGCGGGCTCCGGCGACTACCAGCCGTTCGGCGCTCGGCTGACGGCCGGGGGCGGGCTCGACAGCGGGTATGGGGTCGGCGGGATTGCCGGCGCACCCAACATCCCCCATGTGCTGTGGTCGAACTCCCGCTTCCCCGGCATCGGCGTGGCGCCCGACGGACGGATCGTCGTGGCAACCCACAGCACCGCGTCCTCACCTGCCGACGCAGTTTCGTTCGCGCGATACGGTGACCTGACCGACGTCGCACCCCTCGTGCTCTCGCCCGCGATCGCCACGCTCACGAGGCCGTCGACGGCAACGGTGCGGGTGACCAACAACGGGGATGGCTCCGGCGACGTGGTCGCGGTGATCACGTTCTCCCAGCCGGTCGCCGGCGGGTCGGCGACGGTGCCGCTCGGTACCTGCACGAGCGTGTCAACCACCCAGCTGCGGTGTGTGCTCGCATCGCTCGCGCCCGCCACCGCGACGGATGTCGCGGTCGCGTTCACACCCACGGTCCTCGGCCCGATGTCGATCGCCGCGACGGTGGACGCCGCCATCGTCGATCGCAACTCGGCGAACGACGCGGTGAACGCCGCGCCATTCAACGTGACGCGCATTCCGGCGGTATTGCAACTGTGGCGGGTGTCGGCGACCGGACGGAAGCTCTCGTGCGGTTCCCGCGCCACGTCACCCTGCCGCATCACGACCGCCACCCGCCTGCGGCTGCGTGGCACCTCGCTTCCAACCCGGGTGACGGCAACCGAACGCACGGTTCGGATCGGTGTGTTCCGCAAGGTGGGCAAGCTGTGGGTCCGGAAACGGCTGATCGCCGTACGCGCGGATGCGGCAGGCACCTACCGGGCGACGCTCAAGCCGCTGCCGGCGGGGACCTGGCGGGTGCGAACCGTCACCCCGGCGAGCGCGACCGTCAGCGGTGCGACGAGCGCCTGGCGCTACGTGCGCGTGCGGTAGCGAACCGAACCGGGGTGGGGCCTCCAGCTGGACAGCCGGGTCGGCACCCAGCTGGAGGCGCATCCACCCGCTGATGTGGCGACCCGCCGAACGATGGGCGACGTGACGACGAGGTCATCGCTCGATGACGCCCCCCACGATGGTGCCGAGCACATCGAGGTCGGGGGTGAGCACCGTCATGTCGGCGCGGAAGCCGGGACGAATCCAGCCGAGGCGGTCATCGATCCGGAGGAACCTCGCCGGGTTCGTCGACGCCATCCGCAGCGCGTCGTCCTGTGTCACACCGTGGCGTTCCACGGCGCGGCGTACTGCGGCCGCGAGCGGGATCGCCGACCCGGCCAGGCGCCCTGCCGCCGTGCGGCAGGCACCGTCGGTGACGGTCACCTGTTCGTTCTCGAGCTGGAACGACGTGACCGCCCCGCCCACCGGCGGCATCGCGTCGCTCACGAGGATGCAGCGATCGGCTGCCTTGGCCCGCAGGGTGAGCGCGACCATGTCGTCGTCGACGTGGTGTCCATCCAGGATCAGGCTCACCCACACGTCCGGTTCGACCAGGGCGGCGCCCGCCACACCCGGTGATCGAGCGCTCATGCCACTCATCGCGTTGAACAGGTGCGTCACGCCGCGCGCCCCTTCGCCGAACGCGTCGCGCGCGACCGCGGCTGAGGCGTCGCTGTGGCCCAGCGCGACGACGACGCCCTTCGCGCACAGGTCGGCGACGGCGCCGGGGTCCGCCATCTCCGGCGCGAGCGTCTGAAGCACCACCAGCCGGCCGTGACCAGCGGGCAGCGCCGCCACGTCCCGCCGCGTCATGCGGCACATCAGCGCCGGGTCGTGCACACCCGCCCGCACCGGGTTGAGGTGCGGCCCCTCCAGGTGGATGCCGAGCACACCCGGCTCGCCGGCCGCAACGACGGCGGCCACCATGGCCACGGCTTCCGCACGGTTGGCGTCGCCGGTGGTCATCAGCGTGGGCAGCAGGCTGGTGGTGCCCAGACTGCGATGCGCCGCGACGATCGTCCGCACCGTGTCGATCGTGGGCGCGTCTGTGAACAGCCGGCCCCCTCCCCCGTTCACCTGGATGTCGATGAAGCCGGGGGCGAGCAGGGCGCCACCCAAATCGACCCGGTCGGCCGCGCCGATCGCCGACGCCGGAACGACATCGATCACATGGCCCTCGGCCACGAGCACCGCGTGGCCCTCCAGGCGCCGCTCGCCGTTGAAGACCGTGCAGCCCGTGTAGGCGACCGGGGACATGGCTGCACGGTACGCCCCTGACGGATGGCCCGTATGCGCCACGACGTGGCACGCATTCGCTCGGCGCCACCGCGAACGCGATACCCTTGGGGGTACCTGCAGCACGCGACGGGCACCGCCCGGCGCAGGCGAAATGGAGGCTCCCATGGCTCGTGTCGTCATCCTCGGCGCCGGCATCTCCGGCCACACGGCGGCGCTGCGACTCAAGCGCCGCTTGGGACACGGCGACCACACGGTCACCGTAGTCAGTCCCAACGCCAACTGGAACTGGATCCCGTCGAACATCTGGGTCGGCGTTGGCGAGATGACCAAGGACGACGTCGTCTTCCCACTCGCCCCGGTCTACGCGAAACAGGGCATCGCGTTCGTCCAGGCCCGAGCGACCGCGATCTTGCCGGAGGGAGATGCAAGCGATGCGACGGGCGCCGTGGACGTGGAGTACACCGCCCCGGAACGGGCCGGCGAGACCGAGCGCCTCCGCTACGACTTCCTGATCAACGCCACGGGCCCGAAGCTGAACTTCGGTGCCACCCCGGGCCTCGGGCCAGGCGGCAACACGGTCTCGGTGTGCACGGCCGACCACGCGGTTGTCGCCGCCGGCGCGCTGAAGCAGTGCATCGAGCGCATGAAGGCCGGCGAGCGCCAGACGCTCGTGATCGGCGTCGGCCACGGCACCTGCACCTGCGAGGGTGCCGCGTTCGAGTACACGTTCAACGTGGAGCACGAGCTGCGCGAGGCCGGCGTGCGTGAGCTGGCGGACATCGTCTACCTCACCAACGAACATGAGCTGGGCGACTTCGGGGTGGGCGGCATGGTGTTCAGCCAGCACGGCTTCGAAACCACCAGCGCGCTCTGGACCGCCTCGATCTTCAAGGAGCGGGGCGTGAACGCGATCCTGGCGGCGCACGTGGAGCGCGTCGATCCAGGCGTGGTGGCCTACGAGCTGCTCGACGGCACCAGGCACGAGCTGCGCTTCGACTTCGCAATGCTGCTGCCGCCGTTTCGCGGCAACGACCTCAAGGCGTTCGACCGCGCCGGCAACGACGTGACGGACACGGTCTTCGCCGCCAACGGCTTCATGAAGGTGGACGCCGACTACAGCGCCAAGGACTATGACGAGTGGCGCGCCGCCGACTGGCCGAAGACCTACGAGTGTCAGGCGTACCCGAACGTGTTCGCCGTCGGCATCGCCTTCGCGCCCCCGCATCCGATCTCGCGGCCGCGTAAGAGCCCCAACGGCACGGTGATCTCACCGGCGCCGCCGCGCACCGGCATGCCGTCCGGGATCATGGCGCGCACGGTGGCGAACACGATCGCCGACCGCATCAGGTCGGGCGACGCGGCGGCGGCCCACACCGCATCGATGGCCCAGATGGGCGCCGGCTGCATCGCATCGGCTGGTACCGGTCTGCGATCGGGAAGCGCCGCCGGGATGACGATGTTCCCGGTGGTCCCTGACTACGAGAAGTACCCGACGGGCCGCGACATCCGCCACACGCGTGGCGAGCTGGGCCTGGCGGGACACTGGACCAAGGCGCTCCTGCACAAGATGTTCCTGTACAAGGCCAAGGCCAAGCCGTTCTGGTGGATGATCCCGGAATGAGAGGACGATCATGACCGAACAGACCTCACCGGTGCCGATGGAGCCGTCGATCGAGCACGCGCCGCTGCCAACCGCCAAGACGCTGCGCAGGCGACGCAGCGTGCTGGTGCAGCTGGTGCGGTTCGCATCGCTCAACCTCCGCATGGCCTACCTGGCAGTGCGGGGTCACAAGTAGCCCAGCGTTCCGGCCGGGAGTACCAATCTCACTCCCCCGAAGGGAGGGGTGGGGTCCGCGGCGACACATGGAGCTAAGCGGGCTCGAACCGCTGACCTCCTGGGTGCGATCCAGGCGCTCTCCCAACTGAGCTATAGCCCCGTGAAGGACGCTCAGTGTACCGCGTCGATCTCGGACGTGCCAGACGGGCCGTGCGCCGGGGCGACCTGTCACCCTTCGCGGTGTGATCGACCTGCATAGCCACATCCTGCCCGGCATCGACGACGGGCCGAGCGACGTCGCCGTGTCGCTCCACATGGCCCGCGCGGCGGCCGCAGACGGCGCCCGCGTGGTGGCCTGCACCTCGCACCGCCACGGGCGCTACCCCACTCCGGCGGCGCGGGTGCACGAGGGCATCGCGGCACTGCAGCCCCTGATCGACGACGCCGGCATCGCACTGCGGCTGGTGCCCGGCCTGGAGATCGCGCTCGACCAGGTGGCCGGAATGGACGACGACGAGTTGAAGGCGGCGTCGCTTGGCGACGGCCGCTGGCTGCTTTTGGAGATGCCGTTCAAGGGGTGGCCCCTGGAGCTGCCGCAGATCATGACGGCGCTCGAGGTGCGCGGCTTTCGCACGCTGCTCGCCCATCCGGAGCGCAACGAATCGGTGCAGGCGAACCCCGACCGCATGCGTGACCTCGTGGGCCGCGGCGCACTGGTGCAGGTGACCGCGGCCAGCCTGACCGGGGCGATCAGCCCTGCCGCGGAGCGGGCATCCCATGCGCTGCTGCGCGCCGGCTTGATCCATGTGATCGCCAGCGACATGCACAGCATGAGCTACCGGCCTCCGGGGCTGCTGGCCGGCCTGGCGGCCGCCGCCGGCGTGCTGCGAACGGGTGCCGACAAGCTCGCCTGGATGGTACGCGACATCCCGCAGGCGATCGTCAGCGGTGCGGAGGTGCGCCCCCCGCAGACCGGGCGACCCGTAACCCAACGCGGTTCGCAGCAGAGGGTGTCGTGAAGAGAACGGTGCTAAGCACCGTTCTCTTTATGTAGCAGTTCCTCGCCCACGCGACCGAGTTGGGCGAAGGCCGGAAAGAGCTTCCTGCCGCGCTGCGTGAGCTCATACTCGACGTGGCGTCCGTTGTCGCGGTCCAGACGGGCGACGAGCCCGTCACGTTGCAGCTCACGCAGGTTGCGGGTCAGCTCCTTCGCGCTGATGCCCGGCACGCCGGCGACGAGTTCGTTGAAGCGGACGCGGGATTCGAGCATGAGCACGCGCAGCACGAGCATCTTCCACTTCCCGCGGATCGCCACGATGGCGCGCTCCACCGAGCACTCGCCGGAGGGTCCGGGCGTCGGAACGTAATCCACCGCGCTACTTGGCACGCACGCGGTTGTTTCGCGGGTTGTGCTCGAGTTCCACGAGCCCGAGCTCCTCGAGCAATGGCGGAAGGTACATCCCGAAACGACCGCGATAGCCCTTGCGTAGGCCGTACCAGCCCTTGACCGGGTTCGCCTCCGACCGACCCCACGCCTCGACCGTGTCAGGCTTCGGCTCCTTCTGCTCGTCGGCGGCGCCCAGGTCAACCCAGTCACCGTGTGACTTGAGCATCGCGTGCAAGTCCTCGATGCACCTCAGGTGGTAGCGAAGCTGCGTCGCTCCCACCTGGCAGACGAGCGCAGGTGGATCCACAGACTCATCCCGCCACATCTGGTACTCACTGGTTCCGGGCGCCGTTTTGAGGTTCCACGGATCGTCCTTCGTACCCAACGCCATCAGCTGCCTCCAATGTGTGACGCACGGCTGAGGTCGGCGGCAATCTACCGAACCGCGGCCGTTGGCCGGTGCTCGCGCTGCGGGCCGCGATGCAACCGGGCATCTGAGCGCCGACGGCGCCCGCCCCGACCCGCCTCATCCCGGGCAGTCTGACCGTCGGCCAGGCAGGCGTTCAAGGAACCTCCGGGTTACCCCGTCCGCCACGGCCATGCGGCCCACCCAACCCAGCCGCTTCGCTCGCAGGCGCCCCTCCGGTCAGTCCGGGTAACCCTGCGGGTTCTGCTGCTGCCAACGCCAGGCATCGACGCACATGTCGTCGACGCTCTTGGAGGTCGACCAGCCCAGCTCGCGCCGCGCCTTCGACGGGTCGGCGTAGGCGGCCGCGAGGTCGCCCGGGCGGCGGGCCACGATCTCGTACGGCAGCTCTCGGCCGACCGCCCGCTCGAACGTGTGCAGGAGCTCCAACACGCTGGTGCCGCGGCCGGTGCCGAGGTTCCACACGCTGACCGCGTCGCCGGTGACGGTCAGGCGCTCCAGTGCCGCAACGTGGCCGGCGGCCAGATCGTCGACGTGGATGAAGTCGCGCACACCGGTGCCGTCCGGCGTGTCGTAGTCGTCGCCGAACACGCGCAGCTTCGGCAGCCGGCCCACCGCCACCTGCGCGATGTACGGCATCAGGTTGTTCGGAATGTCCGACGGGTCCTCGCCGATGGTCCCCGACGCGTGCGCACCCACCGGGTTGAAGTACCGCAGCAGCGCGATCCGCATGGTCGGGTCGGCCGCCGCCACGTCGGTGAGGATCTGCTCGATCATCACCTTCGTCCATCCGTACGGGTTGATGGCCGAGGTCGGCAGGTCTTCGGTCATGGGCAACGCCGGCGCGGCGCCGTACACCGTGGCGCTCGACGAGAACACGAGCATCTTGACCCCGTGGCTGTGCATCGCCCGCAGCAGCGAGAACGTGGAGTCGAGATTGTTCTCGTAGTAGTCGAGCGGTTTGGCGACGCTCTCTCCCACCGCCTTGAAGCCGGCGAAGTGGATCACCGCATCGATCGACTCAGCCGCGAACAGCCGCTCGGTGGCCGCGCGATCGCACAGGTCGAGCTCGTGCAGCACCAGGCTGCGTCCGACGATCGCCTCCAGCCGGGGCAGCACCGCAGGCTTGCTGTTGGAGAAGTCGTCGGCGATGACCACGTCGTGGCCCGCCTCGACCAGCTTCACCACAGTGTGCGAGCCGATGTACCCCGCCCCGCCGGCAACCAACACGCGCATGCGATCCTCCTGAGGCGATCATGCGCGCAACCGTGCGCGCGATGCGACCAATGATGGCACGACCGACTCCCGCACGATGTATGACTGGACCGGCTGACGTGCTGCGCGTTGGTAGGATTCGGCACCGCGACCCAGGGGCACCGTGCGACTCATCGTGACCGACAGCGTGACCGGCGCACGCGCCATTGCATCCTCGCTGCAGGACGTTCCGCCGCGAGAGGACGCGGTGAACGGCCTGCAGGTGTTCGCCTGCGACTGGGCATCCGCGCCGACCCGCGTGTTCGGGACCGACGGCCTGCTGAGCATGCCGGAGGGCGCGCCGCCGAAGTGGCAGCCGCGCCGCCGCGCGATGGCCAAGGCGCTCTCGATCCTCGCGCGCGACAGCACCCAACTGATCATCTCGTGCAGTGATCCGCTGCTGGCGGTGCAGGTGCGCGACATCGTCGCGCTGGCGCGCCCCGATCTGATTCGCAGCGCCCGCGCCGGCGTGCCGCCGTTCACGCAGCTCACGCACATCGACGACGAGTCCGCCGAGGCGGCGGCCGCCGCGCTCGAGATCGACGCCGTGTTCGCCGACTACCTCAAAGGGCTCGACCCGCATCTGCGCCGCCAGGACCTGGCCGCGCTTACCATTGCCGGGTCGCGTCCGGTCGAGATCGCGACACTGCGAGAACGCGGCGTCGACGACCGCACCATCCAACGACTGGCCGAGCGCGGCTACCTGGTGGGTTCGCCGGCGTGGTGGTCGCCGGCAGCCTCGCTCATCGAGGCCGCGGTGCCCGAGGCCGTGCTCGACCCCGCCACCAGCACGCGCTGCGGACTGTGGATCGACGCCGTGAAGCGGGGCACCCTCACGCGAACCGAGGCCACGAGGCGTGCAATGAACCTGCTCGAGGGACTGCCGCGCCCGGTGGCGCCCAGCGGGTTCGACGGCGGCCGCTTGATCGGCGAGTGCCCGGAGTGCGGCGACTGGATGGGCGGCGCCCGCGAGCTCATTCGCTGTCTGGGCTGCGGGCTCACCTACCGCCTCCCCCGCGGGGTCGAGGCCCTGGCCATGCCCGGCGTGACCTGCACGAGCTGCTCCGCACCGATGATCCGGCCGGTCGTGCGCGGGTACGTACGCGCCCCGCGCTGTCCCGATGCCATCGGCTGCCCGACCAACGCCAGGGGGCCGATTGCGCACTGAGCATCGCGACGCGCCCGAGATCATCGGCCGGCTGCACGGCCACGCCCAGACGCAGCTGGAAGGCCCGCGTGCCTCGCGCCTGGCTCGCCCGCTCGGCTGGCTGCTGGTGCTGGCGATCGTCGGCGCGATCATCGTGATCGCCACCACCGCGAACCCCTGGTGAGCGGCCGCTTCATCAGCCTCGAAGGAGTGGACGGCAGCGGGAAGTCCACGCAGGCCAACATGCTCGCCGACGCCCTGCGCGCCCAGGGGCACGAGGTGGTCCTCACACGCGAGCCGGGTGGCACCGCACTGGGTGAGGCGATCCGTGGCCTGTTGCTGGGCGGCCATCCGATGGAGCCGATGGCCGAGGCCCTGCTGTTCGCCGCCGCACGCGCCCAGCATGTGCGGGAGCTCATCCGACCGGCGCTCGAGCGCGACGCGTGGGTCGTGTGCGACCGGTTCGTCGACTCGTCGCTGGCCTACCAGGGCGTGGCGCGCAACCTTGGCATCGACACGGTGTGGCGCATCAACGAGCCCGCGCTCGATGGCTGCGTGCCGGACCTGGCGATCGTGATCGACGTCCCGCCGCAGGTGTCGGCGGAGCGGGCGAGCGGGCCGGGCGACCGCATCGAGTCGGAGGGCATCGAGCTGCAGCAGGCGGTGGCGGCCGGATACCGCGACCTGTCGATCCAGTTCGCCGAGCGTGTCTCGCTGATCCCCGGACTCGGCACCCCCGACCAGGTGCACGCCGCGGTGATGAGCGTGGTCGCGGCACTCACGTGATCACCATCCCCGATCAGCCGGTCGCCGAGCGCATCCTGCAGCGCGCGCTCGGCCGTACATCGCCGCCACAGCAGCTCCTGCTGTTCGGCCCGCCCGGCACCGGCAAGCGTCACGTGGCCCGCCAGATCGCGTGGGCGCTGATCGACCCCGGCGGCACGCACGATCCCGACGCCCCGTCCCTGGACCTGTCCGTGGTGGCCGCGACCGGCGCGTCGATCCGCCTCGAGGCCGACCTGGAGCCGGCACTCGCCGACCTGGCGACGTTGCCGTCGGTGGGGCGACGGCGGGTGCTGATCATCGACGGCGCCGAGCGGCTGCGCGAGCAGGAGGGCGCGCCGCGCATCCTGAAGCGGTTGGAGGAGCCGGGCCCGCGATCCCACGTGATCCTCGTGACCGATCACCCGGCCGACCTGCTGACGACGATCCGCTCGCGCTGCCTGCCGGTTCCCTTCCGTACCCCCGGTTGGCACACCATCGCCCAGCGGCTGGTGGAGCGGGGCGCCGACCCCGACGAGGCCGCCGGCCTGGCACGCGCCGACGGAACGCTGGCGCTCACCGGCGGACGCTTCGAGCGCGCCATGCGCACGCTCGGCGTCGAGCTCGCCCACCGCGCGCTGCGCGGCGACGCCTCCAGCCCGCTGCTGGTGCGCGACATCCAGGCGGCGATGCAGCAGGCCGCCGACGACCAACCCAGCAAGGAGCTGCTGCGTCTGCTGGAGGAGGCGACCGCCCTCGCCGGCAAGCGCGGCGAACGCACTGCGCAGAAGCGGGTGGAGGACCAGCAGAAGCGCGAACGGCGCCGTGCGCTCACCGACGGCTGGAGCCATGTGCTGGACGGCGCCGCGGGGTTCGTTGCCGACGCCCTCGCCGTCGCACATGGGGCCGAGTCGGCGGTACGTCACCGCCACCACTTGGAGCGCCTGCGCGACGTGGCCGTCCCATCGCGGGTGGCGTTCATCGAACATGTGCTCGACGAGATCCAGGTGACCCGCTCGGAGATGGAGCTGAACCCCACCCTGGACCTGGCCGCCGAGGCCCTGCTGGCACGCATCGGCGCTGCGCGCGCCGGCGCCCCGCCGCACGCCGTGCACGGACGGCTGCCCGCGTAGCTGCCTTGGCATGTGCGGGGTGTCGCGCCGCGCTCCTGCGGTGGGCCCGCAACGGGCTGCGGCGAGGGCCTCGGAAACTGCCACACTGAGGGTCTCGATGGCACGGCTCCTGACCGCATTTCGTTTCCGACCGCGACTGCTCGACGCCGTGCACGGATACGACACCCGAACCTTCGTGGCCGATGCGGCTGCCGGAATGACCGTCGGAGTCGTCGCGCTGCCGCTGGCGATGGCCTTCGCGATCGCGTCCGGGGTGAAGCCCGAGCACGGCATCTTCACCGCGATCATCGCGGGCTTCCTCATTTCCGCGCTGGGCGGCTCGAACGTGCAGATCGGCGGGCCGGCCGGGGCGTTCATCGTGGTCGTCTACGGCATCGTCCTCGAGTACGGGCTCGGCAACCTGCTGATCGCGACGTGCCTGGCCGGTCTGCTGCTGTTCGTGATGGGGCTCTTTCGCCTGGGCGGCGTGGTGCGCTACATCCCGGTGTCGATCGTGCTGGGGTTCACCAACGGCATCGCCGTGCTGATCGGGCTCTCGCAGCTGCGCGACGTGCTCGGGCTGGACATCCCTGACATGCCGGCCGACTTCCCGGGCCAGATCGAGGCGCTGTGGAATCACCTGGGGCAGGTCGATGCGACCGCGCTGGCCATCGGAGCGCTGTCGTTGGCGCTGGTGCTCGTGTGGCCCAAGGCGTACGCGATGCCCATCCACCCGACGGGCCGCTGGCAACGCACGCTGCGGCGCGTCGCCCATGTGCCGGGCACCGTGGTGGTGCTCGTGCTGGCCACGGTGGTGACGGCGGTGATGAACCTCGACGTGCCGACCATCGGCTCCCGCTTTGGCGGGATTCCGCGTGGCCTGCCGGGCATCGCCATCCCCGACGTCTCGTTGGACGCCCTGCACTCGCTGCTCATTCCCACCCTGACCATCGCGATGCTCGGCGCGATCGAGTCGCTGCTGTGCGCCCGGGTCGCCGACAACGTGACCGAGGACATGCCGCGCCATGACCCGAACCAGGAGTTGATGGCGCAGGGGGTCGCGAACATGGTGGTGCCGTTCTTCGGGGGCATCCCCGCCACCGGCACCATCGCCCGCACGATCACCAACGTTCGCGCCGGTGCGCGCACGCCGGTGGCCGGCATCGTGCACGCGCTGACCTTGCTCGCGGTGGTGCTGCTTGGCGCCCCGCTTGCACAACACGTGCCGCTGGCGGCGCTTGCGGGCCTGTTGCTCTTCGTCGCATGGAACATGGGTGAGTGGAGCCAGTTCGGCCGCCTGCAGCGCTATGCGTCGAGCTACCGCTGGGTCGTGCTCGTCACCTTCGTGCTGACCATCGTCTTCGGGCTGACGGTGGCGGTGGAGGTGGGCATCCTCATGGCGTGTGGGTTCTTCGTGTACCGCATGAGCCAGCTCTTTCGCGCAAAGCGACTCGATGCGCCAGGGCGGGTTCCGGACGACGTCGTGGTGATCGAGCTGTTCGGCTCGCTGTTCTTCGGCGCCGTGGGCAAGGTCGAGTCGCTCGAGGCGGACGTCCCGCCGGGCACCCACGCACTCGTGCTCGACATGCACCAGCTCATCTCGATCGACACCTCCGGGATCGAGGCGCTCGAACAGCTTCACCGCACCCTGGCACAGCGCGGTGTGCGCCTGCTGCTGGCACAGCTGAACGAACACCCGCGCGAGCTGATCGAGCGGGCCGGCCTGGCGAGCGCGCTGGGCGCGGGGGGACTGACCGCCACGCTGCAGGAGGCGCTGTCCACCATCGCGCGGGGCCGGCGGCACCCGGACGCACCGCCGTCGTGGCCGTCGATCTAGGGCTGACCGAGCCGCCGCATCAGCTCCGCCACCTGCGCCGCTGTCGCGACGCCGCCGTGGCTGGCGAACACCACCGAGGGTGTCGGACTGAGGAGCTGCCGTGCCACGTCCACCGCGTTCTGCTCGAACCAGCGCTGCGTTTCCGGTGTTTGCGCAGACGCTGCAGCCGGAGCGACCTCGAGGCGCTCGCCGTCGAGGTGGAGGAAGTCACCGACCACCAGCACGTCGGTACCCAACCGATATGCCACCTCACGGTTCGGTTGCGGCGCGCCGGTATCGGCCACGGTGACACCGACCACAGGGCTCGCCCCGTCGCGGGCGACCTTCGCCGGTTCATGTGCGCGGATCGCGTGCGCATCGGGCGCCCAGATCGTCCCGTCGTAGCGCCGCTGGACCTCGGCGCTGGAACGCGCATGCCAGGCGCAGGTCACCAGGATCGCAACGGGAAGGCCGCGCCGTTCCACGTCGCGGTCGAGCGCGCGCCAGAACCGCTCGCGTTCATCGGCGTCGGTCGGCGCCAGCGGGTCGATCACGACCGTCGCATCCGGCCCTTCGAAGTACGTTGACCACACCAGCGCATCCCACGAGGCCCCATCGCGCCAGGCCGGATGGTCGCTGCCCCAACGCCACAGCCCGTCGCCGTGCTTGACCACCGCCATCGCGCTCATGGAGAGACCCACCTCGGTCGACGCGCAAACGCAGCGTGACAAAACTGCAACACCTCTGCGCCAATGAAATCATTTGTGCCTGGCACCATTTCTTTCACGGATCGGCCCGGTCACCGCGAGCGACGCAGCGGTCGGTTCAAGAACCGCTGCACGCGCCCGCCGACGTTTGCATCCTTCGCCGGCGGGAAGGAGCCCTGCCACTTGGGCAGCCGGGCGCGAAGGGCGTCGGCGGCACCGCCCAGGCGGACGTACTCGTCGGTGACGCCGGCGACCCGCACCACGCCCAGCATCGCAACGCGCGACGACACGCCACCCGCGGCAACTCGCCGGCGCAACTGCTCGTGCCTGTCGCAGATGGTCAGGCGCACGTCGACCCCCCGCAGGAACAACAGGCTGATGAGGTCACCGAAGACACCGAGCAGGCCAAGGCCAAGGTCGACACCGGCATATGCCTGCCCCACCCCGGTCGCACGGCCCACAACCTGCTGCGCGGCGCTGGGCACGCCGCACTTCACGCAGACGGCCGGCAGCGGGCTGCCGCGCCGAACGACGACGTGCTTATCGAGCTGCCAGGCGGTGGCGGAGACGTTGACCCTGTGGCCGCACTTCTGGCAGTCGGCATCGGCATCCGCACGCGTGAAGCCGCAACTCGGGCAACTGAGACTCCGTTCCACCTGTGCACCCGTGGGCGCCGTCCGGGCCGTGGGAGCCTCGGTGGCGCCGGGAAGCGACACCGGGTTCGCGACCGCTGCAATGAGCATGTCGCACGCCCGGCAGCGCGACGTGCCCGAGTCGTTGTACATCCCGCACGAGGAGCAGAACGCTCCCTCCATCCCCACCGACGGGTTGCCGCGCAGCCGGTCGAAGATGCCCACCGGCTCAGTCCCCGATCAGTCGGTAGAAGCGCGCCCGGAACGGGCGGGGGTCATGCCGGCCCGTATCCTCGTGGTCGAGCACGATCGTCAGCTGCCCCTCCACCGCCAAGTGCGCAGCGGTATCCAGAAAGTGCTCCTCGCTCAGGCGATGGCTCACGCGCGACTGCACGCGCTCGTAGAGCGCCGCTTCCCGAATGGGCTCGTTCGCGCTGCGCAGCGTCGCAACGATCGCATCGCGCAGCTCGCGGTCCTGACGCGGCGCCGTGCGCGCCGGTGCCGACGGGGGTGCCGGCAGCCGATCGATGAGCATGCGCTCGGCATGGCGCGTGTACCAGTCCGGGTCCATCAGCTCGTCCAGCGCGCCGGCGCTCATCAACGCGCTCACCTCGTCGTCGCGCTCGAGCAGTTCACGCAACGGGCGCCGCTCGTCCCAGGCGCGCAGGGCGCAGCGCTGCACCGCGGCGTAGGCCTGCTCACGCGTGAGCCCGCGCTCGATCAACCCCAGCAGCACCCGCTGGCTGTAGACGAGGCCGTACGACGAGTCGAGCACCTCCCGCATGCGCTCGGGATGCACCACCAACCCGCCGACCAGGCGCAGGGTGGAGCTCAGCATGTGGTCAAGCAGGATGGTCGAGTCGGGCAGCACGATGCGTTCGACACTCGAGTGGCTGATGTCCCGCTCATGCCACAGCGCCACGTTCTCGTAGGCCGCGATGGCGTTGGCACGCACGACGCGGGCGCAGCCGGTGAGCCGCTCGGCGGTGATGGGGTTGCGCTTGTGGGGCATCGCGCTGGAGCCCTTCTGACCGGCCGTGAAGGCCTCCTCGGCCTCGCGCAACTCGGTGCGCTGCAGGTGGCGCAGCTCGATCGCCAGGCGCTCGATGCCCGTGGCGGCGATCGCCAGCGCCGACATGAACTCGGCGTGCCGATCGCGGGCGACGACCTGCGTGCCGAACGGCTCGGGCGTCAGGCCCAGCTCTTCCATCACCTCGGCCTCGAGCTCAGGGTCGAGCATCGCGTAGGTACCGACGGCACCCGACAGCTTGCCGACGGCGGCCTGGGCGGTGGCGCCTTCGATGCGCTCCTCGTTGCGGCGGCTCTCGGCGGCGAATCCGGCCAGCTTCAGGCCGAACGTGGTGGGTTCGGCGTGGATGCCGTGCGTGCGCCCCACGCAGCGGGTTTGGGCGTGTTCCAAGGCGCGCTCCGAGAGCACTGCGGTGAGGGCGCGCTGTTCACGCAGCAGCATCGCGCCGGCCTGCTTGATCGCAAGCCCCAGGCCGGTGTCGAGCACGTCGCTCGAGGTCATGCCGTAGTGGACCCAACGCGACGCCGGCCCGATGTTCTCGTTCACGTTGGTGAGGAACGCAACCACGTCGTGGTTGGTGGTGGCCTCGATCTCGAGCGACCGTTCCACGGAGAACGCGGCCTTGGCCTCGATCTCACGCATGTCGTCGGCAGGGATCACCCCGCGGCGGGCCCACGCACGGCAGACGGCCAGCTCGACGTCGAGCCAGCGCTGCATCTTGGCCTCGTCACTCCACAGGGCGGTCATCTCTGGACGTGAGTAGCGCTCGATCATGATCCGATGTCCCGGCGCATCTGGCGCCCGTCGAAGTGAATGAGGTCGGCACCGGCATACACGCGTGCCCGGGCCTGTGCGAGATCGGCGCCGCGGGCGGTGACGGCAAGCACGCGACCACCGGCGGTCACCACGGCGCCGTCGCCGTTGGCCGCGGTGCCCGCATGCAGCACTTCGCAACCGGCGGCCGCCGCCTCGTCGAGCCCGTCGATCACGTCGCCGGCACGAGGCGTGCCGGGGTAGCCGTGGGCGGCGAGCACGACGGTCACGCATGCATCGGCCGTTACGGCGAGCGGACGGTCGGCCAGCGCGCCGTCGGCGGCGGCCGACAACACCGCCATGAGATCCTCGTCGATTCGCGGCAGCAGGCACTGCGTCTCCGGATCGCCGAAGCGGGCGTTGAACTCGATCACGCGCGGACCGTCCGGCGTGAGCATCAGGCCTGCGTACAGGCAGCCCACGAACGGCGTGCCGCGGCGAGCCATCTCGGCGATGACCGGCCGGTGCACCGCACCGAGCAACATGTCGGCATCGGCGTCCGAGACGTCCGCCAGCGGGCTGATCGATCCCATACCGCCGGTGTTCGGGCCGGTGTTGCCCTCGCCGATCGGCTTGTAGTCACGCGCCGCGGGAAAGCGAACGGCCCGCTGCCCGTCGCAGATCGCCAGCAGCGACACCTCTGGCCCGGTGAGCCCCTCCTCCACGACCACCGTGGTGCCGGCGTCGCCGAAGGCACGCTCCTCGAAGCAGGCGGCAAGCGCCTGGCGGGCCTCGGCCTTCGTCGTCGCGACGACGACGCCCTTGCCGGCGGCCAGCCCGTCGGCCTTGATCGCCACCGGCACGCCGAACTCGGCCACAGCCGCCATGCCGGCATCGAGCGTGGTGACGGTGCGGTGGGCGGCGGTCGGTACACCGGCGGCGGCCATGATCTCCTTGGCGAACGCCTTGCTGCCCTCCAGCCGGGCCGCCTCGCGGCTGGGTCCGAAGGTGCGGATGCCTGCGGCCCGCAGATCGTCCGCCAGGCCTGCCACCAGCGGCGCCTCGGGGCCAACCACCACGAGATCGACGCTGCGTTCGGTGGCCAGGAGAACGATCGCCGCGTGGTCGCTCACGGGGATCGGGTGCACTTCGGCGTCGCGGGCGATGCCGACGTTGCCCGGCGCGCACAGGACGGTGTGTCCGCCGCGTCGGGCGGCGTGGACGAGCGCATGCTCACGCCCGCCGCTACCAACGATGAGGACGGTTGCCACACGCGGAATCTACCGGCGGGCCCCCACCCCCGTCGGGACGGCTGTCCCGACGCGGTGGGCCCGACAGGGGTCACGGCCATCCATGCACCCGTTCGCTCGGGGATGGCGACCACGCGAGTGGTCGCTGTGCCTGACATGGGTACGACCACCAACGCACACGGCGTCAAGGAACGCGGCGCGGGCGATCCTTGCAACGTCCCACGGACGCCGCGAGACTGCAGCCGTGGGATCGAACCATCTCCTCGCACTGCACCACGTCCAGCTCGCGATGCCGGAGGGGCAGGAGGCCGACGCCGTTGCGTTCTACGTCGACGTGCTGGGCCTGGCGGAGGTCGCGAAGCCGCCACAGCTGGCAGGCCGCGGCGGGTGCTGGTTCACAGGCGGCGACATCCAGCTGCATCTCGGCGTGGATCGTCCGTTCACCCCGGCGCGCAAGGCACATCCGGCCTTCTTGGTGGACGACCTCGCAGCCGTGAAGCGGCAGCTCGAGCAGGCCGGAGTCCCCGTCGTGCTGGATGAGCAGCTCGAGGGATACGAGCGGTTCTATGCCTCCGATCCGTTCGGCAACCGGCTGGAGTTCATCGCACCGGCACGCTGAGCGGCGCGGCGCCGCCAACAACGCGCTGGGTGAGCACCGAAGCCGCGCCGAGCGACCGTTCGTCTCCCGCCGCCACGGCGGCGGCCACCTCACGCGGCGTATTGCCCGTCGCGTCGTAGACGACGACCACCGAGGTGTCACCGGGCATGAGGAAGTTCGACTCGCCGAACTCCGAGTACCGCGTGGCACCGATGCCCACCACCACCGTTGCGGGACACCCCGCCTGGCGGAGCTGCTCACCGACAGGTTCGAGCGGTGAGTCCGGTGCGCCGGCCTGGTGTGAGAGGCGCTCGAGCATCCACTCCAGCAGGCGCTCGCCGGCGTACGAGTAGTCGGCGGCGGCACTGTCGATCCCATACTCGTGGACGGTATCTGCGCGACGCAGGAAGCTCGCGATGCGCAGCCCCCGCAGTCCACCGTCCGGTTCGAGGTCGCCGAGCGTGAACAGGCGCGTGGCGAGGCCCTTCGACGCGGCGCCCCAGTTCTTCTTCTGGCTGATCTTGGTTGCACCCGGGCGGCGGATGGAGCAGTCGTTGAAGGCTCCCGCCGCGGTCGGCAGCAACTCGATGGCCTGTCCGTCGCCACCGTAGGTGGCACGGAAGATCACGCCGACCTCCGGCTCGATCTGCAGGTTCAGGGGGGCCTGCGCATCGGGCAGCTCGAGCCGGTCCGACGACAGCGGGAATGTGCCGAGGAACCCGCTGCTGCCCGGCCGGTACCACGGGAAGATCCCCTTCGGCGCCTCGGCGGTTGCGGGTGTGACGTGCGCAAAGTCGGCCGCCTCGCCCGCCTGCTCCAGGTGTCCGGCGAAGTTACCGGCCACACCGAAGCCGAAGGCGGACCGCAGCTCGTCCAGGTCGACAGCGATCATTCGCGGCAATGTACCCGCGGCGACCCGTTGCGGACGCCCGCTCACTCGGCGCGGCCGGCACGGCGGCGTGCCGTGCCGGCCCACGACGTGGAGCTACTGGCCGAGCGCCACCCGGATCTTGCCGAGCGCGGCCTGCTCGCCCGAGCTCACCGCCTCGCCGCCGATGCCCAGGAAGCCGCCCTCCTTGCCCGCCTCCGCAATGGCCTGCGCCGCCGAGTTGAGCCAGGCGAGGAACTGGTTGCCGTCGGCTCCCGCCTTGCCCGCGAGCGTCGCGATGCCGGCGAGCTTCGCCATCGCGTGCTCCTCGGCCTGATCGGCGTTCTTCGCGTCGCCGATCAGCTCCTGCCGGCTGGGGCGGTGGTCACGGATCTCCGCGGCGACCGCCTTGGCGAGCTCGCCGTGCTGCCCGTCCATGGCTTCCTTGACCTCGCGGGCAAGGGCCATGCCTTCCTTCATCATTCCGAACGGCCCGCTGGGATCGCTCATACCGATCGCCGCAGAGACGAAGAACGGGGCCTGCCCGATCGAATCCCATTCCTCGGCGGAGTACTGGTCCTTCACGCTCATGTCTCTTGCCTCCAGGTCGGATCAGCGGCGAACGGCCGCACTCTGAGGGTACCCGCCACCGACGACGCTCACGCATTCGGTGGCATGCCGTGTGACCTTCACCACCCCGCGTGCCGGGCCGTCGGCGTCCGTCCGACGCCGGTGACGGTCGCTGTCCGCAGGACAGATAGCCTGGCCGGATGTCCACGCCCGGGACCGATCATGCCGGCGACGACCCCGCCCCGAACCTCACGCCGCTCACCCGGCGCCGGTCCATCCTGGCCCTGGCGACCGCACGCACCCTGAACATCGCAGGCGCCGAGGTCGTGTTCACCGCCCGGTCGTACGACCTGTACCACCACACGGGGTCGGCTCTGTGGCTCTCCGCGCTCCTGTTTGCGTACTTCGGTGGCCTGACCGTGGGCGAGCCCCTGGGAGGAGTGCTGGGCGACCGGTTCGATCGGCGGCGTGTGCTGGTGGTCGCATCGCTCCTGGAGGCTGTGGTGCTGAGCGCACTCGTCGTCGTGTCGGCGCCCGTGGCCGTCGTCGCGGTCACGTTCCTCGCGGCCCTGATCTCCTCTCCGTTCAACTCGGCACTCCCGGCTGCGGTCCCGAGCTTGGCCGGCGAGGAGCACGTCGGGTGGGCGAACGGTGTCGTGAACGCGGGCATGAACCTGGGCCTCATCGTCGGTCCGCCGATCGGCGGGTTGCTGTGGGACGGCGCCGGAGCGGGCTGGGCGTTCGCCGCCGGCGTCGCGCTGATCCTCGTGGCCGCCGCCGTGGTGGCCGCCGTGCCCGGGCGTTTCGCCGCCGAGACCGCAACAGCCACCGGAGGACGCTTCCGGGAGGGAGTGCGCTACGTGGTGGCCGATCCGATCCTGCTGGCCGTCGTGGTCGGGTGGATGGTGCTGATGGCCGGACTTGGCGTGGTGCTCGTGGCGGAAGTGCCCCTGGCGACCGGGTTCGGCTGGGGTGCGATCGGGTACGCGCTGCTGGCGGTGTGCTGGGGCGCGGGCGCGGTCGCCGGGTCTCTGCTCGGCCGCTACGTCCACACGGGCATGGAGCCGCGCATCGTCGTGCTCGGCCTCACGGGACTCGGTCTTGCCCTGGCGGTCATCGCGATCACCCAGCAGCCCGTGCCGGTGTTCATCGCGCTGGCCGTCGGGGGCCTGGCCGACGCCGCCGGTGAGGTGGCGGGACACAGCGCGGTGCAGCGGCGCACGCACGACGCGCTGCGTGCGCGCGCGATGGCCGTGCTCAACACCGCCGGCATCGGTGCGCTGGCCGTGTCGTTCCTTGTGGCAGGCCCGCTGCTCGACGAGCTCGGGATCGCCGGTGCGTATGCGGCCAGCGCCGCCACCACACTGGCCGCCGGTCTCGCCGTGCTGGTGATGCTGCGGCGGGCGCCCGCCGTCGCCTAGCGCCGCACGGCCCGACCACACCCGGTGCCCTACAGTGGGTGGGTGAACGCATCAGATCAGCCGCCTCCGCAACGCTTCCTTGACCTGGAACTGACGCCCCCGCTGTTGCGGGTGCTGGACGACGTGGGCTACGAGAGCCCGACCCCGATCCAGGCGGCCACCATCCCGCCGCTGCTGGCAGGAAGCGATGTGTTGGGCCAGGCGCAAACCGGTACCGGCAAGACCGCCGCGTTCGCCCTCCCGATCCTGTCGCGCTTCGACCCCGCCCTGCGCCACGTGCAGGCGCTGGTGCTGGCACCGACCCGCGAGCTGGCGATCCAGGTGGCGGAGGCCTTCCAGCGCTACGCCACCCACATCCCGGGCTTCCATGTGCTGCCGGTCTACGGCGGCCAGAGCTACGGCACGCAGCTGGCCGCGCTTCGGCGCGGAGCGCACGTGGTCGTCGGCACGCCGGGGCGCGTGATCGATCACCTCACGCGGGGCACCCTCGACCTGTCGTCCCTGCACACGCTGGTGCTCGACGAGGCCGACGAGATGCTGCGTATGGGCTTCATCGACGACGTCGAGTCGGTCATCGCCAAGTGTCCGCCGGAACGCCAGGTGGCGCTGTTCTCGGCCACCATGCCCCCGCCGATCCGCCGCATCGCCCGCACGTACCTGCGTGATCCGGTGGAGATCGCGATCGCGGCCGCAACCACCACGGCGGCCAACACGCGCCAGCGCTACGTGCCGGTGAGCCACGTGCACAAGCTGGACGCGCTGACGCGCATCATCGAGGCCGAGCCCTTCGACGCGATGATCATCTTCGCCCGAACCAAGGTTGCGACCGCCGAGCTGGCCGAGAAGCTGGTGGCGCGGGGAATCGCCGCGATGGCGATCAACGGCGACCTGGACCAGCAGCAGCGCGAGCGCACCATCCAGCGCCTGCGCGACGGCGACCTGGACGTGCTCGTGGCCACCGATGTCGCCGCCCGCGGCCTCGACGTCGACCGGCTCACCCACGTGGTCAACTACGACATCCCGCACGACACCGAGAGCTACGTGCACCGCATCGGCCGCACCGGCCGTGCCGGGCGCGCCGGCGAGGCGATCCTGTTCGTGACCCCTCGTGAGCGCGGCATGCTGCAGGCGATCGAGCGCGCCACGCGCCAGCCGATCGAGCGGATGGCCCTGCCCACCGCCGACGCGGTGAACGAGGCGCGCATCATGCGCTTCTTCGATCGCATCACCGAGGCGCTGGAGCGCGAGGACCTCGCCCAGTTCGAGCAGCTCATCGCCCGCTACGAGTCCGAGCGCGACGTACCGGCAGTCGAGGTGGCCGCCGCCCTGGCCGGCTTGGCGCACGGCGATGAGCCCCTGCTGGTGGCCGAGGCCCCGCCCCCGCCCTCCGAGCGACCGAAGGAGCGCAAGCCCCCGAGCCGTCCCACACCGCACCGCACCGGACCGGCGCGGCCCGGCCCGGATGGCACGCCGATGGAGACCTACCGCATCGAGGTCGGACATGCGCACGGCGCCAAGCCGGGCAACATCGTGGGCGCAATCGCCAACGAGGCCGACCTGGACAGCAAGTTCATCGGCCGCATCGACCTGCGCGAGCTCTACTCGCTGGTGGACCTGCCGGAAGGCATGCCGGCCGGCCTGCTGCAGCACCTCGGCAAGACCCGCGTGGCCGGCAAGCCGCTGAAGATCAGGCTCGCCACCGGTGCGGACACGAAGCCCGCTCCCGGCGCCGGAAAGCCCCACCGGGGCGGGATGCACCGCACGCGCCGCTGATCACGGCGAGGGCGGGGTGGTCGCGGCTCATCGCCGCTCGTAGTGTTCGGTGAGGAGGCCACATGGACATGCATTCGCCCTCCCAGCCCAGCCCTGCACCAGCCGAGCGGTCCCTGCCGTCCCAGGCCGGAGTCGACCTCTTCTGGTTGCCGCTCGGTGCCGGGGGACACTCGGTGCGCGTGAACGGCAAGGTGTTCGAGTTCGTCGTGGCGCGGACCCAGCGCCGACCGCCACGCGACCTCTACCACTCGGCGCTGCGGGTGCACGTCGCCGACGAGCGGTACGTGATCGAGATGGCGCCGATTCTGCGATCCCTGGGGAGCGACCGCGGCGTGGTGGCCGAAGGCCCCGTTGGCATCCGGAGCTTCGGCGCGCTGCGCATCTTTCGTTACGAGATCCGACGGTGGCGCGACGGCGTCATCCCGGACATCGGGGAGGCGGTGGGCAGCCCCGTGGAGCTGACCGACGATCCGGCGCTCGCGCGGCGCGTGCTGGAGCTCGTGCCCACCGTTCCGTGCCCCGTCTGGGGGCGCGACGAACTTCACCTTGGCGAGATGTGGAACTCGAACTCCGTGACCTCGTGGCTGATCGCGTCGAGCGGCCTGGATGTCCGGTCGCTGGCGCCACCGCCAGGCGGGCGGGCCCCGGGCTGGGATGCGGGGATCGTGGCGGCCCGACGCGCAGGAGCAACCCAGGAGTGACGGGGTGCCGATCGCGCGAGCGGGCGCGACGACCGGCCGCCGGCCGGGCTACGTCAGCGCCTGTGTGAGGTCGTCGATCAGGTCGTCGACGTCCTCGAGGCCGACCGACAGCCGGATGGTGGCGTCGGTGATGCCGGCGGCAGCGCGCTCCTCGGGGCTGAGGCGCCGGTGCGTGGTCGTGGCCGGATGGGTCGACAGCGACTTCGCATCGCCGAGGTTGTTCGAGATGTCCACCAACGTCAGCCGGTTGAGCACGGCGAAGGCTTCGGCCTTGCCGCCGTGCACCGAGAAGGTCACCACCGTGCCGCCACCGGACATCTGCCGGGTGGCCAGCGCATGCTGGGGGTGGCTCGGTAGGAACGGATAGCGGACCGACTGCACGCGCGGATGCGCCTCGAGCCAACCCGCGATTCGCAGTGCGGCCTCCACCTGCGCGCGCACCCGCACCTGCAGCGTCTCCAGCCCCTTGAGCAGGACCCAGGCGTTGAAGGGGCTCAGCGACGGACCGGTGTGGCGCATCAGCGGCTCCACGTCGTTGCGGATGTAGGCGCTCTGGCCGAGGATCGCCCCGCCCAGCACACGTCCCTGACCGTCGATGTGCTTCGTGGCGGAGTAGACCACCACGTCGGCCCCCAACGTGAGCGGCTGCTGCAGCAGCGGCGTCGCGAACACGTTGTCGACGATCACCGTGGCGCCGGCCGCGTGCGCCAGCTCACACACCGCCGCGACGTCGATGAGGTCCTGCATCGGGTTGGAGGGCGATTCGAAGAACACCGCCTGTGCCGGAGTCGCCAGCGCCGTGCGCCACTGCCCCAGGTCGTGGCCGTCCACGAACTCGGTGGTCACACCCCAGCGCGGCAGCAGGTCACGCAGGATGATCGCGCACGAGCCGAACAGCGCACGTGAGGCCACGACGCGGTCGCCCGTGTTGACGATCGCGAGCAGCGAGTTGAACACGGCCGCCATGCCGCTCGCGGTCGCGAAGCAGTCCGCTGCCCCTTCCAGCTGCGCCAACCGCTGCTCGAACATCCGCACGGTCGGGTTGCCGTAGCGGCTGTAGACGAAGTGGTCGATCTCGCCCTGGAACGACGCCTCGGCCTGCTCGGCCGAGTCGTACACGTACCCCTGGGTGAGAAACAGCGCCTCGGAGGTCTCGTCGAACTCGGTGCGCTCCAACCCGCCGCGCACCAGACGCGTGGCGGTGCGCCAGTCGGGGCGATCGCCGCCCGTCTCGCTCACGACGCCGCCTCGTGGTCGCGCAGGACGACCGCCTGCGCGACGATCACGCGTTCGCCGTCATACGTCACCGACGGCGGACCGTGCAGCACGTAGCCATCGTCGAGCGCCGCACTGACGCGCTCGCAGAACGTGCGGTCATCCGGACCTGTCAGGCACCGGTACCGCAGGCGGGTTGGTGACTCGTCGCTCACTCATGCTCCTGGACTGCGCCGGACACTGCTCCGGCGAACGGGCCACAGGATCGCAGAACGGTGCGCGTCGCGCGACGGCGACGGCACGGCGGGTCAGCGCGGGCGCCGGTCGGGTCGCCGGCTCGGCCGATCCGTCGGGGACGCCGCACGCCGGCGCGAGGTCGTCGCGCGCGCGGATGCCAGTCCCGCCGGTTCGGCCAGGGGCCGATCGAGCACCGGCGCGGGCGGCGGAACGGGACGCGGACGCCTGTCCAGGTCGGCGGCGGCACGCGGCGGCGCCGGGCTGACGATGCGGAAGGCGGTGGCTCCGGCCACCAGGGCGATCATCGCAACGTACGTGTATTGCATCCACCGGTGCGACGTGTCGCTGCCCGCGAAGATCCCGTGCAGCACCGCCAGGGCAAAGGTCGCGTACGAGGCGTAGTGCAGCTTCCGCCAGACCGGCACCGTGATGAGGCGCCGAACCCGGAACGAGAGAATCAAGAGGACCATGAGCTCCGCCGCGATCACTCCCAGCGCCGACCAGAACGGCCTGTAGGGCGACGCTCCCGGTACCAGCAGGTCAGCCCAGGTGATGTCGACGGTCCTGTCGAGCACGAGTGCGACACCGTGCACCGCGATGGCGGCCAGCCCGGCGATCGACAGCGCACGATGGATCTCGATCGCAGTGACGCCCTTCACCAGCTTGCCGAACGGGCGGGTCTTCAGCACCAGCCCCGCCACCACCGACAGCGTCAGCAGCGCGAGGGCGAGGATGCCTGACGCGCGCGACACGAGCCAGGTCACGGGAAGCTCGGTCATGAGAGCCCTTCGGTCATCAGCGTGCGTCCGTCGTCGGTCACGACGATCGCGTCGACGTGGAGTTGGGCGGCCTCCCGCATGGCTGCGTCCGAACCCGAGATCATCAGCGCCGTGGCCGTGGTCTCCGCATCGACGGCGGTCGCGGCGAACACGGTGATGCGAACGACGTCGGTCTCGGCGGGCCGGCCCGTGGCCGGATCGATCACATGGTGTGCCGTGCTGCCGGCCGTTGTCGTCCAGCTGCGCCGATCGCGACCGGAGGTGGCCATCGCTCCACCCGTGAGCCCGACGACCGCCTCCTGGCCGTCGGCGAGGGTGATTGCCACCGGCCAGTCGCCCGAGGCGGGAACGCCGCGCACGGCGATGTCGCCGCCGGCACTCACCAGGCACGGGCCGAAGGGCGCGAGCATGTCCGCCGCAAGCTCCGCAGCAAGGCCTTTCGCAATCCCGCCCAGGTCGATGCCGACGCCCGGGGCGAGGTGAATGGTGAGGGTGTCGGGGTCGATCGTGGCCGGCGTGCCCTGGGCTGAAGGACACGCCGGCCGGCCCTGCACGTGGGCAGGGAGCTCGTCGAACGTTCGGTCGTAGCCCGCGGCGATCACCGCCGCCAGCACGGACGGGTCGAACCGACCGTTGGTGGTGCGTCGCGCTTCGAGCGCCAGCTCGAGGGCACCGCGCAGCTCGTCGGACGGCGCAACCAGCACGCCGTCCCGGTTCAGGCGCGAGAGCTCGGAATCGGGGCGAAACCGTGAGAGCTTCGCCTCGAGCTCGTCGAACAGGCGCCGCGCCTCCATCAGCGCTGTGTGCGCGTGCGGCGAGTGCTCGGCATCGACCACGAGATCGATGTCGGTCCCCATCGCACGGAAGCGCGACGCGAACCTCACGACGAACCGCTCGATGCGACCGGCGCGACGCTCACCGGGGTGTATCCGCCGCCGCCGCCGTTGGAGCTTCCGCCGCCGCCCGAGCTGCGGACAGACCCGCCACCGGACGACGAACGCGTGCCGCCGCCCACGTAGACGCGCACGTAGCGCACCGGACGCGGCTTGCGTGCCAGCGCTCGCCGCTGGGCGATGGTCTTCGCGACCTCGCGCTTGCGCCGTACGAGCTGCGCTTCGTACTTGGCCAGCGTCTGGGACTGCTTCTTGATGGCCGCCTGTGCCTGCGGGTCGGCGGCGGGCGGCTTCACCTCATGGGCGGCTGCCGCCCACGCGGTCGAGAAGCCGGCCAGCGAGAGCGCCAGCACGTAGCCCCTGACTTCGGCGGGCTTCATCAGTCGTCCCCACCCTCGTGCTCGCGCTCGCCGCCGTGGTCGTCATCGCGGTCGTCATCGTGGTCGTCGCCACGCGGGGTGGCCACCGTAACGGGCGCTGCGGCGCGCGGCGAGGAGCTCCGCGACGAGGAGGCCGTGCGGGCCGCTGCTGACGGGACGCTGACACGGATCACCCTGGTTATCGGGGTGCGGTCCGGGGCCGGGTTGTCCTTCAGCTCCTTGTCGAGCCGGCGCTGAATGCGGTTGATGTTGTCGGCGCGCGCCTTCAGCGTGATGTTGCCGAGTGCGTTGCCGACGCGGGCCTCGGTGGCGGCCGTCGCCTTGAACGCCGCGTTCGCGCCCACCGCGACGGCGGTAGCCACGATCACAGCGATGATTGCAGCGTGTATGCGGGACATGATGAGAATCCTCTAGTCGTCTGGGTTCCGATCCGGGTTTCAATGTAGGTGAGGTGTCCTTCAGCCCGGGACAGGCGCGCCCCAGGGGTTTGCAAAGAACTGGTAAGCGCGGATCGTCACAAGCGGGGGAACCGATATGGCCTATCCTTGGAGCCATGAGCGCACCCGTCTCACGCAGCGACCGCGAAGCCCGGCGAGCCCTGCTGCATGATGCGCTGAAGCACGTCGCCGAGACCGATGACCCCGACAGGGCGGCCTATGAGGCGATGCGGGCGCTCGACGCCTACCTCGATGCCCACCAGGCGCCAACGGGCGTGCCGCGGGAGCCACCGGTGATGGCCGAACGCCGTGCCGACTCCCAGGCGCGCTGG
>WBZQ01000296.1_pt1 | contig 42806 bp, 42 predicted proteins | sample 5204251 | NCBI WGS metagenome assembly WBZQ01 (sample SAMN12412402, study PRJNA552823) | activated sludge metagenome | isolation source: activated sludge from nitrification reactor of wastewater treatment plant... | place: USA: Virginia | collected 2017-09 | reverse complement strand
GTTCGCCCCCAGCGCCCTGGGGGGACCCACGAGCGCAGCCGACCCGTTCGTGTGTGCCATCACCGCCGCCGCCTACGCTGCGGGCGATCGGTGGACCGGCTTCTTCGTGCGCAAGGAGGCCAAGCGTTACGGCCTGCAGAACTGGATCGAGGGTCCGTTCATCGAGGAAGGCATGCCGGTCGTGGTCGTCGACGACACCATGACCACGGGCGGTTCGGTCGTCATGGCCATCGAGAAGGCACGGGCCGCCGGCGGTTCAGTGGTGGCCGCGATGGTCGTGATCGATCGCGAGGAGGGTGGGCGCGCCAACGTCGAAGAAGTACTGAACGGCGCCCCGCTCATCGCATTGTTCAACGCCGCCGAGATACTGGCTGGATAGAATCCGGCATCGACCGCGCGAAGGTTTGGAGAAGCATGGACCTCAAAGGCAACAGCGTTACCTGGATCGGCCACGGCACCTGGCTGTGGGAGACCTCCGAGGGGCGACGCATCATGGTCGACCCCTGGCTCAAGGGCAACCCGTCGGCCCCCGCCGAGCTTCATAACCCGTGGCCGCTCGACGCGGTCCTCATCACGCATGCGCACTTCGACCACGTCGGTGACGCCGTCGAGACGATCAAGCAGACCGGTGCCCACGCCGTCGCGGTGTTCGAGTGCGGCGCCTGGCTCGAGGCGCAGGGCTGCAAGAACGTGATCCAGATGAACATGGGCGGCACGGTGGAGGTCGCGGGGTGCCGCGTCACGATGGTGCAGGCCGTCCACTCCTGCGGCCTGCTCGAGGGCGACCACCTGGTCGAGGGCGGGGACCCCGCCGGCTTCGTGATCGAATTCCCGGACGGGCTCGTGGTCTACCAGGCCGGTGACACCGACGTGTTCGGCGATATGGCGCTCATCGGCGAGATCTACAAGCCCGATGTCGCAGTGCTGCCGATCGGCGACCACTTCACGATGGGGCCGCGCCAGGCCGCCCATGCGGTGCGACTGCTTGGTGTCAAGCAAGTCATCTCAGGTCACTTCGGCACGTTCCCGGTGCTGACCGGAACGCCGGAGGCGCTGCGCGCCTTGGTGCCCGCCACGGTGCAGGTGCCCGACATGACCCCGGGAACCAAGCTTCCGTAACCACCCCGCTCCGGTGACCGTCGAGCCCCGACCGCAGGTCATACGCGTGTCGGGGCCGACGGCCACCGTCGTGCATGGCGGGCAGACCTACGAGGCACGCATCCAGCCTCGGCTGGAGGGCCGCCCGCTGGTGGTGGGCGATCGCGTGCGCCTACGCGAATCGGGCGACGAACGCGTCATCACGGCGATCTCCCAGCGCACCACGCTGCTCGAGCGAGCGCAGGGCGCCGATGGCCCGCGCCGTCCGATCGTCGCCAACGCCGACCTGCTCGCCATCGTGGAGTCGCTGGCCATGCCGGCTGCCCGCCCCACGCTGATCGATCGCTACCTGGTGGCCGGATGGGTGGGGGGGCTGGAGCCGCTCATCGTGCTCACGAAGGCCGACCTGGCGGACCCCGCCACCGAGCGCGGGCTGGCGTCGCTGTACGCGGGCTTGGGCTACACGGTGCTGTGCGGCAGCGCGAAAGACGCCGAGTTCGCCGAGCGGGTTCGCGCGGCCATCGGCGGCCGCGTGGCTGCGCTCGTGGGGCAGTCCGGGGTGGGCAAGTCGACGCTCACCCGCCACCTGACCGGCGTCGACCGCGCCGTCGGTGAGGTGAGCGAACAGATCGGCGGTCGGCACACCACCAGCGACCCGCGCCTCATTCCCATGCCGACCGGCGGGGCGGTGGTCGACACGGCCGGTGTTCGATCGCTGTTCCTGCCGCCGTTGGGGGTGGACGAGGTGGGCGACGCCTTTCCCGAGGTGCGCGATCACCGGGGGGAGTGTCGCTTTCGCGACTGCCGCCACCTGGACGATGCCGGCTGCGCCGTCCGCGACCGGCTGGCGCCGTCGCGGGCCGAGAGCTACCGGATGCTCGTGGGCCGTCCTTGACGCGCGCTGGTTGCAAGCGTAAGTTCGCGCCAGCAGGTACAAATATCCTTACTTTTCGACACCGCGCCGAGGTCACCGATGAGCCGCTCCGTCCCAACACGTTTCTTGCCCCCGATCGCCGGTGGCGCTCCTCCAACCGGCTGGGAGGCGCTTGACAAGTGGGTCAGTGGCGACTCGGCTGCGGGCGACGCGGGCGGCGGTGCAGCTGCTGCCGCATCGTCATCCGGCAAGACCGGTTGGGAGGCCCTCGAGAAGTGGGTCGGTGGCGGCGGCGCAGCTGGTGCCGCAGCCGGCGCGACCGGTGCCGGCGCGGCGGCGTCGGGTGCCGCGTCGGGCAAGACCGGTTGGGAGGCCCTCGAGAAGTGGGTCGGTGGCGGTGGCGCAGCTGGTGCCGCAGCCGGCGCGACCGGTGCCGGCGCGGCGGCGTCGGGTGCTGCGTCGGGCAAGACCGGTTGGGAGGCCCTCGACAAGTGGGTCGGAGGGGGCGGAGGCACGCAGGCCGGCGGCGGGGCCGCTTCCGGTGGTGGCGCCGGTACCGAGGCGGGCCTGGAGGACAAGGCCAAGGAAGCTATGGACAAGGTCATGGACACCGTCCAGGAGAAGGCCGCCGAACTGCGCGACGACCTCGCGCACCTGCGCGAGAACCTGCCGGAGATTCAGGACAAGCTCGAGGAGCGCGGCAGGGGCCTGATCGCCACGCTCAAGCGCCTCTTCTCCGGCAAGTAGCCCGTACCACCAACGGCTTCCCGGCGCCGTCGCGTCGGGAAGTGCGCGGCCCGGGCCGAGGCTCAGGCGTGGCCCATGCGGTAGAGCCACCGCGTGTGCGATGAGACCGCCTGCCAGAGCGTGCGGTGGGCCTGGTAGCGCACCCCGTACTTCTCACAGACGTCGCGCACGATGGGGGCGATCGACGGGTAGTGCGTGTGGCTCACCTTCGTGAAGAGGTGATGCTCGATCTGGTAGTTCAGCCCGCCCATGTAGTAGGTGAGGAAGCGATTGCGCTGGGCGAAGTCCACGGTGGTCTCCACCTGGTGGCGTGCCCAGTCGACCTTGCCCTCGTCATGCATCGCTGCACGGCTCGGGAAGTCCGCCTCCTCGACGCAGTGGGCCAGCTGGAAGGTGACGGTCATGGTCTGCCCCAGCACGAACGAGCCGAGCGCATAGATCAACAGCACGTGCCACCAGGTGTGCAGCAGCAGCGGGATCACCAGCGACCACGAGAAGAACGCCGCCTTCCCGAGCCAGAAGCCGACGAGGTCCTTGCCCTTCGGCCAGGCGATGGGGGTCTCCTGGATCTTTCCCTGGACGAGGCTCTCGAAGTCGCCGCTCGTGTGCCACTTCAGCGCGACCAACCCGTACATGGGCCACAGATAGATGTGCTGGAAGCGATGGAACCAGCGACGCTCCTGCTCCGGCGCGAAGCGCGCGAGCGGCAGCACCTCGATGTCGTCGTCGATGCCCGCGACGTTGGTGTAGGTGTGGTGGATCACGTTGTGCTTCATCCGCCACACGTACGAGCTGCCGCCGATGAGGTCGAACGCCCAGCGCATCGCCCGGTTTCGCTTCGGGTTCTCGGACCAGGCGCCGTGGTTGGCGTCATGCACCACGCTGAAGCCGATGCCTGCCACCGCCAGCGCCAGTGAGGTCACGAGCAGTACCGAGTGCCACCAGGCCGCCGCCTGGAACACCAGGAGGTACCAAGAGAGCCCGGCCCAGGTGAAGAACACCACCGTCTTGCGGTGCAGGGCGCGGCGCGCCTTGCGGGCCCGGGCGGGCTCGGACACGAAGTCCATCACCCGCTGCTTCAACTCGGCATAGAAGTCGCCGCCACCATGGAACTCTGGGCGCGGCCCATACTTGCTCGGCGCAACCGGCGACGTGCTCATCGGCACATTTCCCAACTCGCGATCTGGACAGCAACGTCACCCGGCCGGGTGCCTCCGTTTACCCTAGGCCACCCGGCACCCCGCAGCAACACCGCCGGCCGAGGATTCGTGGATTGTCCGGATTCGCGGCGTGGTGTTCCCGACGCCGCTCGGGACCGGCCGCCGGTTGGCGGGTAGGCTCCCCGGGTGGCACGGGTCGTCCATGAGCATTCGGCAGGCGGAGTTGTGCTCGTCCCGGTCGGCCGTCAGGTGTTCGTCGCGCTGATCGAGGTGAACGGTGGGCGCGTGCTCGCGCTGCCGAAGGGGCACATCGAGGCCGGCGAACGGGCCGCCCAGACGGCCGTACGCGAGGTGTGGGAGGAGACCGGTCTGCGCACCGTCATGCGGGCGCCCCTGGGCCAGATCGACTACTGGTTCTACTCCCGCCGGCAGCGCTCGCGCATCAGTAAGCGGGTCGATTTCTTCCTGCTGGAGTACCGCTCCGGCTCGCCACGGCACTTCAACGACGAGGTGGACGGTGTGCGGTACGTACCGCTGTCGCAGGCGCGCGGCATCGTGAGCTACGACGGCGAGCGCGAGGTCCTCGGCCGTGCCGAGGACCATCTGCTGGGCGTGGGCCGAGGCTCACCCCGTAACACGGCGGCGCTCCCGCCGAATGTGAAGAAAGTGTGAGTTCTGGCGATTCCGGCCTGTCGGCAGGTAGGGTAGCCCGGCATGCAGGCCCCGGAACCAGCCGTCCGCAGCAGTTTGCGCAGGCGGGTCACCGCAATTGCGGGTGCGTCGCTCGTACTGGGCGTGGTCGCGGAGCCGGCGGTCGCCTGCGTCGAGGTCGGCGTCTACCGTGACGCGCCGGCCAGCCTCGGTACGCTCGACAAGCAGGTCGGCCGCGGGGTCACCGTCATCTCGACGTACGTGACCATCGGCCGTACCATCGACCCCAACGTCGTCAAGCTGGCGAAGCAGCGCCGCGCCAAGCTGCTGGTGACGCTGATGTTCGACGCCGGCAAGGACGGGTCCAACCAGCCCAAGTACACCACCGCGCGCATCGCCTCCGGGCGGTTCGACGGGCCGGTGCGCCTGCTCGCGCGGCAGATCAAGGGATCGACGCTGAACGTCGTGTTGCGGCCGATGCCGGAGATGAACACCGAGTGGTGGGCATGGTCGGGCACCAAGAACGGCAACAGCGCCGCCAGCTACGTCGCCGCGTGGAAGCGCGTGCGGCGGGTCGTGAAGCTGAACGGCGGCAAGCGGGTCAAGCTGCTGTGGGCGCCCTACGCGCGCAGCATCCCCGACACCGACGACAACGCGCTCGACCGCTACTTCCCGGGCAACGATCAGGTGGATCTCGTCGGCACGTCGGGCTACAACTTCGGTGCCGTCGGCGAGCTGGAGTGGCTCACGCCCCTCGAGCTCTTCCAGGACCCCTACGCCGAGATCCGCGCGCTCAGCACCAAGCCGTTCTGGATCGCCGAGACCGGCACCTCCACCAAGGGCGGCATCAAGTCGACCTGGTTGCGGTCGCTCGCTGGTCTGCAGAAGTCGCTTCCCGGCGTGCGGGGCATCGTGCTGTACGACGTGCGCGAGGCCAACGGCGACTTCCGCATCTCGTCCACCAAGCCGGCTCGCGCGGCGACGCGCGCCGTGCTTGCAACTCGCTGCGGGATCAAGAAGAAAGGCTGATCATGGCGACCGCTGCGCCCCGACGCACTATGGCCAAGCCGAAGCTCCGTCGCCGGCGGCTGCGGCGGGCGCCGCTGTACTGGGGCGACAAGCACATGACCGAGGCCATGGTCGACCGCCTGTTCTGGCGGGCCGGGTTCGGTCCGTCGGAGGCCGACCGCACGCGCTGGAAGGGCGCGCGCCTGTCCGCGGCGGTCAACTGGCTGCTCGCCACGCCGGTCACGCTGGTGGGCCCGGCGCCAACCATGAACGGCGCCGCCCTCGACCCGCTCGCCAACGACAACGACCTGGTCATGGCGTGGGTGGACCGCATGGTGCGCGCGGACAACCCCCTGCCCGAGCGCCTGACGTTCTTCTGGCACCGCCACTTCGCCACGTCGCGAGGCGACACCAGCGCGGGCATGATCCTCAAGCACGTGGGGTTGCTGCGGTCGTTCGCCGACCTGGCTGCCAACCCCAACGCCAACTTCCGCGACCTCGTGCAGGCCGTCACCATCGACCCGGCGATGCTTCGCTCGCTTACCGGCGATCAGAACGTGCGCGGCCGTCCCAACGAGAACTACGCGCGTGAGCTGATGGAGCTGTTCTGCCTCGGTATCACCGATGCGGCGGGGCAGGCGAACTACACCGAGACTGACGTCCAGGAGTTGGCCCGAGCGCTGTCCGGGTGGCAGAACAATACGACGAACCCCGCGAACCCGGTGTCGTACTTCACTGCCACGCGCTGGGACGGTGGCACCAAGACGATCCTCGGCAACACCGGCGCCTACAACGCCGCACAGGCGGTCGACGTCGTGCTGTCGCATCGCAACCATGCGCCCTACCTGCTTCGCAAGCTGTGGGGTGAGTTCGTCCAGTCGCCGCCGGACGACGTGACGCTGGCGGACCTCGTCCGCACCTACAACTCGCGTGGCCGGCGCATCCGGCCGGTGCTGAAGAAGATCCTCCAGCACCGCGCGCTGTTCGAGTCGATTGGCGAGCCGAACATGCTGAAGGCCCCGGTCGTGTACGTCCCGGGTGTGATGCGGGCGATGGGCCTGCCGATCGTCAATGCCAACCCGCGCACCCGGATGCAGGCGATGGGGCAGGAGCCCTACTTCCCGCCCGACGTGTCCGGGTGGGAGTACGGGCCGGCCTGGCTCGATACCACCACTGCGATTGCGCGGTTTCGTCTGGTGGCGGACTTCACCAATATCGAAGTGCCCGCCCGCATCGAAGCCACCGACACCGCGACCGAGACGCCGCAGCAGGCGTTCGATCGCGCGTATACCGCGGTCAAGCGACCGTGGCTTGCGCCCGGCACGCGGGCGCGGATCCTGGACTACGCCAACCGGACGCCGGGCGGCACCAAAGCCCAGCGCACCGCGCGTCAGCGCGTGCTGCGGTCGTTGATGCTCGGCGGTCCTGACGGGCAGGTGATGTGATGGACGATCAGACCAACGCACCCAGCGTGGGCGACGTCCACGCGCTGCGATGCGCCGACTGCGCCGCATCCGACAGCGCTGCGTACGACGCCGTACCGGTCGATTACATGCCGATTCCGGCCGAGGCCATCGCGGGGTTCCCCGACGGCGTGCCGAAGCTCGGTCGGCACAATCGGCGCCGGTTCCTGCAGAACGGCGTGGTGGGCGTTGCCTCGGTGTACGCCGCCACGAAGATCCCGTGGCAGACGGCGTTCGAGTCGGCCGTGGCCGAGGGTGCGGTGGGGCCGAACAACTGCCTCGTGCTGATCTTCCTCAACGGCGGCAACGACGGCTCCAACACGTTCGTACCCACCGATCCCACGCAGTACGCGGAATACCTGCGGCTGCGCCCCACCATCGGCCGCACGACCACGGTCGGGCTCACGAACACCGGCGGCCAGCTGGGCTTCCCGGCGATCCCCGGCATGACCGGGGCGGGTCTCACCCTGCAGACGATGTGGGAGGCGAACAACGTCGCGCTGTTCCCCGCGACGGACTACCCGAACCCGAACCTGTCGCACTTCACCAGTCGCGACTGGTGGTTCGCCGGTGCGCTGCAGAAGTCGACCACGGGGTGGCTCGGACGCTGGCTCGATGCCTACGGGTCGCAGACCAACCCCCTCCAGGCGGTGTCGATCGGCAGCAACGTGTCGAAGATCATCCGGGCCGCCCGGGCCCCGGTCGCCTCCGTGCCCGAATCGCTCGGGGCGGGCTTCGGCTTCACGGTCGGCGCCTCGGTGAACGGCGAGGTGGGCTCGCTGGCGGCGGAGCCGGCGAGCAACGCCGCCACCAGCCGGTCGCGGTTGGTGTACGGACAGACGGTGCAGGTCGCCAACAACCTGGGTACCGTCGGCGCCGTCAGCACCGCGGGCTACCCGGCCAACTCGTCGCTCTCCCGCCGCCTGCAGGCGGCGGCGACGCTCATCGCGTCGGGCCTCGGCACGCGGGTGGTCACCATCGACTGGGGTTCGTTCGACACCCACGGCGGACAGATCGCGGCCCAGGACCCGCAGCTGACGGTGCTGGGGCAGGCGCTCGCCGCGTTCCAGGCCGACCTGGTGGCCCGCGGCGTCGAGGGCCGCGTTGCGACCTGCGTGTTCTCCGAGTTCGGTCGGCGCGGCGGTGAGAACGCCTCCTCGGGCACCGACCACGGCGCCGGCGGAACCATGATGGTGCTCGGCTCCGCTGTGCGTGGGGGGCTGGGCGGCGAGGTCGCGCCGATGACGGCCCTCGATCGCGGCAACCTCAGGGTCATGACCGACTTCCGTTCCGTCTACGGCGCGCTGCTCAGCGAGTGGATGGGCGGCGATCCCGGGGCGATCCTGCCCGGTGGCCCGTTCCCGCTCACCCGTCCGGCCGGCGGGTCATTGATGCTGTGAACCCGCGCGCGGGGCGTCTCGCGCTGGCGGTCGCGGTGATCGTCGGGCTGTTTGCGGTGACGGTCGCCCCGGCGGCCGTCCGGCGGCACCGACTGAAGGTGCCCCCGCGTCCCGCGTTGCCGCGGGCACTGTCGGTCGACGAGGTCGAGTGGGCGCTCACCCCGTCGCGTTCGGTCGTGACGGCCGGGCGGGTCACCATCAACGTGTACAACCGCGGTATGGACGACCACGACTTCGTGATCGAGGACGTCGCCGGCGCGGTGCTCGGCAAGGCTGTCCTCCCGCCGGGCGGCGCGGATCAGGTTGTGGTGCTGCTGCCGCCCGGCGAGTACAAGCTGGTGTGCTCGCTGTTCCGTGGCACCCCGATCTCCCACGAATCGTTCGGCATGGTCTCCAAGCTGCGTGTGGAGGCACCGCCGGGCACGAAGAGCCGGGTGGCGCAGCGGCGCTGAGGCAGGGCGCGCGGGCTCGGCGGCGAACCTGAAATCGGCGCGTCCCGCGCCGCCACGTCGCCCGACCGGAGAAGGCTGTGTTCGCCCTCAACTTCTACTCGCCACTGTTCGTCGACCAGCTGCGTAAGGGCCGTAAGACGGCCACCATCCGGCTGGGCGACAAGCGCCACAAGTACAAGAAGGGCCAGCTGGTGTGGGTGACGGTGGGCCACCGCCACGGGCCGCGGCAGAAGATCTTCACCGCGATCATCGACCAGGTGGACTGCAAGCCCATTCGCGAGCTCACCCAGCGCGAGATCGAGCGCGACAATCCGGAGTTCCGCCTGGTGGAGGACACCATCCACTTCCTGTCGCACATCTACGCGCGCGAGGTGTCGCTGGACGATGAGGTATCGGTGATCCACTTCAGCGAGGTCATCGAGTATCCCTCGCTCAAGTAGCTCATGTCCCGCGTCCCGACGCTAGGCTGAGCCACGATGGGGACGTCCGCCACCGAACCGGCAAACGGCAACGACGCCCTCGTCGCCGCGGCGCGCGCGCTGGAGGAGGCGCTGCGCCAGGTCGACCTGCCGCTGGCATTGCCCCAGGCCGAGCGAGCACGGGTCACCGCCGGCGCCGCGGCGGCCGAGTTGCGCGACTACATCATCCCCCGCCTGGCGAACCTCGACGCGCCGGCGCTCGTCGTGGTGGGCGGGTCGACGGGTGCCGGCAAGTCCACGCTCGTCAACAGCGTCGTCGGCGCCGACGTCACGGTTCCGGGCGTGCTTCGCCCCACCACGCGTGCGCCGGTGCTGATCTGCCATCCCGACGCGCTGCACTGGTTCGACACCACGCGCATCCTGCCCGGGCTTGCGCGTGTGCAAGGTGGGGCGGCCACCGGCACCAGCGAGATCCAGCTTGTGACCAACGCGGCGCTCGGGCCGGATCTCGCGCTGATCGACGCGCCCGACATCGACTCGGTGGTCGACTCGAACCGCGCCCTGGCGGCCGAGCTGCTGGCGGCGGCAGATATGTGGGTGTTCGTCACCACCGCAGTGCGCTATGCCGACGCGGTCCCCTGGGAGTTCCTCCACACGGCACGTGATCGCGGTACCGCTCTGATCGTCGTGCTGAACCGCGTGCCTCGCGGGGCGATCGACGAGGTGAAGGCGGATCTCGCCGCGAACCTCCAAAGCAACGGGCTCACCGGCGTCGAGATCGTGGCCGTCGAGGAACAGCCCCTGGACCAGGGGCACATCCCCTTGGCGGCGGTACAGTCGCTGCGCAGCTGGCTCACATCCCTTGCGACCAACCACGAGACGCGCGCGCGGATCGTCCGCCAGAGCCTGAACGGCGCCATCAGCGACCTGCTCGGCCGTGCCAAGCAGGTGCATGAGGGGGCGCTCGAGCAGGATCGGGCCATGGCTGACCTGATGGCCCGCGCGAAGGCGCCCTACGACGCGGCCTCCGACAACGTCGCCGGCGATATCCGCGAGGGGTCCGTGCTGCGGGGCGAGGTGATGGCGCGCTGGCAGGAGCTCGTCGGCGGGGGTGAGCTGCTGCGCTCGCTGCAATCGACCCTTGGGCGGCTGCGCGACCGCATCGCATCGGCCATCACCGGCCGGCAGACCGCGACCGATCACTTCCAGGGGGCGGTGGAGAGCGGGGTCGACACGCTGCTTCGTGCTCGCCTGACCGAGGCCGCCCAGCAGGCGTATGCCGCGTGGCGCGATCACCCCGCGGGCCATGCGCTGCTGGCCGCAGCCCCGCCCGGTCTCGACCAGCCCTCCGCCGGACTCGGCGACAAGAGCGCCCGGTTGGTGCGCGACTGGCAGCAGGGCCTCATCGAGCTGCTGAAGGCCGAGGGCGCGGGCAAGAAGGGCGCCGCAAAGGCGCTGTCGTACGGCGTCAACGGGTTGGCGGCGATCCTGATGGTCGGCGTATTCGCGCACACCGGCGGGCTCACCGGTGCCGAGCTCGCGATTGCCGGCGGCGGCTCTGTCGTCGGCCAGAAGCTGCTGGAGGCGCTCCTGGGCGACCAGGCGGTGCGGACGCTCGCAGACAAGGCCCGCACAGACCTGGATGAGCGCGTCGACGCGCTGGCGGCCGAGGAGTGGGGCCGCTACCGAGGGCTGCTGGGTGCCGACCGGGCCGGCGAGTCGCAGGCGCTGGCCGCCGCCGTCGCTGCGGTCGAGGCGGCGCGCGAATGAGCGCCGTCGATCCGATCCGCGCGCGCATCGACACCCTGCGGCAGGTCAACGACCTCGGCCCGGGCCTGCTCCCCGCTGCGCTCCTCGCACGCTCCCGGGGTCTGGTCGACAAGTCGGCGGTGCGCCTGGAGCACGGGACGTCGCACACCGTCGTGGCTCTGGCAGGTGCCACCGGCAGCGGCAAGTCCTCCATCTTCAACGCCATCGCGGGCGCCCGGATCGCACGAAGCGGGGTGCGACGGCCGACCACGGCGACGGCCGAGGCGGTCACCTTCGGCGGTGAGCCGGCCGACGGTCTGCTCGATTGGCTCGAGGTGCCGTCGCGGCACGTGCAGCCCGACGCGCAGATGGCGGGCCTTGTCCTGCTCGACCTGCCGGATCACGACTCGTTTGCCGAGTCGCATCGGGCCGAGGTGGATCGCCTGGTCGAGGTGGTCGACGTGTTCTGCTGGGTCGTCGATCCCCAGAAGTACGCCGACGCCGCCCTGCACGAGCGTTACCTGAAGCGCTTCGGTGGTCACGAGGCGGTCACGCTCGTGGTGCTCAACCAGATCGACCGGCTCGCGCCCGATGAGCGCATCGCCTGCATCGACCACCTCGGCAAGCTGCTGGCGCACGACGGTTTGACGAGCGTGCGCATCCTGGCGGTGTCGGCGGCGACCGGCGAGGGCGTCGATCAGCTGCGATCCGAGCTCGTCGCGCGGGTGGCGGAGCACCGGGCGCTTGTGCAGCGAATCGCCGCGGACGTCGACTGGATCGGGTCCGACCTGGCGGCGGCCGTCGGCACGCGGGACCCGGAGCCGGTGACGAAAGGGCAGCGTGACGCGCTGGCGGATGCGCTGGCCGGCGTGGTCGGCGCGCCCGGGCTGGCGGCTGCCGCGGCCGCATCGCACCGTTACAACGGCGCCGCGGCCGTGGGGTGGCCGTTCCTGCGGTGGGTGGGCAAGCTGAAACCCGATCCGTTGCGTCGTCTGGGTCTGGCCAAGCAGCAGGCGTCGGCGTCGACGGAGGGTCCGCGCCGTACCAACGTGTCTCCCGACAACCCGGTCGCCAAGGCCGGCGTCACCACGGCGATCGCCGACCTCATCGGCGGCTCGGCGGAGGGGCTGCCGGACACCTGGCGGGAACGCCTGCGTACGACGACCGATCCGGCCAACCCCGACCTGCTGGACGGGCTCGACACCGCCATCGGTTCGGCGGGGATCGCCCAACATCGCCCCGGCTGGTGGCGCCCGGTCAACGGTGTGCAGTGGCTGCTGGCCGCGATCGCCGTTGCTGGGCTCCTGTGGCTGGCGGTGCTGTTTGCGCTGAAGTGGTTCGCGATCCCGGATCCGCCGATGTTTCGCTGGCATGGCTGGCCGGCGCCCACGCTGATGGTGTTCGGCGCTGTCGGCGCCGGCCTCCTGGTCGCGTTCGCCGCCAAGTTCATCGTCAACGCCGGGGCGGCACGGGAGCGCCGGCGGGTGCACTCGGCGCTCGCCGACCGCACGCGCGCCGTGGGCGAGGAGTTCATCGTGGCGCCCCTGGACGCCGAGATGGAGCGCATGCGGATGCTGCGTCGTCTGGTGGCGTCGGTCAGGTCGGCGAGCGGCGGTTGAGTCGCGACTTCGTGTCTCCTCCGGCGAGAATCGCCAAAACCACGGAGTTCCGACACGCCACTGGCCCGAAGTTCACGCCGGCGACACAACCCTGTGCAACGCTTGGTGCCAGGCACGAGTTGTTGCATCGACCGAGGGCGGCCGGCGAGTGCACATCGTGCAGCGGGTTTGTCACCAGCGATGGCTGGCGGGACCAGCGCCGATCCGCTAGGTTTGGCACTCACAGGGTATGAGTGCCAAACCAAGGAGAGCTTGATGGGGTTGACACCGCTTGGCGACCGCGTCGTCGTGCGTCAAATCGAGGCCGAAGAAGTGACGGCCAGTGGCATTGTGCTTCCCGACACCGCGCAGGAGAAGCCGCTTCGCGGAACCGTCCTGGCCGTCGGCGAGGGACGCTGGGAGAACGGCACGCGCGTGCCGCTCGACGTTCAGCCGGGTGACGAGGTCATCTACTCCAAGTACGGCGGCACCGACGTCACCGTCGACGGTGAGGACCTGCTGATCCTCCGTGAGTCCGACATTCTGGCGAAGGCGGTCTGAACCGATGCCCCCACACAAGGAAATCAAGTTCCACGAGGACGCGCGTAAGGCGCTGGAGCGTGGAGTCAACGTGCTCGCCGACGCGGTGAAGGTCACCCTCGGCCCCAAGGGCCGTTACGTCGTCCTGAAGCGTCCGTTCGGCGCGCCGACCGTGACCAACGACGGTGTCACAATCGCCCGCGAGATCGAGTGCGACGACCCGTTCGAGAACCAGGGTGCGCAGCTGGTGCGCGAGGTTGCAACGGCGACCAACGACATCGCCGGTGACGGCACCACCACCGCGACCGTGCTGGCGCAGGCCATTGTGCGTGAGGGTGTGCGGAACGTGGCCGCGGGCGCCAACCCGATGGGTCTCAAGCGCGGCATCGAGGCCGCGGTTGCCGCTGTGGTCGAGGCCGTCGGCAAGAGCGCGGTGCCAGTCAAGGGCAAGGAGGACATCGCCCGGGTCGCCACCATCTCCGCACGCGATCGTGAGATCGGCGACGTCATCGCAGACGCCATCGAGAAGGTCGGCAAGGACGGTGTGGTGAACGTGGAGGAGGGCCAGACCTTCGGGATGGACCTCGAGTTCACCGAGGGCATGCAGTTCGACCGCGGCTACGTTTCGCCGTACATGGTCACCGACCCGGAGCGGCAGGAGGCCGTGCTGGAGGATCCCTACATCCTCGCGCACGGTGGCAAGGTCAGCGCGATCAAGGACCTGCTGCCGATCCTGGAGCAGGTCATCCAGACGGGCAAGCCGCTGCTGCTGATCGTGGAGGACATGGAGGGCGAGGCGCTGGCAACCCTCATCGTCAACAAGCTGCGCGGCACGTTCACCGGCATCGTGGTCAAGGCCCCCGGCTTCGGCGACCGCCGCAAGCGTCTCCTGGAGGACATCGCCGTCCTCACCGGCGGCGAGCAGGTGTCCGAGGAGATGGGCCTCAAGCTGGAGAACACCCAGCTCGCCCAGCTCGGCCGCGCTCGGCGGGTCGTGGTCGGCAAGGACTTCACCACGATCATCGACGGCGCCGGCGACCCGGCCGAGATCAAGAGCCGCATCGCGACGGTCAAGACCGAGATCGAGAACTCCGACTCGGATTACGACCGCGAGAAGCTGCAGGAGCGGCTGGCGAAGCTGGCCGGTGGTGTGGCGGTGGTCAAGGTCGGCGCTGCCACCGAGACCGAGATGAAGGAAAAGAAGCACCGTGTGGAGGACGCCCTGCAGGCCACCCGTGCCGCCCTCGAGGAGGGCATCGTGCCCGGTGGTGGCGTGGCTCTGGTGAACGCGATCTCGGCGCTCGACAAGCTCGAGCTCACCGGCGAGGAGGCCACTGGCGCCGCCATCATCCGGCGCGCTCTGGAGGAACCGCTTCGCCAGCTCGCCGACAACGCCGGCCTGGAGGGCTCGGTCGTCGTGGGCAAGGTGCGTGAGCTGAAGGTCGGTATGGGCCTGAACGTCGACTCGGGCGAGTACGTCGACCTGGTGAAGGCCGGCATTATCGACCCGGCCATGGTGACGCGCTCGGCCCTGCAGAACGCGGCGTCGATCGCCAAGCAGGTCATCACCACCGAGTGCGTGATCGTCGAGGCACCGGAGAAGCCGAACGACGGCCCCGGCAGCATCACGAGCCCGAATATGGGCGGAGGAATGCCGGACTTCTAGGCCCCTCTGCAGGCTGTTCTTCGTGTGGCCTGCCCATCCGGGCAGGCCACACGCCGTTCGGCGGCATCCGACGTACACCGAACCCGGGTAGTCCCGTCAGGGTCACACACGAGTGGAGGGTGCGATGGGGTGGATCACTGCGGCCGCCAGGACCAGGCCGATCGAGGGCTTGGCAGCGCGACTGGTGCTCGCCGGGGTGTTCCTCAGCGCCGGGGTCGGCAAGTTCGCCGACCATGCCGGGTACGTCGAGCGCTTCGAGAGGTGGAGTATCGGAGCCCCGGGCGCCATGGTGGTGGTGACCGGCTCGCTGGAGGTGCTTGCGGGTGTGAGCCTGCTCGTCGGGTTGCTGCCGCGGCTGGGCGCCCTCACGGTCGTCGGGGTGATGGCAGGCGCGATCGCGACGGCCGGTCGCGTTGACGGTGGCCGCGACGTCTGGGTGCCGCTCATCATGATTGCGCTCGCCGCGATCGTTCTCGTGCGCGGCGCCGGCCCATGGTCGGCGCAGGCACGCCTTGCCGGCATTCGCGCTTCACGTACCCGAAGCGAGGGCGCCCGGAACACACGTTGCCTCACACGGGTCGGGGCCGTCTGACGTGTGGCGCCTTCCCTCCTCCCGGCTCCCGCCAGGCGCCGACGCCGTGATGGCGGATGTGCCCACAATGGCGACGGCCTGGCCCCCGTTGCCAGGGGCCAGGCCGTCGTGCCTGACGTGCGTGCGGCTCCAGACCCGGGTCAGGCCCGGAGCCCGAAGTTCTCCTCAGCCATTGGCGGCCCCTTCCTGCGGTCGCACGTCCCGCTCGGGACGCAATGCGCGGCCGCCGATGTCTTGGCCCGCAGCCCGCCGCTCCGCCGGCGGGCGCTGAAGCGGGGTCTCGAACAATCCCGTCACTGTCCGCGGTCCGCGATGCTGAGCGCAATGGCGTGTGCCCGGTCGCCGCGTGTGCGATGCGGCAGGTGTGGCACTTCTGCGTCGGACCTGGACGGACGTTCTCACGTGACCGCTCCACTTCGTGAGTACCGAGCCGGTCTCGATCCGATCAGCGCGATCGGGTGACCGCCTCGTACGCCGAGTGTACGCCGACGACAGCCCGCGTCAAGTCCCGCTGGCAGGATTGTCGACGATCGTTTCGGGTCGCCGTACGGCGATCGCCGGGACGCTTCCAGGCCGCCGCAGTCACGCCGATCCCGCGAAGCGGCCCGACCCAAGGAGATGAAGACGAGGCTTGCGTCCGCTGCCGGTGCGCTCGGCAGGACGTCGGAGCGGCTAGGTGTTCGCCGGATCCGCTCCGGCCACCGGCCCAATGTTGCCCGAGGAGATCACCGTGTCGATGAGTCCGTACTCGGCCGCCTCCGGCGCGGTGAAGAAGCGGTCGCGCTCGGAATCGGTGTGGATCTGCTCCACCGTCTTGCCGGTGTGCTGCGCGAGGATCTCGTCCAGCTTCGCCCGCACCGCCAGCGTTTCGCGGGCGTGGATCTCGATGTCGGTCGCCTGGCCCGAGAAGCCGCTCGACACCTGGTGGATCAGCACGCGCGAGTTCGGCAGGGCCATACGCTTGCCGGCCGTGCCACCGGCCAGCAGCACCGCGCCCATGCTCATCGCGACGCCCACGCAGATGGTCTGCACGTCCGGCTTGATGAACTGCATCGTGTCGTAGATGCCGAGCCCTGCGTACACCGACCCGCCGGGCGAGTTGATGTAGATCGAGATCTCCTTGTCGGGGTCGTCGCTGGCCAGGTGCAGCAGCTGCGCGATCACGAGATTGGCGATCTGGTCGTCGATCGGCGTGCCGATGAAGATGATGCGCTCGTTCAGCAGTCGCGAATAGATGTCGAAGGACCGCTCGCCGCGCGAGGTCTGCTCGATGACCATCGGGATGAGTGGGCTCACGGTGAGTTCCTTTCGCTCGAGTCGCGGGGTGCGAACCGTCGGTCTAGGGTAGCGAGACGTGTGTCAGCGGTGCCCCGACGGGCGTTGCAGGTTTCTCAGTCGCGCGCGAGCGCCCGGCGGCCGATCTCGATCATCGCGGCGATGAGGGTGGCCCCGATGAAGGGGACCAGCACGATCGCCACGCCGGTTCCGCCGCTCAGGCTGATCCCGATCGCGAGGACCACGAACGCACCAACCCAGGTCACGAGGACTCGTGCGAAGGGCGTCATCTTGCCGCGGCGCGGGCCCCGCCGCAGCTGGTCGTCCACCACGACCACGATCAGCGCGAGCACGCTCGCCATCACGAACCCGATCTCGAGGGGAATGCCGGTCCACGCCTCGTTCAACAGCGCAAGCAGCACGAGCCAACTTGCGATGCCCACGAGCATCCACCGGCCCACTCTTCGGGTGAGCAGTTCGATGCGGTCCCAGTCGTCAGGTGGGGACTGTGTGGGCGGGCCGGGCACCCCGCGCATCGTAGCGTGACCGGACACGGGTGGGCGCCGCACGTGGCGCCCACCCGCGCTCCCGCCGTGGCTCAGGCAGGGGCCAACCAGGCTGCTGACAGCTGCGGCGAGAAATCGTCAGCGGTCGCCACACCCAGCGGCGCGCCGCTGTTCTGGCGAACGACGACTTCGACGAAGTCTCCCGCGTTGAGCTGCACCAGGGTTGTGGCCGACTGGTCCGCGGTGTTCACGCCGTCACCGGGCTGCACCACGCGGGCGACGATGGTCGCGCCGTTCTTGCGCACGTTCAGCTCGCGGGCGCCGGCACCGCTCGGTGCCCAGGTGACGTTGGCGGTCACCAGGTAGATCCCGGCGGTGGTCACGGTCAGACGTGAGGTGTCCACGTCGGTGCGATGCAGGTTGGCGGCATCGAAGCGCTCGGTGTTCATCGGGATCGCCGTGAAGGCCCCGTTGGGAACGGTCGTGTTGACCGAGCTCGTCACCCGCACCGTCGGAACCCCGGAGATCTTGGCCGGGGTCACCGCGCCCGCGCCGAGGTCGGCGTTGGCGACGCTGCCGTCGGCGATGTCCTGGGACAGGATGGCACCGTCGACGATCTTGTTGGACTTCACCGAGCTGTTGGCCAGCTTCACCGAGGTGACGGCGAAGTTGGCGAGGTCGACGGTCTTCACCTCACCGTTCTTGATACTGGCGCTGCGCACCTGGTTCAGCGCGACGCTTGCGTAGGCGCCACCGCTCAATGCGACGAACAGCGCAATGGCGGCTACCACCATCGATGGCGATGGCTTCTTGAAGCTCTGCATGTGATCCTCCCCCGGGTCGAGGTCGTCGTCGGCATGGCCAACGCGACAAATTGCGTGAGCGCCTTGTGACCCTACAACCGGCGCACTCGCGGGAGGGGCCTCCGTGTGTCGAGCGGGTCTCCACCTGGATGCACCGCTATGGTCGCGACGTGCGTCTTGCCGAGATCCGCGTGCACCCGATCAAGAGCTGCCGTCCCGTTCGCCTCGACCGGGCCAACGTCGAACCGCGCGGCCTGCAGCACGACCGGCGCTACATGGTGGTCGACGCGGCGGGCATCTTCGTGACGCTGCGGTCGCTGCCGGAGCTCGCGTTCATCGACGTCGCGATCACGGCCGATCACTACCGCGTGTCGCTGCCCGATGGCGGCGAATTCGCCCTGCCGCACACGCCCACCGACGGCCCGATGGTCCTGGCGCACGTGTGGCGCGACACCGTGGCCGCTCGTGAGCACCTCGCTGCCGGCAGGGCGCTGACCGACTGGCTGGGCGTGCCGCTGCGGGTCGTGGGCATGGACGCGGCGTCAGTGCGCGCGGTGCCCGGGGGCGACGGCCCGGTGTCGTTCGCCGACGCCTATCCGATGCTCGCCCTGTCGGAGGCGTCGGTCGCCGATCTCTCCGCGCGGGTGGGTGCTGAGATGGTGACGGACCGCTTCCGCCCGAACCTGGTCGTCGGCGACACCGCGCCGTACGAGGAAGACAGTTTCGGCGAGCTGACCATCGGGGCCGTGCGGTTCCAGGGAGCGACATTGTGCTCGCGCTGCGTGGCCACCACAATCGACCCGGCCAGCGGTGCGCGCGGCGACGAACCGCTCCGCACGCTGGCCGGTTACCGGCGCGTCGACGGCCAGGTCATGTTCGGCGTGAACCTCATCCCCGCGGGCGTGGGTGTGATCCAGGTGGGCGATCCGGTCGTCGTGACCCATCGCGTGGAGCGGGCGCCGGCGTGACCACGTCCGGCCGGCATCTGACCACCCTGGAGCTCCGCACGCCCGGACGCGGCCTGCATGAGTTCACGGGCGCGGTGCGCGACTGGGTGCACGCGACCGGCGTGGCGCGCGGGCTGCTGACGCTCTTCATCCGCCACACGTCCGCCAGCCTGCTGATCCAGGAGAACGCCGACCCCGACGTCATCGCCGACCTCGAGCGTTGGCTCGGCCGTCTGGTCGCCGATGGCGACCCGATCTTCGCGCACACCCTCGAAGGCCCCGACGACATGGCCGCTCACGTGCGCACCGCCGTCACCCAGACGCATCTGTCGATTCCCGTGGACGGTGGCGTGCCGCTGCTCGGCACGTGGCAGGGCATCTACCTCTGGGAGCACCGCACCCGACCGCACCGGCGCCGGGTGGTGCTGCACCTCTCCGGCGACTGAACCGTGCGGGGCTGGCCTCAGGCCAGCGGGTGGAACGCCACTCCGGTCGACAGCTTGGGGAAGAAGTACGTCGACTTCTGCGGCATGGTCTCGCCCGCCTCGGCCACGTCCATCACTGCCTGCTTCGGCAGGTCGCGCAAGATGAACACCGCGGCGGCGGCACCGGACGTGCCGAGCTGCCATGCCTCTGCGGCGTCCTTGACGTAGGTCAGCACACCGTCGTGGGCAAGCGCGGCCTGGTCGCGATCGTAGTGGCGGCGAAAGACGCGTTGCTCGAGCACCGCGACGTCGAGCCGCGCCGCCGGCGAGGCGTCTGGCACCGCCGGTGCCGTCAGCACCGCCGCTCCGGACGGCCTCACCAGTCCGAAGGCCGGAGCGTCGAGTGGGGCGGCCCGCAGGGTGAGCTGCAGTGTGTCGAGGTCCGGGACAGCTGCGACGGTGAAACCCTCCGCCACGTTCACCGGGGCCGCCGCCAGCACGCGGTGGGTCGGCAACACCACGAGCCCGGGGTCCTCGAACGCGGTCAGACCCATCATCACCAGCTCGTGCGGCCCCGCACCGGCGCCGCCGTCCCGGCGTTCCTGCGCGAACCGCACCGCGGTCTCGTAGCGGTGGTGCCCGTCGGCGATGAGAATCCAGCGTGAGTCCATCAGCTCGGCGGCCGCATCGAGGGCGGCCGGGTCATCCACCCACCACACGCGATTGTGCGTGCCGTCGTCGGTGGTGAACGCCGAGACGTCCGCTGCCGACGCGTCGTCGATCGCTTGCCAGACCGCGCCCTGGGCGTCCGGATACAGGCCGTACACCGGTGAGATCTGGTGGCCGGCGCCGTAGAGGAGCTTGAGCCGGTCCTCCTTCGGCCCGGAATGGGTGCGTTCGTGAGGACGCACCTGACGCGTCGCGTACGGCTCTGCGCGCACGGCAGCCAGTATCACCCGTCGCTCGTGGCGCGTGCCGTCCGGCAGCGCGAACGCCTGCGTCCACGCCACCACGCCGGGACGCTCGGTGCGCGCAAGCACGCCGGTCGCGACCCAAGCGGCGACCAGGGCTCCCACCTGCTCGTAGGGCGGATCGGGCAGCTCCAGGTGCACCGCATTGTGGGGGTTGCGGGCGAGCAGGGCCGCGCGCCCTTCGGCGTCGATCACGTCGTAGGGGGGTGCCACGAGGTCGCCGAGCGCTCCGGCGACACCGGGGGTGTACCGCAGGGGATGCAGCGCATGCAGCTCGGCCACCGTCCCAGCCTACGCGATCGCGCCAGGTCCGCTGCCCGGCCCCCCATCCGCCTGTGCGCGTACCATCGACACGTGGTTCTGGACGGTCTCAGCGACGAGCAACGCGCGGCGGTCACCCATCCCGGCGGGCCGTTGCTCGTGGTCGCCGGGGCGGGTGCCGGCAAGACGCGCGTGCTCACCCACCGGCTGGCCTGGCTGGTCGATCAGGGCGTCGATCCCGGCGAGATCGTGGCGCTCACCTTCAGCGCCCAGGCGGCAGAGGAGCTGCGCACCCGAGCCGAGGCTCTGCTCGGCCGCTCACATGACGCGCTGCGCGTGCAGACCTTCCACTCGTTTGCCGGAGACCTTGCGCGCGTCCACGGCGTGGAGCACGGCCTTCTGCCGCAGGCGGTCTGGGCGTCGGAAGAGGAGCGCGCGCTGATCCTGCTGGAGCGCATCGGCGAGCTCAACCTCATCCACCACGACCTGCGCGGCAGCCCCGGCCAGGTGGTGGACGGCATCATCACCCGCATCGAGCGCTGCAAGAACGAACTCGTGAGCGCCGACGACTTCGTCCGGTTCGCCACCGCCACCCTCGACACGGCCACCAGCAAGAAGGAGCGCCGTGAGCGCGAGCGCGACCTCGAGTTCGCCCGCGCCTACGCGGCACACGACGCCTGGTTGGCCGAGGCCGGCCTGGTCGACTTCGGTGAGGCGATCGTGCGGGTGGTCAAGCTGCTCGGCGTCAACAAGGACCGCCTGACAGCGGTGCGTGAGGGCGTGCGCCACGTGCTGGTGGACGAGTTTCAGGACACCGACTATGCGCAGTCGCAGCTGCTGTACATGATCGGCGACCAGGCCGAGAGCCTGGTCGCGGTGGGCGACGACGACCAGGGCATCTACCGCTTCCGCGGTGCGTCCACCAAGAACATCAACGACTTCCGCCAGCGCTACCCGCACCGAGCCGAGCTGCGGCTGGAGCGCAACCACCGCTCCACGCAGGCGATCCTGGATGCCGCCCACGCCGTGGTGTCGGTGGTGCCCGACCGCGCGGCCAAGCAGCTGGTGGCGCTGCCCGAGGCCGAAGGCCCGCTCCCGCGGTTCTGGGTGGCGCGCGACGAGGTCGGCCAGGCGCGGGCCGTGGTTGAGGCAATCGGGGCCCATGCCGCCGCGGGCATCCCGTACGAGGAGCAGGCGATCCTGATGGACTCGGTGCGCATGGAGGCCCCGGCGTTCGTGCGGGCGCTGGAGGCCGCCGGGATTCCGCACCAGGTGCACGGCGGGCTCGGCATCTTCGAGCGACGCGAGGTGCGCGAGGCCATGGCGTGGCTACGCGCCCTGGCCGACCCGGACGACGCCCAGGCGCATCTGCGCCTGGCGGCCGACCCGTCGCTGGGCTTGCCGTGGGGAGCAAGCACCGATGCGGTGGCAATGGCAGCGCAACGCACCGAGACCGTCACCGGTGCGCTGGTGCGCCTTGCCGGCGAGGTCGACGCGCCGCGCCTGGTGGCACTGCTGGACGAGGTGGGGCCGGCCATCGTGGGACCACCCAACGAACTCGTGCGGGAGGTGATCGACCGCACCGGCATCCGCGCCCGCGCCATCGCGCTCGGTGGCGCGGAGGGCGCCGCGCGCCTTGCGGGTCTCGCGGCCTTGGAACGCCTCGCCGGCGATCTGGCCGAGCGGGAACCGAGCATCGACGGAGCGGGTCTGGTTCGGCAGCTGCAGGGGCTCGCGGACGTCGGCCATCGTGGGCGGGTGGAACGCTCACCGGAGCGGGTCGGCGTGCAGGTCTCGACCATCCACCAGTCCAAGGGCTTGGAGTTCGACGCGGTATTCGTGGTGGGGCTGGTGGCCTCGCGCGTGCCAGGGCGCGACCGGCGCGGTGCCGACATTCCCGACGGCCTGCTGCCCGAGTCGATCGAGCGCGGCCGCGACGCACACATCGCCGAGAAGCGGCGACTCTTCTACGTCGCGCTCACGCGGCCCCGTCGCCACCTGGTGATGTCCACCTATGAGATGGGCGAGCGGTCGCCGCAGCGCCCGGCGCCATTCTGGGACGAGGCACGTGCGGCGGTGGGCGACCCCGACCCGGAGGTCGTGGGCGCCGGTCCGGAACGAGCGACGCTCGAACGCATCGCCGCGGCACGAGCGGCACTGGAGCTCGCAGTGCAGACAGCGGCGATCGGGAGAGCCAGGGGCACGGCCGCGGTGTCCGACGAGAACGCACTGGCGGTGGGCATCGAAGGTCTCGTCGCCGCACAGGTCGAGGCCTTCCTGCCCCCGCAGCCGCGGGGGCCCGCGGCGGCGTTCGCACCCAACCCGTCGCCGCCGTCCATCGACATCTCGCCCAGCGACCTTCAGGCCTACCGCATCTGTCCGCTGCGCTACCGCTACGGCCGCGTGGACCACATCCCGTCGGTGCGCCGGCCGGCGGGGCTTGTCGGCAACGCTTTGCATGCGGCCCTCGAGGCGCACTATCGCCCCGGGGGAACCGGTGGCGACGGCGAGAAGCTGGTTGCCCGGTTCGCCGCCGAGCTCACCCGCCTCGGCGTCGCCGACACCGCCGAGGGCAAGCAGGCGCTGGCCCGTGGGCGCACCCACCTGCCGACCTACCACGACTCGCTGGAGCGCCGCGGGGTCGACATCCGCGGGGTGGAGCGGCGCTTCACGTTGCCGTTGGGTCGCCACACCGTGCGTGGCCGCGTGGACCGGATCGACCATCGCGGCGACAGCACCGCCAGCGGTTTCCAGATGGTCGACTACAAGAGCGGACGGCCGCCTTCCGCGCCCGGTGTGGCCGACGAGGACATCGTGCTCGCCCTCTATCTGCAGGCTGCTCGCGAGCGTGGCTCGGCCACACGTGGGGCACGGCTGGACTACGTCCTCGACGGGGAGCACCGTGTGTTCGACCCCGATCCCGGCGAGCTGGCGGGCTACCTGGGTGAGGCGGAGATGCTGGCCGACGCGGCGGCGGACGGTCGCTTCGATCCGAACCCGGGGTTCCACTGCCGTTCGTGCGACTATCAGCTCCTGTGTCCGGCGAGAGATCGATGACCAACACCGTCCAGGTGGCGAACCTCGAGGTGGGTGCCCCGGTGGAGGGCGTCTTCGCCGTGCGCAAGAAGGAACGCCGGCTGTCGCGTCAGGGTGACGCGTACCTGGCGATCACGCTGGCGGATGCCACCGGCGCGATCCCCGGCTACGTCTTCGAGCAGGCCGACTTCTTCGGCGAGCAGTTCGCAGTGGGCGATCGGGTGCGTGTTGCGGGTCAGGTGGTGGCACGCGGCGGGCGTCCCTCGGTGCGCATCAGGCACTTACGGCCCGCGGCCGACGAGGTCGCCGCCGCGGAACTCCTGCCCCGCAGCCACCGGCCGCCGGAGGAGCTCATGGGGTTTGCCATCCACCTGGCGGACGAGATCGCCGACCCGGCGCTGCGCACCGTCGTCGTCGGCGTCCTCGCGGCCCCCGACCTCGCGGCGGGGTGGCTCACCGCGCCGTGCACGCGGTCCGGTCATCACGCCTACCAGGGCGGACTGCTGGAGCACACCGTCGGGGTGGCATCGCTCGCCCAGACGCTGACGCAGTGGCACCCGCGTCTCGACCCCGACCTGCTCGTGGCGGCGGCCATCGTTCATGACGTGGGTCACATCCGCGCCTGGCGACTGGGCGCGACGTTCGAGGCCACCGACGAGGGCCGCCTGCTGGGCCACGTCGCGATCGGCCACGGCATCGTCGAGGCGGCGGCACGGCGGGGCGCGTTGGCCGACGAGCGGCGACTGGCGCTGCTCCACGCGATCGCCTGGCACCACGGACCGCCCGCGGGTCAGGCACCCGGCGCCGCGTCGCCCGAGGCGCTCGCACTGTGGCGCATCAACAGCCTCGAGGTCGGCGTCAAGTCGCGTCTGGAGGGACCCGGGCCGATCGACGGGGAGTGACGGGCTTCGCGCTGACCTCTCTGTGTTCGGCAACCCACACGCCCTCTTTGCACTTTCTTTCCGTTTGCGCGGTCGATTGTTTGCCGGGCGACGCCGATAGTTCTGTTCAGAGAGCCCTGGGCGTCGTCGAGGGAACGATCAAGGAGCACACGAATGATTCCGGCATGGAACCTCAAGAAGAACCTGGCCATCGCAGCGCTCACCGCGGTGATGGGTGTCGGCGGTGTCGCCGGCGCGTACGCGGCGAGCGGATCGAACGACTCGTCCGGCGGCACCACGTCCTCCACGGCGACCACGACCACCACGACGGACACCACGACGACAGGCACCACCACCGAGCCGGGCGATGACAATGGCGGCGACCGGTGCGATCGCGACCACGACGGCCGGCGCGGCGCCTCCGACGACGACGACGACAACGACGGCGTCCGCGACCGCAGCGACCGCGACGACGACAACGACCATGTCTCGAACCGCGCCGACTTCGACGATGACAACGACGGTGTGAGCGACACCCGCGATCGCGACCATGACAACGACGGCGTCGACGACCGCGTCGACAACGACGACGACAGCGACTGCGTGCTCGATCCGGTCGACAAGGACCGAGACAACGACGGCATCGTCGATCGCCTCGACCCCGACGACGACAACGACGGCATCGTCGATCGCCTTGACCGCGACCGTGACAACGACGGCGTGCGGAACAGCCGCGACCACGACTTCGACAATGACGGGATCAAGAACCTCAAGGACTCGGACCAGGACAACGACGGCGTGTCCAACCGCAAGGACAACGACGACGACAACGACGGCATCCTGGACGACCGGGACTCGCGTCTGACCTAGACCTCTCCCAAGCGATCTGTGGCTCCCACGGGCCCGGCCGAGTGCACCGGCCGGGCCCGTGTCCGTTCTGTGTCCGACTTCACCTGACACTCGTTTGGTCGGTCACCATCGGCAGGAGACGTGACCTACAGTCGTGCGTGGCGAGGCACTTCCGACGCGAAGTTCACGCCGGCGACACAACCCTGTGCAACACCTGGTGCCAGGCACGATTTGTTGCACGCGGCGGACGGGGTTGGTCCGGCGTCTGGGTGGGGACCCAAGCGGTGCCCGCTATCCTGGCGGTGACCAGACACGACGGAGGACGCCACGATGGCAACGCTCGCCGAGCGGCTCGAAGACGACATGAAGACCGCGATGCGCGGCGGCGACAAGCTGCGGCTCGGGGTGATCCGCCGTGCCCGTGCCGCCATCAAGAACGCGGAGATTGCCCAACGCAGCGAGCTGGACGATGCGGCCGCGGAGAAGGTGTTGCGGACGCTCGTCAAGCAGCACAAGGAGTCGATCGAAGGGTTCCGCCAAGGCGGTCGCGACGAGCGCATCGCCGAGGAGGAGGCGGAGATGGCCGTGCTGGACGAGTACCTGCCCCAACAGTTGGGGGCCGATGCCATTGCGCCAGTCGTGCGCGAGGTCGCCGAGGAACTCGAGGCCGACAGTCCGAAGGACTTGGGTGCCGTGATGAAGGCCGTGATGGCTCGTCTGGGCGGAGCGGCCGACGGCGGCACCGTCAACGCGATCGTGAAGCAGGTCATCGCGGAGCGGGCGGGATAGGCGGATGCGGTGGGCCGACGTGCTGAAAGCGCAGCCGCATCTCGCCGCAGACGCGCAGGCGTCGTTCGAGTCGGGCCGGCACAAGTCGCTGGCCACGCTGCGGTCCGATGGATCGCCACGGGTCAGCGGCATCGAGGCCACGTTCATCGACGGCGACCTGTGGTTCGGTTCGATGTCCGGCTCACCGAAGTCGCGTGACCTCCTACGCGATCCCCGCTTCGCGCTCCACAGTCCGTCGGCAGAACCCGAGGTGTGGCGGGGTGATGCCAAGATTGCCGGACGCGCAGTGCCCGTCGCCGATTCCGCGGCCAAGGAGCGTCTGAAGGTGGTTACGGGAAGCGAGCCGCCAGGCGAGTTCGACCTGTTTCGCGCCGATGTCGACGAGGTGGTCGTGATCCGGCTTGGCGACCCGCCGGACCACTTGCTGATCGGGTTGTGGCGCCCCGGTCAGGCGCTGCAGGTCATTCGCTCGAGCTGAGCTACTGTGCGGTGCCGAAGCCGATCTTCGGCGGAGCGTCCGACACCAACCTGATGTAGCAGAGCTCGTCCGGGTTCAGCCAGTAGGTGCCCTCCTCGGCCTCCACCTTTCGCCAGCCGTCGCCGTCGAGTCCGCCGACGAGCGCGTCGGCAGCCGACTGTTCCACCGTCAGCCGCAGCACGGTGCCGCCCTCGAATCCAAGGTCCAGTCGTCGGCCGCTCATCGTTCGCCTCCCGCTGTCAGGTCGTTTCCCGGATCATGGCGAACATGCCACGTCGGTGCCTCGTGCCCTCGCAGGTCTAGTCGTGTCCCTCGACGAGCTCGGTCAGCACGCCGCCGGTGGACTCTGGGTGGATGAACGCGATCATGTGACCGCCGAGCCCGCGTCGTGGGGTCTGGTCGATCAATCGCGCGCCACCTGCCGCAAGTTCCGCGAGTGTGCCGGCGAGGTCGGTCACTTCGTACGCCACGTGGTGCAGCCCGGGGCCGCGCTTCTCGAGGAAGCGGGCGACGGATCCGGCCGGGTTCACGGGCTGGATGAGCTCCACGAACGAGTGGCTGCCCGCGTCGAGCGCGGCGGCCTCGACGCCCTGGTCGTCGAGGATCTCGCGCACGGCGACGGTCATCCCGAACCGGTCGCGATAGGTCGCGATGGCAGCGTCGAGGTCGGCCACGACATAGCCCACATGATGGATCCGCGCCGTTCGCACATGGTCGATTCTATCGGTCGTCTGCGCGACAGCCAGGACTTCCAGCCGCAAGGCGGGTGCGCATGCAACAACTCGTGCCTGGCACCGAGCGTTGCACAGGGTTGTGTCGAGTGTGCGCAAACGGTGACGGGTGCGACGGAGTGTGCGCCGGATCGGCACGCGATGCGGTGAAGGCGACGGGACCTCCCCGAAATGTGTGTCGTCACGTGGTGCCGCGCAGGTGACGTGCGAGGCCGGTGAGCGCGCCGCTCCACAGCAGGCCCTGCGTCTTCTCGGGAAAGGTCAACCGATAGCTGAAGGCAAGAAGGCCCTGGGAGTGGCTCGTCAGCGTGACGGCCGTTCCGTCGTCATGCGCCGCCAGCGCGATCTCGGTGGGAGCTCGAAAGCCGAGCGAGGCAGTGAGCAAGCCGAGGCGAACGGCCGGCTCGAGCGTCACGATGGTCGGCGAGGTCCAGAAACGGCGACCTCGAGGATGCACGAGCTGCAGTCGCAGGCGCGACCCCACCACGGCGGCGGGCGTGTCGATGTGCGCCGCCACGCACGTCGGATTCCACGACGGCCAGCCGGGCACGTCGACGAGCAACCCCCACACGGTCGACGGATCGGCGGGTGCCACCACCGACACGGTGATCGGCATCAGCGCGCGGTGACGCCTTCGAGTCGCAGGATCTCGTCCATTGCCGCGCGTCCCACCGCGAGGTCATCCGGACCAGGCTCCCGGGTGGCGACCGTGGACTGGATCGTGTGGCCGACGCGGTGGACCAGACGAGCGACGGCATGATCCGGTTTGCGCGTGGCAAACGCGAAGAGCTCGACGGCGGCGCCGACGCTGATGGCCGTGCCGAACGCGCGCGCGGTGGTCGACGCGCGCGGCATAAGCTTGCGCAGCGCGGTGTTCACCAGGACGGTCGAGATGATGAGTGGCACCACCAGATTGCTGCCGCAGCGGTCGTGCTCCTTCGGGTGCGCGGCGGCGCGCGCAACCTCGGCGGCGCCGCCCTGCTCGTAGGCGGCGATGCTCTTGTGCTCCACTCCGTGCCATGTGGCCGCTTCGGAGCCGCGCAGGGCCACGACGGCGGGCAACAGGCCGCCGGCCGCAGCCACCAGCTCCTGCGTGATCACCGATCGCGCCGAACGGCGGGTGAGCGCAGTGAGCGTGGCAGACCCGATCATCGCCAGGATCACCTGCATGTTCTCCATCGCAAGGCGTGCGCCGGGGGAGCCCACCCGCGCAGCCGGCACCACGGCGACGGCCTCCGCCATTCGCAGCACGCCGCGCAGCAGCGGGATCTCCGCCGCCGGGCCGACCGCGAAGCGCGGCTTGTGACCCGACGACACGCTGATCTCGCCGTCGTCGGTACGGATCGCTGCGGCCCAGTGCGTCGGGCCGTGTACGAGGAGGCCGTTGGCGAGGGCCATGCCCCCCAGATGTGGTTCGATGTCGTCGTTCACAGCTGTTCGGCTTCGCCCTCGGGCGAAGCTTCCCTGCCGCGCAAGCGCGCCTCCTGCCGAGTTTCCGCCGCCATTCGCCCGGCGCCGGCGTCCGAGATGTCCACGAACGACATCGCCGCGGCCAGCGCCGTATGCCCGGCCTCCTCGCGAATGAGGCGATGCATCTCCTGTGCCACCCGCCGGTAGGTGGCGTGTCCCTGCGGTTGGCTGCGCAGCTCGATCAGGTGCATCGCCTCGCGGGCGTTCATGCCGATGGTGAACCGGATGCGGTGCGCAAGGGTCACCGCATAGCCCGCCTCATCCGGGAACGGCCCGCGCAGCAGGTCGTGGAGCGCGGCGCACCGCGCCTGGGCGGCGCGGTAGTCGTCGGCCACCCCTGCGTCATGCACCTCGGGCGGTATGTCGTAGCCGAGATCGGCGGTGAGTGGCTGGGCCTGCAGGGTCAGGAGACGATGGCGCTGCAGGTCGCGGTAGGCCCCGTAGTCGCACACCACCTCGAAGGTGTAGTTCGTCGCCTCGAGTGCGCGGCCGGGACGTTCACGCCGGTCGGCGCGGCGACCGACGTAGGCGGCAACGACCGCCGCCTGGTCGGCCGGGCCGAGGTTCTCGGCGGCATGGCGCACCTCCTCCAGCGGGCGGCCCGACGACGGCCAGAGGGCATGGGCGATCACGCGGCTCTCGCCGTCGGGATCGAAGTCGACGAGGCGCACCACCGGACCGTCGACCTCCTGCGGCCGCTCGCCGAGCAGGCGCTGGGCGACCGCGTCGGTCGCGGCGGCGTTGTCGTGCAGGTAGTGCGCATGGCGCCCGCCGCGATCGGGCCGATCCGTGCGGGTGAGGAACGCCGGGATGACCTTGCGCAGCTCGCGCAGCATCGCCTGGCCGCACTCGCGGGCCTCGACCAGTGGACTGGCCTGCATCCGCACGAGCATTGCCTCGAACGCCTGCCCCGACGCGAAGATGCCCACGTTGGCCTGGGTCGCCGCCGGCAGGAGTCCGCGCAGCGCGTCGAGGGCCTGTGCGCGCACCGCGCGCTCCCGGGCGGCCGGTGGCACCGACGCATCCGCCGGCGTCACCCGGTCCAGGTGGTCGACGAGCACCGGGATGAGGCGTGCGTAGGTGTCGAACGCCTCGTCGAGGACCTCGGTATAGGCCGGGCCGCACACCGGATCGGCGAGCACCGCCTCCGGCCGCACGTAGCGGTACTGCCCGTCCGGTCGGTCATCCAGCCGGATGTAGCGGGTGGACTGCTCGAGATACGACGCCAACCGTCCCCACTCCAACACCTTGGTGAGGAGGTTGGAGGCACCCTCCACCGCGAGATGCGCCCCGCCGAGCTGGGCGACGCTGTCGTCGCCGTATTCGGCCAGCACCCGATCGTAGAACGCGTCCGCCTTCGCGGCACCCGTGTCGGCGGCCGGTCGCGGGCCGCCGTCTGCCTCGGGCGGCAGGAACTCGTCCACGAGCAGCCGGCGAAGGGACTTCGCACTGCGGCTGTAGCGGGCGAACAGCGCGCCCTTCACGACCTCCGGCAGATTCGTGAGGGCGAACACCGGGCCGCTGACATCGGTCACGTACGGGGCGACGCGTTCGCGTTCGTGCGGGGTGAGATCGTCGGTCACGTCAGCGCGATCGTACCGGTGCGCGCCCACAAAAAAATGGGCCGACCGGGGTATACCGGCCGACCCATTCGGCAATTCCTTTTGCGGACTGCGGTTACGACAGGAGCGTCACGTTCGTGGCGAGCGGGCCCTTGTTGCCCTCAGACACCTCGAAACGCACGCGTTGGCCCTCGTTGGCCGTGCGGTACCCCTCCACCTGGATCTCACGGAAGTGCAGGAAAAGGTCCTTTCCTCCGTCATCCGGAGTGATGAACCCGTAGCCCTTCTCGGCGGAGAACCACTTCACGACACCTTCTGGCATATCGACCATCCCTTACAATTCGGCGAGCCGGACCGCCACCGTCGCCGAAACGTCGACGCCAACACCCGATCCCGCAATCTCACATCCCGCTACCGGGTGCGGGGGCACAATAGCGCGTTCGCAAACCGCAAGGGTCAAAATTCCTGAAAATCTCTCCGCCGAACGCCGTGACAAAATGACGACGCCGACACCCCGCGGCGCCACGTCCAACGGCGGCCAGCGGCCCGGCGGATTCCGCCGCGATCGCATCACCTGGCTGGTGTACCTCCAGATCGGGATCTACGGCTGGGTGCTCTACAGTCTCGGTCCCGCCATCCAGCTGCTGCGCGAGGAAACCGGGGTCAGCAAGACGGTGTCGGGCCTGCACGGCACGGCGATGGCGCTCGGTGCCCTGGTCACGGGGCTCACCGGCGCGCGGGTCGTCGAACGCATCGGTCGGCGATGGGCGCTGTGGTTCGGGCTCGCCGGTGCGGTGCTGGGCGGGGTGCTGATCACGGTGTCGCGGGCGGTCCCGGCGACGATGGCGGGGGCGTTCCTGGCGACCCTGGCGGGCTCCTACGTCGTCAACTCGGTGTCGACGGTCATGGCTGACCACCACCGGGCGGTGGGGTCGGCGGCGGTCAGTGAGGCCCACGGGATGGCGGCGGCCGTGGGACTGCTGGCGCCGCTGGCGCTGGGTGGGGCCGAGGCGGTCGGAATCGGCTGGCGCGCCGGGATGCTCGTCGCGGCCGTGCTGGCGGTGGTCCTGGCGGGGGTGATGGGTGGCGTGCGCGTGCCGGATCATCGCCTGGAGCGTCCGCCGCACCACGACGCCTCCGGACCGCTGCCTCGGCGCTACTGGTGGTCGTGGGCCGTGCTCGTGGCGTGCGTCGCGGTGGAGTTCTCGGTCTCCATCTGGTCGTCGGTGCTGCTGCGCGAGCGCGATGGCCTCGGGCAAGGCACGGCCGCCGCGGGTGTCACCGCGCTCGTGGCCGGGATGGCGCTCGGGCGGTTCACCGCTGGGTGGCTGGCACGACGCGCAACGCTCGACAGCCTGATGTACGGGGCCCTGGTGCTGGCAGCCGCCGGCTGGGCAGTGTTCTGGATCACCACCACTCCGGTGGTGGCGTTCGCCGGGCTCGTGATCTGCGGATTGGGTATCGCGTTCCATTTCCCGATCGGCGTGATGCGCGCGCTGGGTGCCGCGCCGGGGCGCACCGACCGAGCCTCGGCTCGAGCGTCGGTGGGGGTGGGGGTGGCCATCGGGCTGGGGCCGTTCATCCTGGGCGCGATGGCCGACCGGTTCAGTACGCACACGGCGTTCCTCGCGGTGCCGGTGCTGCTTGCGCTCGCCGGGCTGGCAGTCAGGGCGTCGGCGATGGATCGCCCGACGCGGCAAGTGGCGTAGCCGCTGCCACGACCTCGGCGAGCGACGGTCGTTGTGCGGGGTCGACCGCGTGGCAGGCGTCGATGATGTCGGCCAGCGTCCGCGGCAGTCGGCGCAATGTTCGTACCGATGGCGGGGCAGGTTGTGCAGCCTCGCGACGTGCGGGTTCACCGGTGGCGGCCTCGAACAGCGTGCGGCCCAACCCCCACACGTCGGTGGCCGGGCCGACCTGACCACCGCGCCGCTGCTCGGGCGCCATGTAGCCCGGCGAGCCGTAACCACGGCTGCGGCCGGGGGGCGCTGCGATGCCCAGGTCGATCAACTTCACCTGCCCGTCCTGGCACACGATGTTCGAGGGTTTGACGTCGAGATGGATGAGGCCGTGGCGGTGCAGGTAGCCCAGCACCGAGCTCAGCTGGACGGCGAGTACGCCGAGTTCTGCGAGAGGGGAGCGCCCCTCGAACTCGATCACGTGCGAGAGCGTTGCGCCCGTGAGCGTCTCCAGGATGACCGCGGCGGGACGCGTGTGGACCTCATAGGCACGCACCAGGTGCGGGTGGGTGAGCGTGTTCAGGTGCGTGCCCTCCGTCAGGAGGCGCGCGCGAGCCGCTCGCGGGGCACCCGGTGCCACCCGCTTCACGATGCACCGGCATTCGCGGTCGCTGCTCCACGCGTCGTAGACGTCGGTGTCCTCGCCGCGACGCAGGTGGGCGATGCAGGTGTACCCGGGCAGCAGCTGGGTGCCCACTACAGCCGGGGGTGGTGAGGTCACGCAGTGGCCACGGCGGGAGTGGGGGGCCCGGGGCTGGAGCGCCTCGCTCGGCTCTGGATCCGTCCGGCACCGAGCGTCAGCACGGTCTCGGCTGCCTCGATCAGGGCGGGATCGTGAGAGATCACGATCACGGTGCGAGTGCGGGCGATGTCGCGTATGGCCGCGATCAGGTCGGCGCCGCCGGTGTCGTCCAGGTGGTTGGTCGGCTCGTCCAGCACCACGATGGCGGCGTTGCGCACGAGTGCCCGGGCCAGCGCGATGCGCTGGCGCTGCCCGCCGGACAGTCGCGCCCCGCGCGCCCCGACACGGGTGTCGTAGCCATCGGGAAGCGCGGCGATGACCCCGTGCACTCCGGCGGTGATGGCGGCCGCGACGATCTCGTCGTCGCTGGCGTCGAGCTTGCCGAAGGCGATGTTGTCGCGCACGGAGGCGTCGAGGATGCCACCCTCCTGCAGCACCACCGCCATCTGCGCGCGCAGCCAGGCCAGGTCGAGTTCGCGCAGGTCGATGCCGTCCAGCAGGACGCGACCATCCGTCGGGTCTTCGAGCCGCAGCAGCAGACGGGCAAGCGTGGACTTACCCGCCCCGTTGGGTCCGGCCACCACGTTCAGTCGGCCGGGCTCGAACGTGCACGAGACGCCGCTCAGGGCGTCCAGCTCGTCGCCGTAGCGGAAGCGCACTCGGTCCAGGCGCAGCTCCCCGCGCAGGGTCGTCGGCTGGACTCCCACCGCCGGGCCGGCCACTGCCGCCGGCTCGTCGAGGATCTCGATCACGCGTTCGGCCCCGGCCGCGGCGGAGTGCAGCGAGGTGGCGAGCTTCGACAGCCCGCGCACCGGTCCGTAGAGCTGCGAGAGGTAGGTGAGGAACACGAGCAGCGCGCCGATCGATATCCGGCCCTTGCTGAGCATCCATGCCCCCACTCCGACCACGAGCAGTGCGCCGAGCACTTCGATGAGGTCGACCAGCGGAGTGAACACCGCCTGGAGGCGTGTGGCGCGCATCGTGGCGTGCAGGTTGGCGGTGCTTTCGGCGCGGTAGCGCTCCGCCTGGTGGTCGTGGCGGTCGTACACCTGCACCAGTTGCGCATTGGCCAGGCTCTCCTCGGCCAGCGCACCGATCGTTCCGCTGCGGCGACGGCGCTCGCGGGAGGCCGATCGGATGAGGTCTGAGAACCGGCGCGCCGCGTACCAGAACAGCGGGACCACCACGAGGCTGATGAGCGCGAGATCCCACTTGAGGATGAAGAGCGCTGCGGTGAAGAAGGCGAGCTCCGCGCCGAAGGCGACCATGTCGGTCAGGCCGCCGACGACGAACGATTCGATGGCGCCCACGTCGCCGCCGAGGCGGCTCAGCAGGTCCCCGAGCTTGCGGCGACCAAGGCTGACGAGCGAGATGCGGTGGAGGTGGTTGAAGGCGTCGAGGCGTATGCCGAGGATGAACCGCTCGCCCACCCAGGTCGACACCGTGTCGTCGGCGGCCGACAAGGCTCCGCCGATCAGGGTGAGGGACACGAACGCGATCGCCAGCCACTTGAGCGGCGCGAGCTGTTGTGGCACGAGCACGTCGTCGATGACGAGCTTGAACAGCCAGATCTTGGCGGCCTCCACGAGCGGCACCGCGACGACGAGCAGAAGGCCCAGTGCGATCCACCATCGCAGGGGGCGGGCATACGGCAGGAAGCGCCGCGCGATGCGACGCAACGCGACCCCGGGCGCCAGGGCGATCTCCTCGCCGGCCGGCGTGTGGGGCGCTGTGGATGCCATGGGGTGAAGAGGGCGCGCCGACCGAAGCCGGCGCGCCGATCGCTGCTACGAACGGCCCGTGCGGGTGCGGCCCCGGGTCTTGGTGCTGCTGTTCGACGAGGACGACGAGCTGGATGCCGGGGTGGCGATGGCGAGGGAACTCCGACGACGACGCCGACGGCGACCGCGACGACCGTGATCATCTGAACTGCGCGACATGGGTGTCTCCTTTGGTTGGAAGAACCGCCCAGCGGGCGGTGACTGTGCGGGATCCGAAGCGCACTGGTGTGCCGCTCGGGTGGACGCCGGTTGCCAGACCACGAACGGTCGCGACGTTGCCGAACACGGCACCCGCTGTCCCTGACGGTGCGTGTGCGGTGGAGAAGTTGTGCGCGGCGGTGTGCATGTCGTGCGGCTCGCTGTGGCTGACAACTGACACCGAGAACGCTAGGCGCACTTTTTGAAGTGATGGGCGAGCAGATCGCCAGCGACGTCAAGCGAACGGTGTACGGAGTGCAAAGGAATGGCAAGAACGGGGCCCGTGGAGCTACGATCGGGCCATGGCGACCTTCCTCCACACGATGTACCGCATCACCGATCCGGATCGTTCGCGTGCGTTCTACGAAGCACTCGGCTTCGTGAGGAGCCGGGAGATGCCGATCGTCCGCAACGGCGAGCTCGAGGCAACGAACCACTTCTTCTCGCTGGGCGAGGCACGGGACGTGTTGGAACTCACCTTCAACCATGACGGGCGGTCGTACGACAACGGCACCGGGTATGGTCACATCGCCGTTGGCGTGGCCGATCTGGACGGCACGCTCGCCCGACTGGCCGAGCAGGGCATCACGCCCGAGAAACCGCCGTACTCCGTACGCGCGGGCGGCTCGCGATTGTGTTTCGTGCGCGACCCCGACGACTACCGCATCGAGCTCATCGAGCGCTCCGGCTGAGCCGCCGCGTACGCCGCGTCACCCCGGCACGACGCATCGCCGGCTACCCCGGCGGGCATGCCCGGGTGGCCGTGTCGCGGCGATCGTCCGGCTGGGCATTCCGGCACAGCTCGGGGGCGGGCGGTCGCCGCGATCGTGGGTCTGTCAGTCGTGGTTGTGGTTGGCATGGCGGATGCCTTGCCGCAGCTCGTTGTAGCGGGCGATCTCGTAGGCGATGTACGTCGCCATCACCAGGACCACCAGCCCGAGCTGGTACAGGGCGCCAAGCCGGGTCGCGACGATCAGGCACGCCAGGAGCGCCGCCGCCGCCGCCAACCGCGGCCAGCCGACCGTGCCAATGTTGCGTAGCCGAAAGAGCACCAGCGACACGAGGTAGAGCGCGGGCCCTGCGTAGAGCAGCAGGAGCGGCAGCCCGTGCAACGCGTCGTTCCAGTTGTGGGCATCCGCCCCACCCACGTACGACAGTACCTTCTTCAGGCCGAGCGCCGCGCCCACGACTCCGGCGACCATCGGCAGGTGCAGGTACGAGTATGAGTCACGCGCGAGCGCAGTCTGTGCAACGCCTTCGGTTGCCGCGAGGTGCCGTTCGGCGGCGAGTGCGGTGACGTCGAAGTACACCCACCACATGGTCACGCTCAGCATGATCCCGAGGACGGCGGCGATGATGAGCGGCGTGGAGATCGGCAGGCTGCTGGCGCCGACGCCGATGGCGACGATCGACTCGCCCAGGGCGATCAGCACGATCAGCCCGTGGCGCTCGCTGAAATGTGCGGGGGAGGACAGCCGCCAGCCGCCGGCGCCGATGAGCTGTGTTCCGACGTAGTCCACGAGTACCGCGGCGCCCCAGAGGGCAAGCTGGGTGTTGACCGAGGCGAACGCCCCGATGAACAGGAGCACGACCGAGATCGACGCCACCGCGGCGAACCGTGCGAGGGTGGCGCTCAGCCCCCGATCGCTGGCGGTTCGCGCGGAGTAGGCGTAGAGCGCGAGGTGGAGGTAGCGGACGATGGCGTAGCACGCCGCGAAGACGGCCGGGCCGTGGAGCCCGCCGGGGAGGTCCACGAACGACTCCGGGATGACGAGCGATGCCACGAACATCGTCGCCATGACCGCGAAGAACACCAGGCGCGCCACGCCCTCGTCGGCCCGGATCGCGTTGCCGAGCCACGAGAAGCCCACCCAGCACCACCACACGAGCGCGAGGACGATGGTGCCCTGGGCCAGTCCGCGCGCTGTCAGATGCGTTGCAATGAGCGACGTGACCTGCGTGAGCGCGTAGACGAAGACGAGGTCGAAGAAGAGCTCCAGCGGAGTGACCGCCGCGTCGTCCTTTACCTCAACCCGTGTGCGATTCGTCGACATCGCTTCCCCTCCGCCGGAGAACGAGCGCGAATTGTAGGAGCGGGGTGCGGTGGGCCGCCCGAGTTGCCGCGCCACAGACGCGGCCGGTGGCACCGAAGGTGCGCGCCCTGATGTTCGCGCCACCTGGCCGGGGGATGTCGGGTGCTTCGCTTCAGCGTTCCCGGTAGAGGCGCTCGGCATAGCTCGGACCGTAATAGTCCTCCAGCTCGTCGAGCGACTCAGTGACCGTCTGCGTGTCCTTGATCATGCGGGCGTTCGACGCGACCGCGTCGGGGCGCCATGTCTGCGGGTCCCATATGTGCGATCGCATGAACGCCTTGGCGCAGTGCAGGAACACCTGCTCGACATGCACGAGCAGCACCAGGCGCGGCCGGTGATCGTTCACGGTCATGTCGGCGAAGAACGGTGCGTCGCGCAGCAGTTCCGCGCGCCCGTTGATGCGGAGGGTCTCGCCCCGTCCGGGTACCAGGAAGATCAGCCCGACGTGCGGGTTGGCAAGCACGTTGTGAAAGCCGTCGGCCCGACCGTTGCCCGGACGGTCGGGGATCGCGATGGTCACGTCATCGACGACATGAACGAATCCGGGCGGGTCACCTTTGGGCGACACGTCGCACGAGCCGTCGGCGGCGGCGGAGGCGATGAGGCAGAACGGCGAGGCGGCCAGCCACTCGCGGTCGCGCGGGTGCAGGTGTGTGCGCTCCTTGGTGACGGCTCGGGGCATCGGCGAACCGATGATCTCGCGCAGCTCGCCCGCATCCGTCACGCGTGTGCCAAGGGAGTCCATCCCACGATGATCGCAGGCGGGCGACGCCGCCGTGCCCGGGCCGAGGCAAGGGACGGCCTGTCACGTCAGTGTGCTCGGTTGCGCGCCAACCTGGTAACGAATGGTGTCGCCGTTGTCACGGTCTGTCACGAATGTGCGACCGAGCTGTGCCGGCGAAAACATTCGTGCCTGGCACCATTTCTTTCACGTCAACCCGACGGGCGCTCAGCCGTCCTCATGCCGGTTGCGCAGCTCGCGCAGCCGAGCGTCGAGCTGGGCTTCGGCACCGCGGTCGGTGGGGGTGTAGAAGCCCGCGTGCTCCATGCCGTCGGGTAGCAGCGACTCGCCCAGGTACGCGTCTGGGTAGTCGTGCGGGTAGCGGTAGCCCTCGCCGTTGCCGAAGCCCTTGGCGTTCAGCCGGCTCGAGTCGCGCAGCGCCTTCGGCGGGCGCTGCGCGCCGTGGCGTTCCACATGCTCCAACGCGGCATTGATGGCCTTGTAGGCGGCGTTCGACTTGGGCGCCAGCGCCACGAAGATCGCGGCCTGTGCCAGCGGGATGCGCGCCTCGGGCATGCCGACGAACTCCACAGCGCGCGCCGCCGCGCCGGCGAGCCCCAGCGCCCGCGGATCGGCGTTGCCCACGTCCTCCGCGGCGGCGATCAGAATGCGCCGCGCGATGAACTTCGGGTCCTCGCCGCCGTGCAGCATCACGGCCAGGTAGTAGATGGTGGCGTCGGGATCGCTGGCGCGCATGGACTTGATGAACGCGGAAATCGTGTCGTAGTGGGCGTCGCCGGTCTTGTCGTAGACCACGGTGCGCCGTCCGTCGGCGTCCTGTACCACCTGGGTGGTGACCGCGGCACCGTCCGCCAGGCCCGCGGCGGCCGCCTCCAGGAGCTTCAGCGCATGCCGGGCGTCGCCGCCTGCGCGCACCACCAGGGCGTCACGCGCGTCCGGCTGCAGGGTGACTCGGCCGGCGAGGCCCTGCGGGGCGGCCACCGCGCGATCGAGCAACTCGGCGATGTCGGCGTCGGTCAGCGGGCCCAGGGTGACCACATGCATGCGGGAGATGAGCGCCGAGTTGACCTCGTAGTAGGGGTTCTCGGTGGTCGCGCCGATCAACGTGATGAGCCCGTCCTCGACCGCAGGCAGCAGGGCGTCCTGCTGGGCCTTGTTGAAGCGATGGATCTCGTCGAGGAACAGCACGGTGCGCTGTCCCGACGTCAGGCGGTCGCGGGCGCGCGCAATCACGGCCCGTGCGTCGGCGAGCCCGGCCGACACGGCCGACAGCTCCTCGAACGCGGCGTTGGTGGCGCCGGCGACAACCCGCGCGAGCGTCGTCTTGCCGCATCCGGGCGGTCCGAACAGGATCAGTGACGGCACCCGGTCGGCGGCGATGGCGGTGCGCAGCGGAGCCTGCGGTCCGAGCACGGCGGCGTGCCCCACGAAATCGTCGAGCGCGGCCGGGCGCATGCGCGCGGCCAGCGGACGATGCGCGGAGAGCTCCTGCTCCACCAGCGGCGCGAAGAGGTCGTCCTGTGAGTGGGGGTCAGGGCGCGGGGGCATGGGCGGGACGAGGGTGGGGGGTGAGGGACGCAACCACGGCGGCGAGCAGCGGCACGGCGGCACAGATCCACAGCGCCGTCTCGCGTCCCTGGGCATCGGCGATGGCCCCGATCGCCGGCAACCACGGCGTTGCGGCACCGATGGCACCGAAGCCGAGCACCCACGCTGCGGCGAGCGCCAGCCGGTGGGGCATGTACCGCTGCCCCATCACCACGGTCGCCGAGAACGATGCCATCAGCATGAAGCCGGCAGCCGCCAGGCTGACGACGCTCAGCGCGCCGTCGGTGGCGATGAACCCGGCAATGGCGGGTGCGGCGAGCACCAGCGATACCACCAGCATGGGGCGCCCCCCGATGGCATCGGCGATGGGGGAGCCGACCATCGTCCCGATCGCTCCGGTCATGACGAATGCGAAGATCACGAGCCCCTGCTCGCGACCCGACATGCCGCGCTCGCCGGTGAGGTAGAGCGGCACGATTGCCATCAGGCCGAACTGCGCCCAGGTGCGCAGGCTCACCGCGCTCACAAGGATCGCCATCCCCCGCACGTCGCTGCCGGCGGCAACCTGCCGTGGGTGCGGGCGGGCAACCGGCAATCTGAGCGCGTGCAGGTTGGCCAGCAGCAGGCCGCTCGCGATCGCTCCCGGAATGAGTACGAACAGCGTCGTACGTTCGGCGAAGGTCGGGATGAGCAGCGCCACGGCCAGCGGCCCCACCGCGAAGCCGACGTTGCCGCCGACGGTGAACCAGGCGACGCCGGTGGCCTTGCGGCTGCCGGCGAAGTGGTTGGCCAGCCTGGCCGCCTCCGGGTGGTAGGCGCCGACGCCCAGGCCGGCAACGACAACCAGGGCGAGCACCAGCCAGTAGGTCGGGGCGACGCCGGCCAGCGTCATGCCAACCGTCGCCGCGCCCACACCACCCCAGAGGAACCACGTGGCGGTGACACGGTCGGCCACCACGCCGAACAGCGGTTGGATGAACGATGAGGAGAAGGTGACGGCGGCAAGGATCATCGAGGTGCGCAGGTCCGACAGCGTAAGTGCACGCTTGAACGCAGGCAGCAGGGGGCTGAGCGCCCCGACGGTCAGGTCCACCAGGAAGTGCCCGCTGGCGAGCAGGCCGAGCCGTCGCCGGTCCGGAGGCAGATCGGCGCTAACCTCGGTGCCATGACGGGCGATCGGACGATCAACGGCGCGGATATTCATGCGCAGCTTCGCCACCTCGGGCCAGGGGCATACGAGTCCGACCTGGCGGAGGCGTGGATCGACGCAGACGACATGTTCACCAGCGTGGAGCAGATCGAGGCAGCGTGCCCGCCGGAGCGCATCGGCCTGTCACCCGGGGCGTTCGCCGCGCTGCTCGGTCCGCTCTTCGGCGAGTTCGAGTAGGTCGGGCCGGCCGGTTGCTGTGGTGGGGGCGGCTCCGGGCAGGTCGGGGATCTCCAGCAGCGTGCCGCTGCCGCGGTCGACGATGAAGTCGCGGGAGGTGTCGGCCGGGCTCCACCATGCCTGCGAGCGACACAGCTGCAGTCCGCGTGCGAGCACGATGCCGGTCACCAGGCTCGCGCCAAGCGCCGAGAGGAATGCGCCCACGCCGCTGCCGGCACCGAACACGCCCGACTCAAGGTAGACGTAGGCGCCGTCCGACTGCAGGATCTGGCGCGCATTGACCAGGGGGCAGAACACCAGACCCCACAGCAGCACGATCACCGGTGCGAAGGCGAGGCCCTTCACCCATCCGGGGCCGGGCAGGTGGCGCTCGACCAGCGCGAACAACAGCACCACCGCGATCGCGACCACGAACGTGGCCACCAGGCCGGTGCGGGCGGGGTCCTTCGCGCCCAGCGCGTTGCCGAGCCCGTCGGGGAAGTCGTGGTCGGTCCAGCTGTGGTTGAAGATGCGCCCGGTGTGGCCCTCCTGCATCAGGAACAGCCAGAAGGCCGTGGCGAGCAGTGCCGCCATGAGCACGGCGGCGACCCAGCGAGCGGCGCGCACGAGGCCGGGATAGGCGTCGCCGAACTGCGTCTCGTGTGATGTCGCCGGAGGGGCCTGCGCCATGCGGCCAGGCTAGTGGCCAACTCCCGAAAAGTCACGAACCGCGCCGCAACCCCCTCTGCTCCATCACGGGCCGCCCGCGCCCTCGTGTCAGCGGTGACGCCCCCGTGTCGCCACGCCACGCTATTCACGAAGGCGACACGACCCTGTGCAACGTTCGGTGCCAGGCACGAGTTGTTGCATCGCCAGCTGTGCCTGGGCGTGGCTGCGGCAAGCTGCCTTCGTGGCACAGTTCTGGAGACGGAGTGGGGTCGCGTTTCGGACCCGCGGGACTAAATGTCTATAATCCAGTGGGAATTATGGTGTCTTGGAGGAGCCCGCTGTGACGACCTATCCAGAACTGCTGGCCCAGGCGCGGACCGAGATCCCCGAGATCGACGACGCTCAGCTGGTCGACGCGCTGGCGACGGGCACGCCGCCACTGATCATCGACGTTCGCGAACAGAGCGAATGGGACGAGGGCATCATCCCCGGCTCGGTGCACGTGCCGCGTGGGTTCCTCGAGAGTCGCATCGCCGGCGTCGCGCGGCCGGACCAGCCGATCGTGCTGAGCTGCGCGGCCGGCCACCGCTCCCTGTTCGCGGCGCAGACGCTGCGTGCCATGGGCTACACCGACGTGACGAGCCTCGCAGGCGGGTTCACGAACTGGAAGCGCAATGGCCGGCCGTTCGAGGTGCCGCGCCGCATGACCGACGACGCCCGCCGCCGCTACGCCCGTCACCTGTCACTTACCGAGGTGGGTGAGGAGGGGCAGCTGCGCCTGCTCGACAGCCGGGTGCTGCTGATCGGAGCGGGCGGGCTGGGCTCGCCTGCCGCCCTCTACCTGGCGGCGGCCGGGGTCGGCACGCTGGGGCTCGTGGACGACGACGTGGTGGACGAATCGAACCTGCAGCGGCAGATCATCCACTCCACCGAACGCCTCGGCACGCTGAAGGGCGAGTCGGCGAAGGCCGCCATCGCCGCGCTGAACCCGGACGTGACGGTGAACGTGCACGCCATGCGGGTGAACCGCGACAACGTGCTCGACCTGATGAGCCAGTACGACGTTGTCGTCGACGGCGCCGACAACTTCCCCACGCGCTACCTGCTGTCGGATGCCTCGCTCATGACCAAGACGCCGCTGGTGCACGCGAGCATCCTGCGGTTCGAAGGCCACGCCAGCGTGTTCACCCCGTACGAGGGTCCCTGCTACCGCTGCCTGTTTCCCGAGCCGCCGCCGCCCGACCTGGCGCCGTCGTGCGGCGAGGCGGGTGTCCTGGGAGTGCTATGCGGCGTGATGGGCTCGATTCAGGCGAACGAGGCCATCAAGCTGCTGCTCGGCGTGGGCGACACGTTGGCCGGTCGGCTGCTCGTGTACGACGCGCTCGGCATGACGTTCACCGAGCTGAAGGTGCGCCGCGACCCCAACTGCCCCGCCTGCGGTCCGAACGCGACGCTTGAGTTCACCGACTACGACGCGTGGTGTGCCGGGATCGGCCGCCACCACCCGGTAGGAGCCGCATGACAATC